>BNJU01004374.1_pt1 | contig 51341 bp, 83 predicted proteins | sample 8539281 | NCBI WGS metagenome assembly BNJU01 (sample SAMD00202456, study PRJDB9452) | human saliva metagenome | isolation source: human saliva | place: Japan | reverse complement strand
AGAGAAAGAGGAAAAATAAAATGTTAACAAAGGAAACAGTAGCTCAGATTACTAAAGATTTTTGGACGTAAGGAAGGCGACACAGGTTCTGTTGAAGTACAGGTTGCTCTATTAACACAGCAGATCAACACATTAACAGTACACATGCAGGCTAATAAGAAGGACTATTCTTCTAACCGTGGTCTATTAAAGATGGTTGGTCGTAGAAGAAAGATGCTTGATTACCTCAAGAAGCATGATGTTAACCGTTACCGTGAATTAGTTCAGAAGTTAGGATTTAAGAAAGTAATTGTGAAAAGCAGTCATTGAACTGCTTTTTTTGTACTTTCAGGTGTACAATTAGATAGGAAAAAGAGTCATAAGACATGAGCTATATTACATTTCAAGAAGTTAGAAAAAACATATCATGTTGGTGAAATTGATATTCATGCATTGGATGGAGTCAACTTTGAAGTAGAAAAAGGGACAAGTTGTCATTGTGGCTGGTGCCAGTGGTGCTGGTAAGAGTACAATTTCTAAACATCCTTGGTGGAATGGATACTGTCACCAGTGGGATCAGTGATTGTGGATGGAAAACATGTTGATGCGATGAATGAAAAAAAGAGTTAACGGACTATCGTCGTTTTGATATTGGTTTTGTCTTCCAGTTTTATAACTTAGTACAGAATCTGACTGCTTTAGAGAAATGTAGAACTAGCATCAGAAATCTGTAAAGATCCACTGGACCCAAGCAACGGTTTTTGACACAGGTGGGTTTACAAGATCGTATGAATAATTTTCCTGCACAATTATCTGGTGGAGAACAACAGCGTGTAGCGATAGCTAGAGCGATTGCTAAAGAAATCCGAAGTTACTCTTTATGTGATGAGCCAACTGGTGCACTTAGACTATGTAACAGGGAAAACAGATATTACAGTTACTACAGGATACAGCACGTTTGCATGGTATGACTGTTATTATCATTACTCATAATCTAGCCATCTGTCCGATGGGAGATTTAGTCTGCCATGTGAAAAATGGAAAAGTCATCTCTATGGAAAAGAATGATCATCCAAAGGATATAACGGAGATAGAGTGGTAATGGCGAAAAAAAGGTATTTCATAAAAAATGTATTTCGCTTAATTAAATCGACAAAAGGTCGGTTCTTTTCACTATCCGCAATTGTATCGATTGGTGTTGCGTTCTTTTATTGGTGTTAGTGCTAGTGCACCGATGATGGCTGCTAGTGTTGATTCCTATGATGATAGTTATGAACTAAAAGGATTTTACAATCTATTCCAATTATGGTTTCAAGAGGATGATATTGAAGCTTTAAAGAAGGTTGATTCAGTACAGTACAGTTGAGCCAGCATACTTTGTGGATGAGATTGCGACAGATGGTAAAAGGGAACACAACTTGTACGTATACACTCATATGATTCAACACATACAATTAATCGTTTTAAACTTGTAGAAGGTCGTATGCCTGAAAAATGACCATGAGGTTGTTGCGGAAAGAAAGCGGAAATATAAAGTCTGGTTTTGAAGTAGGGAGATACAGTAAAACTATCGCTTCCAGATGGTTCTCGAAGTGGGTGTTTTACCAGTGCAGGAAGTGACTGTAGTTGGTGTTATTGATACACCGTTGTATCTCAACATGTCTAAAGGAAACTAGTACATTGGATAACTTACCAATTAATTCGTATCTATACATTCCTTCGACTGCGTTTTGACTCTTCAAATTATTTAGAAGTAAATATTTTAACAGATGATGGTAAAAGATCTATCTTCTTTTTCAGATTCATATGAAACATATATCGCAAATGTCAAAAACAGAAGATTGAAGAACTTGCGAAAACACAAGAAAACAGTAAACTGCACTTAAAATTAAAGAAGACGCAATGCATGAATATAACGATGGTATGCAGAAAGTACATCGATGGGACAAAACAATACCAGGACGCATTAGATACCTATCAAAAAAAGAGATTGCGGATGCTCAACAAAAAAATTATCTGAAAGTAGAGCGAGTATATCAGCTGGTGAAGTAGAGATTGCAAATGCAAAAGATAAATCTAAACAATGCACAGAGTACATTAAATACAGAAAAGCTTAATCGACAGACAGAGATTGATAATCAACAGCAAATCTCAACCAGAATCGTGCAACACTACAATCCAGTCAGCAAATCTTTAAATGATCAAAAGACTAGTCTTGAACAGAATGAACAAGACTTAACAACAGCCTTAGCTGCGCTTCCAGATGCGATTACGTTATATCAAACAGAAATTCAATTTCGTCAAGGGGAATCGCACATTATGGAATCAGTCCATCAACATCTGTATCGCTTTTTAATTATGTTTCGATCTGATTTAAGACAGCTATGTGATGCGATGTTTCCAGAAGGATATGCTGGTAAAACAATTGGTGATTTACAAACTGCTTTGGATAATCGCTTTACAACAAATTGATCAGAAACTTTCTCGTTTAACCGCATCTACTAAAGAAGATCGATTAGTTGAGTTACAGAAACTTACAAAGCACAATATACTACTAACTTAGCGACAATTCAGAATGCTTTGACGGTGACGATTCCTGCATCCCAACAACAAATCACAGATGGATTGGCTGCAGTTGACCAAGGTCAACAACAACTCGATCAAGGACAAGCAACACTTAATCAAAAAGATTGCGGATGGTCAAGCTAAAGATTGATGCTGGTTGGCAAGAAATATTCACAAACGAAAAATAAAGCTAGCAGATGCTAGAGTTCAGATTGCGGATGGAGAAGCACAATTAAATACTGCAATTACAGAAGGTACAAAGAAGTTAAATGATGCATTAGAAGAGTTGAATCTATCTAAGGCAAAAGCTAGCGGATGCGAAAAAGAAAATTGATGATTTAGCAGAAGGAAAGTGGACGATACTGGATCGCAAATCTCATTATGCAAGTGTGACATTCAAGAATACAGTCAAGCAGATGGAAGCTATTTCTCGTGTATTCCCTGCATTCTTTATCTTGGTTGCAGCACTTGTGTGTCTAACAACAATGACACGTCTTGTTGAAGAACAACGAAATGAAATTGGTACTTACGAGCACTAGGTTATACAAAGGTGGCAGTGTACATCGAAGTATTTGTTTCTATGCGATTTCCGCAACACTCATTGGTATTGTTGTAGGGAAGTATTCTAGGACTCAGCTCTTTTCCCACTGATTATTTATCATGCATGGAGAATGATGTATATCTTACCTCCAATTCGCTTTGTAGTACCTTCAGGTCTAATTAGCTTAACAGCGATGGTATTTATTTTTGCAATGAGTATTGCGACTTGGTTTGCATGCAAGGCAGATACACAGGATGTTCCATCACAACTAATGCGCCCGAAAGCACCACCAATGGGTAAGAAGACGTTCTTAGAAAATATTCCATTGATTTGGAATCATCTTGGTTTTACGGATAAAGTAACGATGCGTAATATCTTTCGTTATAAGAAACGTTTCTTTATGACAATTATCGGTGTCGCAGGATGTACTGCACTCATGTTAATTGGATTTGGTATTCGTGATTCCATTTCAAACATGGTTGATATTAACTTTAAAGAAATTATTCAGTATGATGGCATGGTTAGTTTTGAAGATGACGCAAGTGAACAAGTAAAAGCGGAAGCTTTAAAAGAAATACAATCAACTGAGAATGTCACGGATGCACAGATGGGCTTTTGTTTATACGACGAAAAACATATGATGATAAAAGTTGATGAGACTGCATCAGTTCATGTGTTTGATCAAAGAGAAATGTAAGTCGTGAGTTTAACTTGCGTACACGGATTGGTCATAAACCTATTTCACTTACAGATGATGGCGTTATCATCAACGAGAAAGTTAGCGGAGAATCTGGGGTGTTCATATTGGAGATAAGATTACAATCGAAGATGCGGATGGAAATCCACATGAGGTAAACATCAGTGGTATCACTGAGATGTATGTCAATCACTTTTGTCTTGATGAGTCGTCAGATATTACGAAAGAAGTATTTGGTAAAGGATGCTGGTAGTAATACTCGTCTATCTATCTACGACATGGGTGATGAGGCAGCCCAGAAAGTTATTGGCAAATCAGATTTCAACAATGCAAGGTGTTGAAGGGTGTTTCATTGTATACAGTGGTCAACTGGATAACTTCAATTCTATGGTCAAAGGTTTAAATGGTATTATTTGGGTACTAATCATATCGAGTATGTTACTAGCATTTGTTGTACTCAGTAATTTAATTACAGTCAATATTAGTGAAAGACAACGTGAGATTGCGACCTTAAAGGTTCTTGGTTTTAGAAGGGCTGAAGTAAAGAAGTATATCTTTAAAGAAAAATAATCTGCTTGCTGGGAATTGGTGGTATTGTTGGAATTCCAGTGGGTATCGCATTACATCGTTATATAATGCGTACGGTAGAGATGGACTATTTGATGTTTGGAAGAAATATTGAATGGATAAGCTTCTTCTATGCATTTGTATTAACGATACTATTTAGTGTGATAGTCAATCGTATGATGACTAAGAGACTAAATGACATTCGCATGGTAGAGAGTCTAAAGAGTGTAGAATAATGAATTATACCTATATACTTGAATGTGAAGACCATACCTACTACACAGGTTGGACCAATGATTTAGAGAAAAGATTTCAAGCCCATCTAAATGGGAAAAGGGGCTAAAGTATACAAAGTCACATCGTCCTTTACGCATCGCATATTATGAAATGCATGCGACGAAGAAGGAAGCGATGCGAAGAGAATGGAGGATCAAACAAATGACAAAGAAAGAAAAAAAGTACAGTTGATTAAAAAGTCCATTAACAAATGTGGAACTATTTGATAAAGAGAAGTTGAAGAAGGCTAAGTTTAATCGCCAGTTACATATCTTATATGCGCCAAGTAGTGGCAAAGGTCATCATGGAGATGAATGATGTGGCTGCAGAGATTTTATGTAAGGATGAAGTATTTGTTGAATTACCGGTTCAAAATAATGAAGACTGGGAAACACATGAGCCTGTTATCAATCGTAATGGAGATTCTTTCTCTGTTAATATTGCCAGTGATGATCATCCGATGGATGGTGACCATCATATTGCGTTTGTGATTTTACAATATGAAAAGGGTTATCGTGTTGTGTATTTTGATAAGGGTGAAAAACCAGAAGTAAAGTTCTATCAAGATGAGCCAGTCATTGCGGTCTATGCATACTGTAATCAACATGGTCTTTGGTGCATTGAAGCATAATAAAGACATATTCAATTTACAGTGTGGCTGTGATACAATGGGAATGTTGAAAATTTGAAAAGTCGAGAACAGACAGAGGTTAGAAGAGAAATGGAAAAGTACAAGAAGAGCTGGGAATTTCATGGCCGTACATTGACAGTCGAAAAACGGTGAAATTGCCAAACAAGCAGGAGGTTCTGTAGTCATTCGCTATGCGGATACAACAGTACTATCTACAGCAACAGCAAACAACCAAGCAAAGGATACAGATTTTTTCCCATTAACAGTTTTATATCAGGAAAAGATGTATGCGGCTGGTAAGATTCCTGGTGGATTTACACGTCGTGAAGGTAGACCAACAGAACATGCAACATTGACAGCACGTTTAATTGATAGACCAATTCGTCCTTTATTTGCGGAAGGTTTCCGTAATGAAGTACAAATCGTTAATACAGTATTATCATGCGATCCAGACGCTAGTTCTGAGATGGCATCCTTATTCGGTTCATCATTAGCACTATGTATTTCAGATATTCCGTTTAACGGACCTGTAGCAGGTGTAATGGTTGCTCGTGTTGATGGCGAATACATCATTAACCCAAGTGTTGAACAGGAAAAGAATTCTGATTTAAATGTAACAGTTGCTGGTACAAAGAACGCCATCAACATGGTTGAAGCAGGCGCTAAGGAAGTATCAGAAGAAGATATGCTTAAGGCCTTGATGATTGGTCATGACGCAATCAAGGAATTATGCGCTATTCAAGAAGAAGTTATCGCTGCTTGCGCAAAGGAAAAGATGGAAGTTTCCTTATATGAAATCAACCCAATTGTTAAGCAGTTGGTTGATGAAAAGGGTGCACAGCGTATTCGTGAAGCAGTTTCTATCAAGGGTAAACTTGAACGTTACGGCAAGATTGATGAATTGATTGCTGAAATGGAAGAAGAAGTTGCAAAGTTAGAATGGGAAGATGATAAGGCACGTGAAAAGGCTGTTAAACAAGCACATGAATATGGTGTTGAAGTGGAAGCAGGCGAAGTACGTCGCTTAATCTCTGAAGAAAAGATTCGTCCAGATGGACGTGGATTAGATGAACTTCGTCCACTAGATTCACAGGTTGATTTATTACCACGTGTACACGGCTCCGCAATGTTTACGCGTGGAGAAACACAGGTATTATCTGTTACAACATTAGGTCCATTAAGCGATGCACAATTGATTGATGACTTAACAACAGAAACAGAAAAGAGATTTATGCACCAATATAACTTCCCACCATTCTCTGTTGGTGAAGTTGGTCGTATGTCTTCTCCTGGACGTCGTGAAATTGGTCATGGTGCTTTAGGTGAAAGAGCTCTCTTACAGGTATTACCTACAGCAGAAGAGTTCCCATACGCAATTCGTACCTGTGCTGAAGTATTAGAATCAAATGGTTCTTCTTCACAGGCAAGTATTTGTGCAGGCACTATGTCATTAATGGCTGCTGGTGTTCCTATTAAGGCAATGGTAGCTGGTGTAGCTATGGGTCTAATTACAGTTGGTGATACATACTCTATCTTGACAGATATTCAAGGGTATGGAAGACCACTATGGTGATATGGACTTTAAGGTAGCTGGTACACGTAATGGTATCACTGCATTACAGATGGATATCAAGGTAACTGGTATTTCTGAAGAAATCCTACGTGAAGCTTTAGCACAAGCACATAAGGGTCGTATGGAAATCTTAGACAACATGGAAACAGCAATCTCCGCACCACGTGATCATGTATCTGAATGGGCTCCAAAGATGGCTCAAATGATGATTCCTGTAGAGAAGATTCGTATCGTTATCGGTAAGGGTGGCGAACAGATTGATAAGATTATCGCTGCTTGTGATGGTATCAAGATTGATATCACAGATGATGGTAAGTGCGTATTCTATCATACAAAACAGGATATGATTGATAAGGCAATGCAGATTGTTGGTGACTTAATCCGTGAGGCGAAGGTTGGTGACATCTATGATGCGACTGTATCAGAAGTTCGTGAATCATTTGCCTTTGTAACATTGTTCCCAGGAACAGATGCATTACTCCATGTCAGTGAACTTGCTTGGACTCGTGTAGAGAAGATTCAGGATGCATTACATGTAGGTGATGTAATTAAGGTTAAGGTTACTGGTGTTGATGCAACTGGTAAGGTTAAGGTTTCTGCTAAGGAATGCTTAGAAAAGCCAGAAGGCTATGTAGAGCCAAAGAAGAACTTTAAACCACAAGGTAAACCAAATTTCCATGAAAAGCGCGAAGGTGCTAACGTGGAACGCAGAGTTTTCAAGAAAAAAGAAAACGCTGAATAATCAATAAAAGAAGGCGTACAGCCTTCTTTTTCGGAGGGAAAGTAACTATGCGTATGCGTAAAAAGAAATGGGCAGAACCATGGATTGAAGAACATCGTGATTTTGTCTATCAAAACCCAGTAGAAAAACAAAGGTAAGTGGAAAGAGTTACTACAACGCGACACATTACATTTAGAGATTGGTACTGGTAAAGGTGGATATCTCAACGGTATGGCTAAACTTTATCCAAATGAAGCGTGGGTAGGAATTGAAAAAGATGTCAGTGCTGGTGCAGTCGCTGCACGTCATGCGGTAGAGGAAGAAAAATCCACTACTAGAGAACAAACGCTTTATCATTGCCAATGCCGAACAATTACAGGAGTGGTTTGCGACTGGAGAAGTTGATGTCATCCATTTAAACTTCTCTGATCCATGGCCAAAGAAAGGTAATCATAAACGTCGTCTTAGCAGTGCAAAGTTTTTAGAGATGTATCGCGATATTCTTACAGAAGATGGATACATCCGCATGAAAACAGACAACAAAGATCTATTTGAAGATTCAGTATTGTATTTCTTACAGAATGATTTTACACTCACAGAATTCTCTGTCGACTTTCGTCGCAAAGAACATGCGGAAGATGTCATTACAGAGTATGAAACACGCTTTATGGAACTTGGACAACCAATTTATCAACTTTGTGCCAAGCCATGCAGACATAGATAAACTGTGATACGATAATGCAAAGGGGTAAGATATGGGAAAGAAGATTTTAACAGTCCTATTATGTATTGTATTAACTGGTTGTATACAATCTAGTCAAACTATGCAAGAAAGACTAGATGAAAGAGATTACAGCAGTGAGTGCTTTACCTATCCCAAGTGCAAGTCATCGAAAACCATTTTATACCTACTATACAGAGCCATCGATTGGACATTATCGTTCAACTGAAACGTCAAATGAGTTTAGCTTTCAATCCACAAAGTTTGTATTGAATCTAAACGTTCAAGCTATCATGGATTCTTCAACTGATATTGCACAATCCATCTATACACAAAAAGCCGATTGCGAAAAATATTCAGGAAGCTTTTCAAAAATATGCTAGATGAAATCAGTAAGTTATGTATGCGAAATTTATCAGGTTGATCGTCATTATGCTGTGTTTTTACATCATCAGCTGTGAATTTATTTGGGGTTACAGATATTGGTGATGCAGCAGAGCTTGCAGGAAAAAAATGTACTCTATTGCGCGTAGTGTAATTGTACGTAAAAGATGTTGTTTTCACAAGTGTATTCACATGAAAGTGCAATCGATTATGAAGGGAAGCAATCAATCTGTATAAGGATATTGCACCTGAAGAAGGGTACCTTACAAGAGTTAATTGAGGATAAAGACACATATCGATAATAAAAAAAGATGAGAATAAAAACAACGGATAATTGATGAAATCATACTTAAAAACGCGTTTGTTTTATGATAATATATAACTTAACAAGGAAAGAGAAATAGAATAAAAATACTATTGTATATAAGAAAGGATAGACCTTATGCTCAAGAAATTACAAAACTTATTATTTGAGGATGATGACGAATTTGTAGAAGACAACACTGAAGCGGAACAAGTTTCAGCCTCTGCTCCAGTTACACCTGCTGTACAACCACAAGTAACTCCTGTAGAGGAGACAGCACAAATTCCAGTTCAGCCTGAGCCAGTTTCTGAGATTCCACCAGTACCAACAGTAACCAGTGCTGAACCAGAACCTGTAAAAACATCCTCAGTATTTTTTTAGATAATGAACCTAAGAAGTCAACAATGATTAATCTTGATGATGAGGATAGTAAACCAGTAGAAAAGAAGCCAGCTGTTAAGCCTGAGGTAAAACGTGAAGAAGTTAAACCTTCTAAGGAATATCGTTTTAATCCAGTAATCAGTCCTATCTTCGGTATCGATGAAAAGGATATGGATGCGGTTAAGACAACTACTTCTAAACTCACTGAGAAAGGAAAAAGGCTAAGTTTGAAAAGAACGTGACACCTATTCTTTCACCAATGTATGGTATCGCTGTTGAAAAGCCAGTTAAGCCAGTTGTGAAGGTTGAAGAATCTGTTGTGACTGAAACAGTGAAGAAGAGTGAACCTGTAAAGATTCCATCACCAACAGTTGAGGATGAGATTCCAGAATTCTCATTAGATGATATTCTCAACACACGCGATCAAGAACCAAAAGCAGGAAGATGATGACTTTGTTTGGATCTACAGCAACTTCTGAATTTGATTTTGGTAATGATGACCAATTATTCCCAAATCTAAGCTTTTGGTGATTTGGAGAAAGAAACTGCTGAAGATAGTACAACAATTATCTCTCGTTCAAGTTTGAACGATCATAGTTCACGTAAATAAATAGTTTATCAAAACGGTCGTTAACGTTTGAAAGAGATTCGCTTTCGATGTCGACCGTTTGTTTTTTGGAGGTCTTATGGAAAGATATACATTAGATTTTAATAAGCCAGTTCATATCTTCTTTATTGGTATTGGTGGTATCAGTATGAGTGGTCTAGCAAAAGTGTTGGCAGATCGTGGTTTTCAGGTAAGTGGATCTGATAACCAAGAAACAGAACTAACAAAGATGTTAGAACAACATGGTGCGAAAGTTTATTACGGTGGTCAAAAGGCTGAGAATATCACAGATGATATTGATGTTGTTGTATATACGGCTGCGATTCATCCAGATAATCCTGAGTATGTGGCAAGTGTAGAAAAGAAAGATTCCAATGATGACGCGTGCAGAATTACTTGGTGAACTCATGGAAAACTACAAGAATAGTATCGCTGTCAGTGGTACACATGGTAAAACATCTACGACATCAATGTTGAGTTATATCTTGATGGCAGCTAGCACTGATCCAACAATTAGTTTGGGTGGTATGCTTGCACATATTGGTGGTAATATCCGTGTTGGTAGAGGAGAGACATTCCTAACAGAAGCTTGTGAATACACAAATAGTTTCTTAGAGCTAAAACCACTTGTTGGAATTATCTTAAATGTTGAAGCAGACCATTTAGATTTCTTTAAAGATATAGATGATATTCGTTTATCGTTTAGAAAGTTTGCATCTGGCATCAAAAGAGGGTGGAACACTTGTTATCAATCATAGTATTCATGATAAAGAATATATTATTGGTGATTTTAAAGGGTACAGTCATTAGCTTTTGGTGAAGATGGTGATATGCATGCAAGAAATATTGTATATGATGCATTAGGAAACCCTGGCTTTGAGGTATATTACAAGGATGAAAAACTTGGGTGATGTACAACTACTTGTTCCAGGCAAGCATAATGTAGATAATGCATTTGCTGCGATTGCGACTGCATATAGCATCGGGATAGATTTTGCTGCAATTAAACAAGGGCTGGTAAGTTATAGTGGTGTTGATCGTCGTTTCCAATATAAGGGTAAGTGTAATGGTGCGACAGTTATCGATGACTATGCACATCATCCCACAGGAAATTGAAGCAACACTCAATGCCGCAAAAGCACTATCCCACAAAAAAGTTATATGTTGTATTCCAACCACATACGTATTCACGTACAATTGCGTTATTACCTGAATTCGCAAAAGCTTTAGAGAATGCGGATGTCGTTATACTTGCAGAGATTTACGCTGCACGTGAAGTTAATACAACAGGTGTTAGTGCAGAAGATATCTCGAAGTTAATGGATCAAAGTAAAGTAACTTCCTTCTACTTACCAACTTTTGAAGAGATTGAAGACTATCTACGTAGTCATCTTGAAGAAGGGCGACCTATGTATTACCATGGGGTGCTGGAAACGTAACTGATATTGGGACCAAAAACTTGTACAATAGTGATTAGCCGATTGGTGTAATTCCAGTCGGTTTTTACATTAACACATACACGATATGTGCTTATTATTAAATGAATTTAAGATGTCTATAATCATATGAAATTCATCATGTACTATGATGCCGTAACTGAAAAAGAGATGTAAGTATATACGTTAATAACGAAAAGGATGCTGTTTAGAGTAAAATCGATGGTAACAAAATGTTGTGAATAAAGATAAGAAATAATCCTATTAATATGAGCCTTGTAATGTATTCAATTATTTTTCAAGACTCATTTTCAATTATTTATCGATTGGAATTAGGTAGATTTATTAGAAATCGATATTGAATATTTGATTGATTAAAAAATGATTTATATAGAATCGTAAGCGTAACCACTTATTTTTTGAAATTGTTTCATATTTATAATATTTAATCTGATGTTCATGTTGAAACTAACAATCGAATTATAAGTAGATAATTACATCAAAAATATTTGAATAATGTTACTAAAAAATGCGAATTTATCAATTTTTGAGAATTATTTGAAATAGCATATTCTATGATTGAAAAACTTTTTCATAAATGACTATAATGTTAAAAAGAGGTAATCAATATGGATCAATTGATACAGGATTTACAAATCGTATGTACACAACTATTACCAATCATAGGAGCAGTAGTCTTGGTCTTTTTGTGTATCTTATTACGAAAGGTGTGGCAGACAGTCGATGCTTTTAAGGAAAACAATCGAAGGTTTAGATCCTACGCTACGTTTAGTAGATAAGAGTATCGAGAAGGTTCAAGCACCACTAGATACTGTTGCTAAATACAGCAAAAACCTTTGATAAGGTTCATGACAAGACATCTGCTGCGATTGGCAAGATGACAGATTTTGCAAATGATAAAGTTAGATTCTTTAAAAAGAAACAATTAAAGACTGGTGTAAATCCAGAGGAAGATCTTCCTGTACAAGTTCAGGAAGTTGAAAAAGGAGACTACAAATGGCTGATGAATTAAAGAAAGATGAAAAAAATCTACATTCAACGAGTTTGATGATAGTACTGAGCCTATTGAATCAATTCAAAAAGACAGTTGAGGATCTCAAACGTAAAAATTCAAGAACTAAGTACGGAAGAAGAAGGAAAGACTACAACTGAAGAAACTTCTGAAAAAGGAAGATGAACAGTTTAAGATTCCTGATTTTATTGCGCCACATGCGGAAACATTACAACAGATGAAAGATACCACTGTGAAGACTTTTTAATACGGTTAAAGAGGAAGTTGTCGATAAGACAAAGAAGGCAGCGTCTGTTGTAAAAGGAAAAAGGCTGAAAAAGCTCAATGAAAACGAAGATATTCGTAAGACATTAGATTATATTAAGAAGAATGCGACTAAAGGCTTATGATACAGCGATGATCAAACTTGATGAACTCAAAGCAAGATCCTAAAGTAAAAGGATGTATCAGATAAAGGCTAGTGATGCTTATCAACAAGCCAAAGATTATATCGTACCTAAGACAAAAAGAAACTACAAATGTTATCAAGGATACAACACAAAAGACAATTACGAAAGGTAAATGATTTTTGTAAGTCGTCCTGATGTACAAGATACGATTCAAAAAAAGTGAAGGATACTACAAAAACAAGCTGTAGATAAGAGTATTGAAACAGTACGAAATATGATTCACTCTAAAGGATGAAAAGTAGGAGGGATACGATGAAACGAGTAACAATCTACGATGTCGCTAAAGAAGCTGGCGTTTCGCTGGCTACCGTTTCCCGTGTAATCAACGGTTCAAACGTTGTAAAAGGCACCTACAAAAGGAACGTGTTGAAGCTGCTGTTGAAAAAGTTAGGTTATAAACCAAATGCGATTGCACAAGGGTCTAGCATTACAGAAGTCTACTTCTATTGGTTTAGTGGTTCCTGAAGCTAGCTTTTACATATACAGGTCAAGTTATTAATGGTTTGATTGATGTAGCGAAGATTTATAACTACAACATCATGTTGCATACAATCACTGCTGGTATTACAGATATCAATACTGTAATTGAAGATATTATCAAGTCACATGTGGATGGTGTTGTTATCTTCAATGATAAGTTAGTCGCTGGTGATATGGATGCGTTAAGCAAAGTACAATATCCCAATCGTTGTCATTGGTAACAAGATTAACGGTAAGGGTATCAGTAGTGTTTATGTAGATATCAAGAAAGCTGTCTTTGAACTTGTTTCTAAGTTCTTAGAAGAAGGTAAAGATAACATTGGTATCTTAGAAGATCGTAAGAATCCACAACAGTATGAAAAGATGATTGCTGGTGCAAAGAAAGCATATGAAGCTCGTGGTAAGAAGTTTACTGGAGCGATTTCGATTCCTTCTGATGCTCGTACATCTTATGCATTCTTATCCAAGTGGATGAGAGACCATCGCTATGATGTTGTTATCGCAAATAGAGATTCCCAATGCTTCGCATTGTTAAATGCAAGTAGAGAAAATAATATTTCCATTCCAGATGAAATGGAAGTTGTATGTGTACTCGATACGAAGTATAATTCCATGGTACGTCCACAGATTTCTAGTTTCTCCATTCCATCTTATGACTTAGGCGCTGTTTCTATGCGTGTTATGACAAAGTTATTACAGAATGAAGAAGAAAATCACGAAGAAAAGGGCGAAAGCATTGAATTAAGTTATCTGTTTACTCCAAGACAGACAACAAAGAACTAAAAGCGTTGAATAGAATGAGTAATCACATGTATGCATGTGTAGAGAGATTCCGGTTGGTGAAAGGAATTCTGTATCGGTGATGAATACATCTAGGAGCTGTTTATCTCAAAAGGTAGACCGTTACTCTGCGTTAAAGAGAAATGAGTGTACGATGATTCGTAAACTAAGGTGGTACCGCGCTGAGGCGTCCTTAGAGATATGGGCGCCTTTTATTATGGCGCTAGGAAAGGATTAGTATATGAATTTTATTGAAGAATTACAGTGGCGTGGCTTAGTCAAAGATTGTACAGATAAAGAAGGACTAGGCGAACAACTTAAGAATCCAACAACAATCTATTGTGGATTTGATCCTACAGCAGATTCTCTCCATGTAGGACACTTACAACAAATCCTATTGTTACGTCGTTATCAATTACAAGGACATCAACCAATTGCACTATGTGGTGGTTTTACAGGTATGATTGGTGATCCACGTCCTACAACAGAAAGAAAACTATTAACACATGAAGAAGTACTTCATAACGCTGAGTGCATCCGTGAACAGTTAGCTAAATTCTTATCCTTTGAAGGCTCTAACGCAGCTATCATGGAAAACAATAATAACTGGTTGGGTGAGATGAACTTATTAGCCTTCTTACGTGACTATGGTAAGTTATTTAACATCTCTTACATGTTACAAAAGGATACCATCAAGAAGAGATTAGATTCTGGTATTTCTTACACAGAATTTAGTTATACAATCTTACAGTCTATCGACTGGTATAACTTATTTAAGAAGTATAACTGCCAGATTCAGATTGGTGGTTCTGACCAATGGGGTAACTTAACTTCTGGTATGGAACTTATCCGTAAGATGGAGGGTGATAATGCGAAGGTATTCGGTATTACTTCTCCATTAATCACAAAGAGTGATGGCTCTAAGTTTGGTAAGTCAGAAGGTAAGAATATCTGGTTAGATCCTACTCGTACAAATGCGTATGAATTCTACCAGTTCTGGTTAAATACACCAGATGCGGATATCGTAGACTACCTTAAGAGACTTAGTTTCCATACACCAGAGGAGATTATGGGTTATGAAGAATCTCTTAAGAATGCACCTGAAAAGCGTGAAGGTCAGAAAGCACTCGCAGCTGAACTAACAGAACTAGTTCATGGTAAAGATGGTTTAGAGAAGGCTCTACGTATCACAGAGACATTCTTTAAGGGTGACATTATGACTTTATCTCCAGAGGAGATGAAGGAAGGTCTAGCAGATGCCAAGAAGGCAGCTGTAGAAGATGGTGTAACTTTGATTGATGCACTTGTGATTGCAGAAGTATGCAAGTCTAAATCTGAAGCTCGTAAGTTAATTGAACAGGGTTCTGTATCAGTAAACGGTAATAAGGTTACAGATATTCAGGCTGTATTACATCAGTCAGAAGCTATCAACCAAGAATTCTCCATCCTTAAAAAAGGTAAAAAGAATTACTTTGTATTAACATTCTAAAGCATGCGGATAGTCAAAAGGCTATCCGTTTTTATAACTGTTCTATGGTATAATTACAGGCGAGGTATTTGTATGTATAGATATTTATTGGTCATTGCAATCTGTATCTGCATGTTATCTGGCTGTGCTAAAAAAGACGCTGAAACAAATGCGGCTATGGAATTATATGAGAGCTATTATACGGAAGTTTTAAATACGAAAAACTATCTAGAATCAAGTGATTATTTTTCAATTAGTACGGAGATGACACAGTTATCTGATGGTACTTATCGCTATTATGTGATTATTGATAATCCAAAGACAGAGATGTATCATTGCCGTATTTTTGCGGTGGAAAATGATATTGCGTTTGCGGATAATGATAAGATGATGCCATCATTAGGTATCTTTGATACAGATGTATCGCTTGTGCCAAATCAAGTAGATAAATCAAAAGGTCTAATGAAGGGACTTGTCATTAGTGGTGAAAGTTCTGAAGATCATATCAACTTGAAATTTGTTGTGGAATGGCGTGATCAAGACAATAAACAAGTTGTAAAACAATACATACAAAAAGATCTTAAATATGAGAAGTAAGAGGAGTTGGATACATGAAAGAAACTAATACTATCAAAAAATCGTTTATTGCCAGTTCCTTAACAACTTCAGCTGGTATCTTTATTACAAAATTAATCGGTTTATTCTATATCGTTCCATTTAAAGCAATTGTTGGTCAGCAGGATATGATTTATTATTCTGCAGCGTTTGACTATTATACGATTCTATTACAAATCTGTAGTGCGGGTATTCCATTTGCCTTAGCAGCATCAGTCGCAAAGTATCTTTCTAAAAATGACTATAAGACAGTTGTGTTAGTACGTATCTTAGCGACAAGTTTACTGATGGTTTCTGGTTTTGTGATGGCTGTATTGTTTATTGGCTTTTCAGGTCCTTTAGCAGCTCGAGCATTAGGGTGGCACATCGTATTCAGCCAATGAACTTGCGGCAATGCAAAACTCGTTTGTGATTCTTGCGATGGCTTTATTTTTGGTATCTGTTTTATATAGCTATCGTGGATATTATCAAGGTGCTAAAGAAATGCAACAGTATTCCTTATCACAGGTGATTGAACAATTTGTTCGTGTAGGTTTCTTACTTGGTGCAGGTTGGTTTGTTGTGTATATTCTGCATCTTCCAAAGATTGTGTATATCTATACAGCGGTTGGTGGTACTGGTGTCGGTGCGATGGTTGCCTTACTGCAGTTTATGAACTTTGACCGTAAACACTTTCAGGGAGGTACAGGAAAAAGCCAAACTGCAATCAACAAACTCCGTCGCAATTAAAGAATTGATTCATGAGTTTGTGATGTATGTAATTCCATTCCTATTAAGTTCCATCTTGGCAAACTCACAGGTACTTGTGAATACAAACTTCTTTGTGTCTGTGATGGAAGGCTTAGGTATGCAACATAGCCAAGCAACGATGTTATTGAGTATTATCCAGACAAACTGTGATAAGTTAACTTCCATCCCACAGGTTATCGGTAATGGTTTTGCGGCTGGTGCTGTTCCATTTATCACTGTTTCTTTGGTTCATGCGGATTGGAAGGGACTACGTAAGTCTCTAGAAGACTGTCTTGGTACAGTATTCTATATTGTCATTCCAGTCTGTGTATCGATGGCTGCTTTATCAGGTCCTATCTATTACATCATGTATGGTGCTAAAGGAACTAGAATATGGACAAGTTGCTTTATTCTGGTCGAGTATCTTAGCGTTTGGTACTACAGTGACTCCTGTATTACTATCCATCTTACTGTCCTTAAAGATGAGAAGACATACTTTGATTTACTTCTCAGTAGGATTCTTGGTGAAGGTTATTACATTCTATCCATGTTGTTATTTATTTGGATATTCCGGTGCTATCATCTCCAGTATTCTTTGTGAAATTACATTTCATCGCACTGAGTATCTATAAGATTCAAAAAGACATATCCTGTACGTGTGAAGAATATGATCATTCGCTTTAGTTAAGATTATCATCTGTTGTTTTGCGATGAATGGTATCTATGTCATCGTACGTTGGATTGGTATTGATCCTACACAATATTCTCGCTTTATTAGCGATTGTATTCGTAGCTATCATTGGAACATTAGGAATGGGAGTATACTTTGCTAGTAGTGAATTATTCCGTCTGCCTAAGTCTATCTTCCATCGCGATTTACGTGGAATGTTCAATCGTATTCTACGTCGAGGTGCGTAAATGTTGCGTTTAGATCGTATTCTTGCAAATGCACGTGTTGGCAGTCGTAGCGAAGTAAAGAAACTTGTCAAAGAGAAACGTGTACGTGTCAATGGTGAAATCGCAAAGTCATCTGACATGCGTGTTGATGAAAATACAGCAGAGATCTTTGTGGATAATATACCGGTGGTTTATGAAAAATATGTTTATTACATGTTAAATAAACCAGCTGGATATATCAGTGCTACAGAAGGAAAAAACTGTCCTACAGTATTGGATTTAATTGCGGAAGACTATAAAGGCATGTTTCCATGTGGGCGTTTAGACAAAGATACTGAAGGATTACTGATGATTACCAATGATGGTCCTTTGGCACATGAACTGTTATCGCCAAAGAAACATGTTGAAAAAGAGTATTACGTAGAACATACACTACCACTAACAGAAGAGGATATCGCTAAGATTGAATCTGGTGTTACATACAATGGTGTAAGTTATAAACCAGCAGTATAAAAAAATCTCTGATACTTCTTGTACACTGATTATTCAAGAAGGGAAGTATCATGAGATTAAATTCATATTCAATTCTGTTGGTGATAAAGTTGTTTATCTGAAACGTCTTCGTATGAAGAATCTTGTTTTAGATGAAACTTTAAAACCAGGTGAATATAGACCTCTTACAAAAGAGGAATTAGAAGATCTTAGATCAATTGCACGTTAACAGTCTCTGGTAATTGCCAGATGCCTGTGCGTGCATATTCATTTAAGAAGTCAACGACTTGGTCGGTGATAGAGTTTGGTGTAGAAGACCCACTTGTGATTGCGATACGTTTATGTCCATCAATCATGGATGGAGTTAAATCTAGAACACTATCAATAAGATAAGATTCTTGGATACCTGCGTGCTTAGCAATCTTGGCAAGTTGATTAGAGTTATTGGAACGTGCATCGCCAACAACAATGAGTAAATCAACATCTTGTAGTTGTAGTACCGCTTCTTGTCGCTTACTAGTAGCGTTACAGATTTCCTTTGCGACGATTGCGTCAGGGAAGAGTTTCTTACAGTGTGCAATGATTTCTGCTGTATCTAACATGGAAAGTGTTGTTTGATTGGTAATGAGAATATTCTCAAGAGATACATTCTTTAGTGCATCAACATCTTCAATGGATGTCACAAGATGAATCTTATCAGAGATACCAACCGTTCCTTCAGATTCAGGATGATTCTTCTTACCGATATAGATGATGTCACCAACTGCACTATGTTCCTTAACAAGGTTATGTGTACGAATGACATCAGGGCAAGTCGCATCAACACAAGTAAGTCCCTTAGCTTTGGCAGCTGCGATGACATCGTCGCTAACACCATGAGCAGTAAAGATAACGATACCACTAGGGAATTTCTTCTAACAGTTCCATGCGTGTCTTTATTTTTTTATCCTCAACAAAGTTGATACCTAACTTGCGACAAGCATCAACTACAAATTGATTATGTACAATCATACCCAACATTGTGACAGGGAGTATCTGGGTTTTCCTTGACTGTTTTTCTTGGCAATGAGAATTGCACGAACAACACCTTGGCAATACCCTCTAGGGAATGACTTTTATGATTTCCATATCAGAGTCCTTTCAAACCGTAAATAAAAATCGGTTATACTAATTATAGGTGATAAGATGAAAAAAATTTGAAGATTTTAATCTAAAAAGATACAACAATGGCCTTTATTGAGAAGAACCATTTTCAAACAACCAACACCAATTCAAGAACAGGTGATTCCATCTGCTTTACGTGGTAAAGATGTGATTGGTCTTTCTAGTACAGGTTCTGGTAAGACACATGCATACTTAATTCCAATCATGGAGAAGGTAGATCCTACTAAGGATGAAGCACAGGTTGTTATTACAGCACCAACGCGTGAACTTGCGACACAGATTTTATGAGATGGCGAAAAGTCATGACAGAGATTGTGCCAGAAATACGTGTACGCTTTATATGTTGGTGGACGTGAGAGAAGTAAGGATATTGAACAACTTGAAAAAGTCTCAACCACATATCGTTATTGGAACACCAGGTAGAATTAAGGACTTATTCTTAAATGGTGGTGCTTTGCGTATTGATAAAGCAAGTATGCTTGTGGTCGATGAAGCAGATATGACTCTAGAATATGGATTCTTAGATGAAATTGATGCCTTTGCGGGAAGACTTGGGGAACACTTACAGATGCTCGCATTCTCTGCTACAATGCCAGAGCAGTTAAAACCATTTATCAATAAAGTACATGCATCATCCAATTACATATCAGATTGGCGAGAAGGTACGCTTTAATCCAGATATTAAGCATGTGTTGGTACCTTGTTATCATCATAGTTATGCTGAGACGATTTTATCAATCTTACCTGGCTTTCAGCCTTATGTATGTTTGATTTTCGCAAATACACGTCAAGAAGCTTCTGCGATTGCGGAAGAACTTCGTAAGAATAAAGTGTCTGTGAGTGAGATTCATGGCGATTTGACAAGTCGTAAGAGAAAGCAAGCGATGAAGAGTATTTCCAATGCGGAACATACATACGTTGTGGCTACTGACTTAGCTGCACGTGGTATCGATATTGGAGAAGTAACACATGTTATCTCCTGTGGATTCCCTGAAGACTTAGAATACTATATTCATCGTGCAGGAAGAACAGGTAGAGCAGGGTCTACAGGTACATGTTATGCCTTGTATCAAGAAAGTGATGATCAAGCAATTCGTTCCTTACAAAAGCGTGGTATTAAGTTTGACCATGCCCGTCATCGTTCGACGGGATGGCAGACACTTCATCCATACGGACAAAGACGTCTTAAGACAGATGATGAGTTAGAGAAGAAGATTGCCATGATTATGACGAAGAAGAATACAAAGGTTAAGCCAGGCTACAAGAAGAAACGTGCAGCTGCAATTGACCGTGTACATCGTCAGAAGAAACGTGAAATGATTCGTAGCAAGATTCGTGAAGAGAAGAAGGCTATGTACAAAGAACGTGCAAGAAAAGATAGAGAAGGACTTTCATAAGTCCTTCTTTTATATATTTTATACTAACTATTAAAAAAATATTTTTTTAAATAGAGTTGAAATTATGATGATAGATCTATAATCTATTTAAAGAAATACTTAAATAGATTGTGAGGTGATGGAATGGCAATCAAAGATATCTTAACAGCTCTTGCGGATGATAATCGAAGGAATGTCTTGATGAAATTGAAAAGAAGGGAAAAAAATCAGTTCTGGAGATTTAGCTGAACAATTAGGGATGTCTCCACAAGCGTTATCGTATCATCTAGCAAAAGCTCAAAAAAAGCTGATTTGATTTACGAAACAAAGTATAAGAATTTTATCTACTATGAATTAAACTTATCTATTTTTGGATGAAGCACTGATGTGGATTTCTGAATTTGAAGGGAGAAAAAGAATGAAGAATAAAAAAACTATTTTTATGTACTTATGTTTTTTTGCCTCTAGTTGCTAGTCTGATTGCATTACAGTTTTTACCTGATGTGATACCAGCTCACTATAATATCGATAATGTGGTTGATCGCTGGGGAAGTAAATATGAAATCTTGATATTACCAGTTATAACGATTGCGTTTGGATTCTTTTCATTAGCGATGGGAAAAGCTTGCACAGAAACAAGAGCCTCAAGGCAACAATAATGAGAAGAGTAGCTTTGTTTATTGGTAACTAGTGTTTCTACTTTGATCTTTCAATGTACTTTGTGGATTTATGATTTATTCAAGTCTACATAAGATTGAGAAATTAGAGTTTGCATCACTTACATTTATTCAAATAGCATTTTATTATCATAGGAATCTTCTTAATTGTAATCAGTAATATCATGCCTAAAGTTAAAACGGAATAGTATTCTAGGCTTTCGTACAAAAACAGACGATGAAGAATGATGAAATCTGGAAAAAAAGTGTCAAAGATTTTCAGGTCTTACAGGTGTTATAGCAGGATTCATCATTGTGGTAATTAGTTTTCTGTTTTCGATAATACTACATTGATTATCGCAGTACTAATTATCACATTTCATTAAAATTAGGTATTGATATTGCATATAGCTATAAAGTTGATTGATTAGAATAAATCTTGATAAAGAACAGTATGTACTGTTCTTTTTTTTGACTAAAATAAAAAATCGACCGTAGTCGATTTGGCAGTGACGCGTACGGGATTCGAACCCGTGAATGCCGCCTTGAGAGGGCGGTGTGTTAAGCCGCTTCACCAACGCGCCGTTATTGAAGCTTGCTAATAGATTATACTAAATGAGAATCGATACTTCAATAAAAAAAGTTTTGAAAAAAATGCATGTTTGAAGGAGCGAGTAAACAGTAGATATATATGATATACTAACTAGTGCAAATAACATTGTTTAAAGGAGTGATTCTATGTGCGGAATTGTAGGATTTGTAGATAAAAAAACACAGAGTGAAAAAGCAGTGATTATTAAAGACATGATGGATGCGATTATCCATCGTGGTCCAAATAGCGCTGGTCAATATATTGATGATGATGCGGCTTTAGGCTTTCGTCGTTTGAGTATTATCGACTTAGAAGGTGGTAGTCAGCCATTTATATAACGAAGATAAAACAAAAGTTTTAACTTTCAATGGTGAAATCTATAACTATCAGTCTATCCGTAAAGAACTAGTTGAAAAGGGTTATCATTTTAAGACAAATACAGACTCAGAGGTGTTGATCCATGGTTACCAAGAGTATGGTGTAGCACTTTTACAAAAGTTACGTGGTATGTTTGCCTTTGTTATCTGGGATACAGAAAAGAAGGAATTGTTTGGTGCACGTGACCACTTTGGAATTAAAGCCATTCTATTACTATAATACAGATGAAGTATTTATGTATGGTTCTGAAATCAAGTCTTTCTTACATCATCCATCCTTTAAAAAGGAATTAAATAAAGAAGCTTTAAAACCATATTTAACATTCCAATATCCAGCAATCAAAGAGTGTTTCTTTAAGAATGTATATCGTTTACCAGAAGGACATTATTTCATCTTGAAGGATGGTAAGTTAGATATTCAACAGTATTGGGATTTACATCAAGAAGAAAAGGATATGACTCTAGAAGAGGCTGTAAACTTTCATTGATGAAACAGTACAGGAATCTGTCGCAACACATAAGATTGCGGATGTAGAAGTTGGTTCCTTCTTATCATCTGGTGTAGACTCTAGTTTAGTTGCGTCTATCTTAAAACCAGCAAAGACTTATTCTGTTGGTTTTGGATCTTCTTATAATGAATCTACAGAAGCAAAAGCTTTAACAGATATCTTAGGATTACACAACACATCACGTACATTAACTGGTGAGGAAGCGTTCCAATACTTCCCACAGATTCAATATTACTTAGATGAACCAGATTCCAACCCATCAGTAGTTCCACTGTTCTTCTTATCAGAACTTGCTGCTCGTGATGTGAAGGTTGTTATGAGTGGAGAGGGTGCCGATGAGTTATTTGCTGGTTATATTGATTATGGTTGGCATTCTAACTCTATGACTATTCGTAAGCTTGGTGAGGCTCTTAAGAAGTTATCTCAAAGTAAGCGTCATAAGTTATCAGAACACTTAAAGAAGTTACCAAACTTCCCTGGTAAGTTACATTTACTAAAAGCAGTACAACCTGCTGAAGAATATTTCATTGGCCAAGCACTTGTATTTACGGAAGAAGAAGCTTCTGCGATTGTGAAGCCAGAATATCGTAAAGCACCATCTGTCAAAGAGATTGTGATGGATAAGTATGCAAAGGTAAAGAACTTATCTGAAATCAAGAAGATGCAGTACTTGGATATGCACCAATGGATGCCTGGAGATATCTTGTTGAAGGCTGATAAGATGTCTATGGCACATTCCCTTGAATTACGTGTTCCATTACTTGATAAAAAGATGATGGAATGTGCACAGGTAATTCCTACAAAATATTTATTCAACGAACACAATACGAAGTATGCATTCCGTCAAGCTGCGTTCCGTCATATTCCTAAGGAATGGGCTGCACGTCCAAAGCTTGGCTTCCCAGTTCCAATTAAGGACTGGTTACGTACAGAGAAGTTCTATCAGATTGTACGTGAAGAATTATCAAAGGATTTCGTTGGTGAATTCTTTGACCAAAAGGCAGTGTTACAACTATTAGATGATAACTTCCAAGGCAAAGGTAGATGCTCGTCGTAAGATTTGGACACTCTATACATTTATCACTTGGTATGATGTATACTTCATCCAAGGTGGCAACAAACCTCAAGTTGCTTAATCGACGCATATGCGTCGATTTTTAAAAGGAGATATGCATGCAGGTTTTTCAAAAAAAAAATATTAAATGGGTGATTGTACTGATTTGTATCAGTATCTTCGTATATTTGATGCAGGCAGTATGGGGTAGTCATGTATTATCGATTGATACTTCAGTCTACAATTTTATAACAAAGCATTTTATATCAGATACCTTAACCCCAATTTTGAAAGTCATTACACAGTTTGGTGGTACTATCTTGATGATTGTTTGGGCTATCGCTTCATTAGTTCTCATTACAAATAAAAGAATCGCAGTCAGTGTTGTATCAAACTTGGTGTTGATTGCACTATTAAATAACATACTAAAATTGATCGTACGTCGTGCTCGTCCTACTGGATTTCGTTTGGTTGAGGAAACAGGGTATAGTTTTCCGTCCGGACATTCCATGGTGAGTATGGCATTTCTATGGCTATCTAATCTATTTGATTTACAAAAATGTTAGAAAATAAAGAAAATTACGTTGGACGTTTGATGACAGGTTTTGGTCTATTGATTTTCATTATTGGTATGAGTCGTATTTATCTAGGGTGTTCATTATACATCTGATGTATTTGCAGGATTCTTGTTTTCGCTTGGATACTTGGTTGTTTATATCAAGTTTACAGATCCAATCGTATTTCAAAAGTAATAAGTAAAAAACAGAGAAGCTATTTTTGGCTTCTCTGTTCTTCTATAATCTTTTCAATTTCTTCAATTAATGCTTGTTTGATTTCTGCTTGTGGTACGGTACGGATGACTTTTCCTTTACGGAAGAGAATACCTGACTTGGATCCACCCGCAATACCAATATCGGCACGGCTAGCTTCTTGCATACCATTGACAGGACAGCCCATGACTGCAACTGTGATATTTGCCTTGATACTGTGGAGATATTCTTCCATCTCTTTGACAAGTGGAATCATATCATATTGAATTCTTCCACAAGTAGGACAAGCGACTAAATCAGGAACGTCTTCAATCAGACGGAAAACTACGTAGTAATGCTTTACCAATAATTAATTCATCCTTTGGTGGACCTGATACGGAGATACGAATTGTATCACCGATTCCTTCATGTAAGAGTACACCTAATGCGGCGGAAGATTTTACAGCAGAATCCGCAAATCCACCAGCTTCTGTAACACCTAAGTGAAGAGGGTAGTTAAATGTCTTTGCGGCAAGTTCATATGCGTCAATTGTAAGTTCTACATTTGAGGATTTGAATGATAAACAGATATCATAGAAATCCATGCTCTCGAGAATATCAACGTGACGCTTTGCACTTTCGACAAGAGCTTCTGCACATGGACCACCATATTTTTCTAATAGTTCTCTTTCTAAAGAACCAGCGTTAATACCAATACGAATTGGTACATGTTTTTCTTTACATTTGGCAACGACAGCTTCTGTATTCTTACGAGAGCCGATATTACCAGGATTGATACGAATCGCATCAATACCTCCATCTAAACAGATGAGGGCAAGTAGGTAATTAAAGTGTATATCTGCGATTAGAGGAATGTTGATACGGGCTTTGATTGCTGGAATAGCACGAGCATCTTCTTCATCTAATACTGCTGTTCTGACAAGTTCACAGCCATTTGCGGCTAGTTCGTTGATTTGCGCGACTGAGCGCTCTACATCCTTTGCAGGAACGTTTGTCATAGATTGTAAGACACATTTGTTTTGGCCACCAATCTGGACATTTCCTACAAATAAAAGCACGTGTTTCAGTACGTTTCATTATTTTGTCTCCTTTATGAGTACTATTATCCCACGATTATAAAATTTTATCGAGTTTTTCGACTGTTAAAATCATAAATCACTTGGAATTGATTTATGAATATGATATACTCATCATGCAAAATCTTAGGAGGATTATTAACAATGGCAAGAGAGAATGTAATCTTGGTATGCACAGAAAGTGGTGAAGAAAACTATATCACTACAAGAAATAAGCGTAAGCACCCAGAAAAGTTGGAAGTTAAGAAGTACTGTCCACGTTTACGCAAAATGACATTGCATAAGGAGAAGAAATAACCTTTGTTGGTTATTTTTTTATATTTATTATGAAACTAGATATATTACCAATAGGTCAATTTGAAGAGAATTCGTATGTATTACATGATAATGGTCATGTGCTCTTTGTTGATCCAGGAAGATATTATAAAAAGATTATGGAATGTGTTGGTAAGGATGAAGTTATTGATGGTATTGTTTTGACACATGGACATTCTGATCATACGGGGGCAGTGGATGATTTATGTGATGTGTACAATTGTCCAGTTTATATGGACCATCATGATTTAGCACTTGTATTACCAAGCAATGCAGGGAAGTATGGTTATAGTGCACCTGTGTATGCGCCTATTCATGATTTAAATGAGAAACAGGTTAAGATTGGAACGTTTTCTTTAGAAATTCATCATACACCTGGTCATACAGATGGTAGTATCTGTATTCGCTATAAGAATATTCTGTTTACAGGGGATACGTTATTTGCGTCTAGTTGTGGTAGAACAGATTTATATTCTGGGTAGTGATGAGAAAGATGCGTCATACATTAGAGTATCTCAAGACACTTCCACATGATTTACAGATTTATCCAGGACATGGACCAGCTAGTACGATAGGAATAGAAGTTCGTAACAATCCTTATATGATTTCTTACTTTTAAGAATTTATCAAAGTTGTTTTATCGTTGTTTCGTGTAGAATAGAAGCGAGGTAGTAATATGAAGAAATTTTTGATTGGTTTATGTTTGAGTTCGGTATTACTAGCAGGTTGTCAAAAAGAAAAGTCAACCTACGTAGCGAAAGAAGATAAGATTGCGATTTCTACAACTGACTTTAAAGATGAAGATGCATTAAGACTGGTTGAGTCTGTTCTAAAGAAACACTTTCCACAATATGAATGTACGGTTACACAGACAATCATCAAGGGTAACAATGTTTATGGTATTTATACATATCAAAAAAATGGACGTACTGTGACGCAACAAGTCTCACTATTAACAGTTTCTGTAAATAAAAATGATAGTAATGATATTATTTACTTGCAGAGCTCTTTTGGTGCAGTTGATCGTCATGTCACACAGATGATTGAGGAGAAGACAATCCCGACTGATAATACAGTTGAAAAACCACAGGATGAAAAAGAAAAGGAATTTGATTTACCAACAACGGTTGATGATCCAGATTCTGCCACAAGTAAACAGGCAACTGAGATTCAAAATTCTGGTGGACTCTATATTGTACGTTTCTATCTCAATGCAGGTAGTCTAAGAATCTATGGTAAGCACACAGGAGATGGTACTTTTGTGGCAAAACTATATGACCTAGAACAAAATCTAATTGCGGATATGGTTAACATTGAAGGATATGGAGAGTATGATCAAACAGTACAAACTCCTCCAGGTTACTATTATCTGATTGTGCAGAAGTCAGATGGAAAATTTGATTTAAGTTATGAATACTAATGTTCGAGAAATCGGACATTTTTTTATGGAGTTTTCGCATTTCTATTGAATATAAAAGTGCGAGGGTTGTTATGGAAGAAAGACTGATTGAGTGTTTAAAAATAGCGATGGAATTTCATGTAACGGATATTCATTTTCATCTAAAGACATATCCAAAAGAGAGTTTAAGTATTGAGATGAAGATTGAGCAGGACGTACGACAAATGGTTCCAAAGGATGATGACATTCGTTTATTTCGTTATCTGATGTACAAAGCAAATCTAGACTTATCTGATATTCATCATCCTCAAACAGGAAGGTTTGAGATGATTATCGAAGGACAACCAGTTTCATTACGCTTCGCGCTTGTGTCTAGCTATCATAATACATCAGGTGTATTACGCATTCTCAATCAACACGCTTCACTACACATTGAGGATTTAACGGTAGATTACGACACTTCATTGTGGCTAAGGAATATTACAAAACATACTTCTGGGCTTTTCGTATTTTCTGGACCCACAGGTTCTGGAAAGACTACAACACTTTATACCATTCTCAATGAAACAAAAGGTAAGAAGATTTTTACGTTAGAAGACCCTGTTGAGGTATATCACGAAAACTATGTACAAATACAAATTAATGATCATCAACACTTATCTTATGATGAAGGGATTAAACAACTTATGAGACATGATCCAGACATCATCATGATTGGTGAGATACGTGATAGTCAAGCAGCCTTAATGGCTGTACGTAGTGCATTAACAGGGCATTTGGTCGTGACAAGTTTACATAGTCAAAATTGCATGTCTGCGATTGATCGTCTATTAGATTTAGGTGTGGATATGTATCAACTAAAAGATGTACTTATCGGTATTTCCAATCAGCGTTTATTTAATCTAGGTGATGGAAAACGCTCAGGTGTGTACGAATATATGAATCGAAAGGAGGTGGCTTATGCCTTGGAACATCGACGTGTTTCTGAAACGTTCGTTTCACTACAAAAAAACAACTACAAAGCTGCAGTCGCTAAGGGATATATTGCGTCAGATTGTTTGGAAGAATACACACTTTGATAAACTAGAGTGCCAAGGAATTGTCAGTTTAATGGAAAATGGATTTAGTTTTACCGATACCTTACAGATTTTAAAGACAAAAAGAAATGAGCATCGCATAATACATGTATTAGAAAAAAATTAGAACAGGGTCAGACATTTAAAGATGCGTTCTCAATGTTGTTGCCGAAGGGTTATCGAAGATACTTTAATAACTTCATCCGTTATTTACCTGTACTTGAGAGTATGCGTATTTCAGTTGAACTAGCAAACGCATGAAGAGAAGATGAAACAAAAGATGATGAAGGATATGGTATATCCAGTAGTCATGTTGTTTGTGATGTTTTATTGGAATGTATTTGTTTAATGGATTTTGTCTTTCCACAGATGATGACACTAATGACATAGCTTTTGAAATCAATGTGACAAGTTATTACTTCTTAAGAAGTTTTATTCAACTATTATCATGGCTAGTTACAATTTTATTAGTTAGTAGGGTTGTTGTTATGGGTTGTGTTTCAAGAACCTAAAAGAAAGTGCTGGTTATATCGTGTGCTTGTAAAGTATGTACCAGATTCCCTTATGGTTCAAAAGGCATCTGCAGAGTTTGCAAGATACTTTCTTGAATGTGTAAGGGTACGTATTTCCACAATACAGACTATGAAGATTCTCTTGGATATCAAAGAGAAACCTTTAGTACGTTTGATTGCAAAGGAGTTAAATGATTCTTTATCCAAAGGAGAATCCTTTGAAGAAACCTTGCATACACCCTTTGTAGAACATGCCTTACAACAGTTCTTTCAGATTGCCTTGCATGGGTCAAATTGTGAAAAGATGTTGGAAGGCTATCTTGTGATGAACCAACAACGTCATATCAAACAAGTGCGTATCTTTACGCGCAGCGTACAACTATCCTGTTATGGGACGATAGGCTTAATCTGACTTGTTATCTATCAGATATTGATGTTACCGATGCAGATGTTACAGAACATATAGGAGGTGAGTAATGAATAAAAAAAGGATTTACATTACTAGAGATGACAATTGTAATCTTAATCATTTCGATTTTGTTTTCTATTAGTTATACCAAATATAAAAAAAGACACTGAATGATTGTAAAGTGATAAGGGATGTAAGGCTTTAGAGAAGATTGCGGATTCTGCGATTATTCAATATAAATTGGAATATGATAGTTATCCAAGCAGTGTTAGTGATTTAGTTAATGCAGGTTTATTAACTGAACAACAAATAACCTGTGATGGTGAAAAAGAGTCTTGTAATTAGTGATGGACATGCATATATCGAATAAAGGTTTTAGTTTGATTGAAATGTGTATTGTGTTTTTTGTGATATCGGTATTTATGATGTTATTACCAACAAATATTCATATTCCTGATACTGAATATTACGCCTTTGTAGATGAATATCTATACTTACAAAGTACCGCAATGAAACAAGCGCAACCTGTATCATTTGACATATATAATGTGCGCTTTAATCAAAAGGGAAATGTGAATCAAGCAAAGACAATCTATTTTCAAAATAATCGCTCCATCGTCGTGGAACTAGGTGGTGGTAGACTTGCGACTCAATAAAAAGGGATTACTTACTGCAGAGGCATTTGTATGTTTAAGTATTACTTTGTTATTGGTGACTATGATTACCAGTATTGTACAGGCTAAATATGCGCAGCATACAGTATTTGATAGAACGATACGAAAGATGGAAGAGTCACTCATCGAAAAGAATGAAAGATGTAGAAGGATGTTTACAAGCATGTCAAATAGAAAAGGATTCGCCCTCGTTGAAGTCTTAGTTGCTATATTAACGGTCTGTATCTGTATTCCAATTATTGTAAGTGTTATATCTTTAATGCGTACATCCTTAAAGGATAGAGCATTTCTACAAGATCAGATAGCCTTAATACAACTACGTCGATATTTGGCTGTTGCGTATGAGATTGAACTACTACCATCTTCTTTAACATTTCAAAGACAACATGAAGAAATGAGATTAAGTGTTGTGAATCAAAACCTCATTGTACAACCAGGTACACAGATTTTTTTGATGGATATTGAAACTGCGATATTTTACTTAGAAGAAGATAGTGTGATGTTACGATATGTTAGAGATAATCAAGAATATGAAGTATTCTTATGTAAACAATAAAGGATTTTATCAGTGCTTACTTTTCTTGTGATATTTTTTATATGTAATTACAATGATTACGGTACTTTCTGCCAATTTGAATTATCAAGCAAAAGACACTAGAGAAACTTACAAACAATCTATGCCTATGAACAAGAAGAGTTAACTGCCATTGCTAGATTGAAAAAAAGAACTATGTACGGACATAGATTTAGAAGAAAAAGTATCAAAGTCAAAGATCGATTCATTCTATATACAGTTATCAAATGAGATTTTTAATCGTAGAATATGATTCAGATAAAAAAGTCATATTAGATTATGAGGTAATACGATAGATGAACGTTTTTAGAGATTCTTCATAATTAAGAGTGTAATAAGATACTCTTTTTGTTTATAATGAAACTACTGGAGGCGAGTTTCATGGAGAAAAGTAAGATTTATTGGCAGTAAAAGAAGAACAAATACTCCTATTAGCTACCGTCAGCGTGTTGTAAAGTATCGTCATAGACCATTGAAACAACATGCAATATATAAAACACAAAAGCAGGTATCAAAAGTAGAAACTGTAATCAATCAATTTATTCCACAAAAGTTTGTTGAAAATATCAAACTAGATGAAAATCTAGATAAGGCAAAAGTTGCACTGACTCAAGCAGGTGGAAAAGCTAAAATCCTTCTTATCTGATGCAGGCCATAAGGCGAAGGAATCTTCCAGCATGCATGGCAATTCATTACAAGCAAAAATATGCATCGCTGAAAAGATGACTTTTCAAAAAAACGTAAAGAAGAACGTTTAGAAAAAGCAGAAAGCATTACAGGCGCCAAAAGCTGAAGAAGAGCGAAGAGAAAAAGAAACTGCAGCTGAAGAAAAAGGCTAAAGCCAGTTAAAGATGACGCGCAAAGAAAGATTGATTGCGGAGGCAGATAGGGATATTAGTACTGCAAAGACAGATGCACTAACAAGACTATTATTCCCAGCGTATGCGATTGATCGTCTAGCGAAGAATCAAGATGATTTTATGATGTTTATAGGAGTAGTGATTCGTAATACAATCCATTGGATTGCGTTTGCGTACTTCTTATCTACAATCTTTGCTAGTTATATTAATCTTTCACCATTTGGATTTACGAGAATGAATTTTAGCGATACATTCATCATGTCATTAAAATTAGCATTCTTATTCATCTCTATTTGAAGGAATCTATTTGGTAATCAGTGGTTTGATTGCAAATATCAAAGTATCTTATAACTATCGTCATCAACTCGCATCGTTAACTTCAATCGCAAGTTTACTTCCAACAGTGCTATATATTCTTGCGATTATCATGTTATCGAAGTCGATGTTAGTAGGAATTTTTGTTGGGTGTTCTTGGAATGGTGGCTAGTGTATATCTACGTATTCAGGCATACATCAAATCAGCACCATTTGCGACTAGTGCCCAGATGGTTGTACTCATGATTGTGGTTGCAGGATTTATTTGTACTGCATACTTCTACATTCCACTTACAATGCAAAACACAGTAGAAATGTTAAAGACATTACTAAATATCTAAGAAGGAGAAATCCTTCTTTTCTTTTTACTGGTAAGTGAAGATAAACTGGTGTATACTGTAAACGATAAAACTCAGGGCAGGGTGCAATTCCCGACCGGCGGTATACCCCGCGAACCTAAAGGTTGAATCGGTGCAATTCCGATGGCGACAGTAAAGTCTGGATGGAAGAGTAAAAGTTTTTTCATCATCAATTTCTACCCGAGGTGTTATCTTAGATAGCCTCTTTTATTTTGAGGCAAGGAGATGAAACCATGTCAGGAAGTAAGAAAGTTTTAACCACCAAATTTATCGCGAATGTAGCGATCCTCAGTGCAGTAGCATTTGTGCTGATGATGTTTGATTTCCCGCTACTATTTATCGCACCTAGCTTTTATAAGCTAGACTTTAGTGAAGTCAGTGTATTAATTGGAGGATTTGCATTTGGCCCTTGGGCAGCAGTTCTCATTGAAGCAGTTAAAATTATCTTGAAGTTATTATTCAAACCTACAGAAACAATGTTTGTAGGGGAACTTGCAAACTTCATCATTGGCATTGCCTTTACAGTACCAGCAGCGATTATCTATCGTAAAGAGAAGTCAAAGAAGAATGCCTTACTCGGTATGATTGTAGGTACACTTGTAATGGCAGTTGTGGGAATCCTTGCGAATTACTTTGTATTATTGCCATTCTATTCAAATCTATATGGCATGCCTATTGATACATTTGTCAAAGATGGGTGCTGCAATCTTCCCATTTATCAAGAGTGTATGGGGATTACTCTTTGTTTGTGTATTACCATTTAACCTAATTAAGGGATTTGTTGTAAGTGTCATCACTAGATTATTGTACAAGCGTATCTCAAGTTTTTTACATTAATCTGAAAATTCAGTGAAAAGGCGTAGGAATACGCCTTTTTTCCTGTGTAAATGATAAAAATCTCTAAGCGGGTAAGTGAAATAAATGTGGATATGGTATAATATTTCTGTTTATTGGGAGATGTACATATGGCTGAATTATCACGTATTAAGAAATATAAAGATTTGCGCGAAAGTATTGCGCAGGATTTAGATAGTAACGACGTAACAACAACCAAAGAGTTATCTCGTTTCCAAAAGCGACTAAATCAGATTGATGCAAATAATTTCCACAGAAGTGGAGATTATACAGAGAGTGCTAGTGAAGGCGTTCATCGTCGTGTCAGTGCACCAATTACAAAAGAAGAACCTGTTAAACCAGTGATTTCTGAACCAGTCACTGCTTTTGAGAATGAAGAACCAGCACCAACATTAGCTGATTTTGAGGCTGGTGCTTTTACAACTGTAAATGACTTAGCTGGCTATGACAATGATTATCTGGATCAGTATATTCGTGAAGTAAAAGCAATATAATATCGAACAGGGTAATTCTTCTTTAGAAAATACATCCATGGATATCTTACGTAAGATTAAAGGTGATACAACTGCAAGCAAAAAGATCCAAGAAGCACGTAAAACTCCCGTGAAAAAGCCATATTCAAATAGTACAGGTACAACTGATATTCCATTTATGTCATCAAACAAACAACGTACAACTCAACCAGCTAGACCGCAAGCTCCATCACAACAGGATAATCTGTTTGATGTACCTTATACAGGTGATAACAATCATGTGAATGATCCAATGAGTCTTACAAAAGAAGATATCATGGCTGAAGTTAAGAATTTAATGAATGAGAAGAGATCAAATCCGCAAAATTCTCTTCCTGAAATTCCAGCCTTTACACCACGTGTGAGCCATATGGATTCAAGAGACTACATGAGTCAAAATACAACAAGTTTCCCACCGCTTGATAATACTGCACAGTTTGGTGATGCATTTGCGGATTTAATGAATCCACAAGAGCCACGTAATGAGGCGTCAGTAAACCAACACAGTGATAGTGATGATGCATTTGCGATGTTTCCAAAGAAGACAGAGAACTACGAAAGTACAAATCAACGTCTCTTTAATGAAACAACACAAATGCGTATCCAGTTAGATAACTATGAAGCCAAATCTAACAGATGTGAATGAGAAGATGCAGTATACAAACCATGTATTAAATATCGTGGTAGTTGTGCTTATTTTATTGCTTGTTAATCTTATTATTACTAGCAATTTATGGCATCGTAATGAATAGTGGTAGGGCATAAGATGAAGATAAATATCGCGATTGACGGACCTGGAGCAGCGGGAAAAAGTACCATTGCCAAGTGTCTAGCAAAGAAATTAAATTATGTACATTTAGATACAGGTGCGATGTATCGTAGCACAGCATATAAAGCTTTACAAAATCATATTAGTTTAGAAGATGAAGAAGCTGTATGTAAGATGCTAGAAAATACAAAGATTCAGTTAGCGACGGATGGTTCTATTTTCTTAGATGGAGAGGATGTATCCGATAAGATTCGTACAAATGAGATAAGTTTAGCTGCTAGTCTTGTATCTAAATTGGCAAAATGTACGCCGTATGCTTGTAGAGCGCCAACAAGAAATGGCAAAGGAAAAGGGCTTTATCATGGATGGCCGTGATATTGGAACTGTTGTTTTAAAAGATGCGGAAGTAAAAATCTATATGACAGCTACTCCGATGGCCCGCGCAAAGCGTAGATATGATCAGAATATTGCTAAGAATATTCCGACTGGTAGTATTGAAGAAATCGCTAGGGAAATTGCTGAACGTGATTTACAAGATATGACACGTGAAAATTCGCCACTGAAAAAGGCGGATGATGCGGTTGAAATTGACACAAGTGATATGTCAATTGAAGAAGTGACAGAACGTATCTATGATCTTGCTAAGCCTTTTTATTGAAAAAGGAGGTTTTTGTAATGCATAGTGGAGTAATCGCAATTGTTGGTCGTCCTAATGTTGGAAAATCAACAATTTTTTTAATCGTATTGCAGGGGTCTCGTGTATCCATCGTAGAAGATTTTCCAGGTGTTACACGTGACCGTATTTATACAACCGGTGAATGGACTGGAAAGAAATTTCAATTAATTGATACTGGTGGTATCCAGTTAGCTGATCAACCATATCAAGAAGAGATTCGTGCACAAGTACAGATTGCGATGAATGAAGCAGATGTCATTCTATTTGTAGTAAACGGTAAGATGGGTATGACAGATGATGATTCCTATATTGCAGGTATCTTACAGAAACAGACAAAACCAGTTGTACTAGCGGTTAAATATGATTGATGATTCAACTCGTATGATGAATATCTATGAGTTCTATAATCTTGGTTTAGGTGATCCAATTGCCGTATCTGGTGTACATGGAATTGGTATTGGTGATGTGCTAGATGAATGTTTACGCTTAATGCCTGAAGAAGATAAAGAAGACAAAGCATACAGGTATTCATATCGCAGTTATTGGTGAACCAAACGTTGGTAAAGTCATCACTTGTAAATGCAATTCTAAAAGAGAAAAAGCGTTCCATCGTTTCTAACGTACAAGGTACGACACGTGATGCGGTTGATACACCATTTGTATATGAAGGCAAAACCATATGTCATCGTCGATACTGCTGGTATTCGTAAGCGTGGTAAAAGTATATGAATCAGTTGAAAAATACTCAGTATTAAGAGCGATGACTGCGATTGAACGTTGTGATGTGGCATTGTTTGTCATTGATGGAGAAGCAGGTATACGTGAACAAGATAAGCATGTTGCAGGATATGCATGTGAAGCTGGTAAGCCAATCGTTATCGTTGTCAATAAGTGGGATGCAGTTGAGAAAGGACGATAAGACAATGAATGCGTTTATTGAACGTATTCGCATTGAATTTGCATATCTAAGTTATGCGCCTATCGTATTTGTAAGTGCTCTAACACATCAAAGAGTAGATACAATTATTCCTGTGGTTGATCAGGTATATGAAAATTCATGTCGCCGTATCGCAACAAATATCCTGAATGAGGTAATTACAGATACACAGATTACAACACCTGCACCAGCGCGTAATGGTAAGCGTTTCCGTGTATACTACGGTACACAGGTATCTATCCAACCACCAACATTTGTACTTTCCTGTAATGACCCACGACTGATGCACTTTACGTATGAACGTTTCTTAGAGAACTCCTTACGTCAAGCATTTGATTTTAGTGGTACACCAATTCGTATTGTTGTTAGAAAGAAGGTATCTGAATGAAAATATGTGTTCTAGGAACAGGTAGCTGGGGTACAGCCCTAGCTCAGGTTTTAGCTGATAACAAACAAGAAGTAATCATGTGGGGTATTGATCCACGTGAAGTAGAAGATATTGAAGTTAATCATCACAATACTAAAGTTTTTTTGAAACAGAAATTAACCATGATATTCATGCAAGTACAGATTTATCTGTAGTTTGCAGATGCAGATGTCGTATTGGCTGCTGTTCCAACAATGGCACTTGAAGAAGTACTTACTAAAGCTAGTCAACATCTAACAAAACCAGCAATCATTATCAATGTTGCAAAGGGCTTCCATCCAGTTACACATGAGCGTTTAAGTGTTGTGATTTCTAAGATTGTACCAGCTGAAAAGTGTGCAGCTATCGTATCCTTGATTGGTCCATCTCACGCTGAGGAAGTCATTCAGCGCTTGATGACTTCTGTAAATGCGGTAAGTGATAATGAGGATGCTGCTAAGACAGTACAGCACTTATTCTCTAACCAATACTTCCGTGTATATCGTAACTCTGATGTAATCGGTGCAGAAATTGGAGTTGCCATCAAAAATGTTATGGCAATTGCTAGTGGTATCTTAGAAGGTAGTGGACAGGGTGATAACGCAAGAGCAGGTCTTATGACACGTGGCCTTGCGGAGATGACTCGTTATGGTGTTGCTTTAGGGTGGTAAACAAGAAACTTACTTAGGTCTTGATGGTGTTGGTGATTTGATTGTTACTTGTACATCACGTCATTCTCGTAACTTTTATGGCTGGTTATCAGATTGGTCTAGATAAAGGTGCAAAAGAAGTTCTGGGAAGAAAAATAAAGAAGACTGTAGAAGGTGTATTTGCATGTAAAGTTGTTTATGAAGAGGCGAAGAAACGTAACATTTCAATGCCAATCACAAATGAAGTATATGCAGTACTATATGAAGGAAAAAGCTCCATTAGATGCAATGAGAGATCTAATGGCAAGAGATTTAAAAGGCAGAATAGTAGTATATGGACATCTATATAGATGTCCTTATTTATTATCAAAAAAATCATACATAATGGAAAAATAAATACAACGCTTTTATTTATGTAGCTTTTTCTTATTTGAGAGTGATTAATATAAGAAGTAAAAATTGTGATATTTCTGATTTATATTTATAATTATGATGAACCTTGTGGGGGTATATGATTAGGAGGTCATGTTTAATGCTTAACTTTAAAAAGATACTTATGAGTATTTTTGGGCTTTGTTGATGATTACTACTTTAGTTGGATGTAATCCTTTTGATAGTAAGAATGCAAATAAGCAAGCAGCAGATGAAGAAAAAGATTGATAAAGTTCTTCAAAGTTTTGAAAAGAATGAAGACAGGTGAAATACACATCGTTAATACAGAAGATGGTAAACATTCTACTCCATTGCCAGGACAACCAGCTACGTATCACAATGAAAAAGGAATTTACGGGTATATTTTTACCTAAGACAAGATCTTATTTTAGGTAAATTTAAGAACGAAGCTGGTGTTGTTTATGATTATTATTATGAAGATGGTGAGTTATACTATAAATTAGAAACTCAATCGCAATGGAAACGCAAGAAATACGATACAGATAAACATGAAAGACCAGTTGGAATCCAGCGTGATACGATTTCATATTTCAGAACAATAGAAGATCAATTTACAATTACAGAAGATAAAGAAACTATCACAATACATTATCAAAAATTCTGATATAGATTTCTTGAGTCAAAAATTCAGATTTATTTGCTACATCAGCAAATAATCGCTTTCATTTTTCCCTGATGATAAAAAGTGCTGAATTAAACATTGACTTAACAGTATCGAAAAAAAGACTATACACCATTATCAGTTACGTTTACATGTTCTAGACGTTCGTATTCATCTTCAAAGGAGAAAATGGTTAGTCAAGTGACGTATTCTAATATTAACTCTGGAATTCATGTAAAAGCTCCTAGTGGAGTTGAAAATGCAATTTCGGATGAGGGGGAACTAAAATGAAACATATAAGAACTATCTTTTTGACATTCCTTACGGTTGTTTTAGCTGTTACTGTTTCTGCTTGTCGAAAACCAGAGGACTCTGCAGCAGAAACATCTACAGAACATGCGGCTGAAGATGTTATGAATTTTTGCAACAATTCTTCATGATGCAAAAAGTTTAAAATATGAGAGTTCTTATTATACTAAGAACCTGCAAAAATTTCAGACAAACAAGAAAAGTACAGTTTTGCAATGTTTGGTAGACAAGGAAGTATTCTATTTGAACCACAAACATATCTAGAAAAATTTTTATCGTCAGTGGTCTGATTATGATGAAAGTAAAGGTGACAAGGATAGAAATTGACGAAAAAAAGCTTCTTAGGGTTACGGAACCATATTATTTTTTAGTTTTAGGCTGCTACAATACTCTCCTAGTAAAGGGAACTATTTACGTTAGATATAAAGATGATAGGCGTGAATTAGGATGGAAAACTACAGCTGAATGGAGTAAGTCTTTAGAAGGTATTTATGAAGAGAAAGATCCGGAGGTAGGACATAGTGATGAATTCTATAAGTTATGTGAAACATTTGCGGATCAGTTTACAAGGACAGAAGATGAACAATTTGTATTTCTAGACTTTAAAGGAGACGCAACAGATAACTATGATGTTGTCTCTGCATTTAGATCGACGTTCTTAGATAGTGGACTTTTTGAAACTGAAAAAGATAGTATAACATCTATCGATTTACAAATTCATCTTGTACTTGAAAAGATGGAAAATGGAGAGTTTAAACTCGTTCCTAATGAAGTAAATATTTCAATTGACACACAATATGATAACAAGGAAACAAAGACAAAGATGTCTACTGTGGATAATTTCCAGCTATATATCAGTGGTATTAACCAAGTCAACGAGATTGTTGCACCAGACCCTGTAAAACAGCTTATGACAGAGGGAAAATAGTATACAGTGGCGAATGATAGATGTAATTCTATTATTCGCTTTTTGTTTATAAAAAAAGAACCTATATCGCTATAGATTCTTATTGTTTATTTTGCATCCTTTGCGGCAGTAGCGTCTGGATCGTAATAACCAGCATCCGTACAGATTGTTTCGGACTTCTTACCACCACTTGTCACAAAGTATCCACAGGCTTTGATATTGCCTTTAAAGTACTCAGGCAAACCTGCATACATGTTTGTCTTACTTGTTACAGATGTAATATAGACATCGTTTTGATATAAGTCTGCATAGAACTTTCCGTTTGCGGATGTCTGTAAAAAACTATTGTATGCTAAGCAAGCTCCATATTTAGAGATGTTATTGTAGTTATCCTTTAAGGATATATTACGACTACCTGAACAACTATCTTGTGTTAACCAGTTGATATAAACAATACCATTGGAAATAGATGCATTGAGTCCTGCTAAGTAACTGTTGTTGTTACGATAAGAACTTGTGTATTGTGTAGGTGTGTAATTTAAACCAGTAGAAGATACTTGGGAAGTGATTGTCTTACCACCATAATTAGCTCCATCATTTGCGACATGTGGATATGTACCATAAAGGTAAGTTATATCCTGTACATCACTTGGTTGTGACACACCCCAAATTGTATCTGGAGAGATATAGGATTCTATATCTAACATGTGACGATTAATTTGTCCTGGTGTATTCCAGTCTCTCCAAGTAGGGAAGTATGTCATTTCACCATCGATTGCTTGGTCGAATCCATACCATACAGCATTGGTGTATTGAGATGTACTAGCGACCATCCACTTATCTTTCGCTGCACCACTTGGGATACCATATTGTAAAACCATCATTACCCCAGTCAGTTGTACCTGTTTTTTGCGTAAACTGGATAACCACTTTGTAATATCTGCATGTGGTTGTAATACTTGTTTTGATTTACGTTATTTTCCATTAACTGGTCTACAAGATATGCACTACCAGATGAAAGTGCACGAATATTCTGGTTTTGTGGTTCATATACATTGCCATCATCTGTTTGAATACGACGGATTGTATGTGGTTCGTTATAAACACCTAGATTGACTAGCATTGCGTGTGCAGCAGCCATCTCAGCAACAGAAGCTGTAAAGTCATTACCGCCAATTGCAAAGGATAAGTGATAGTTGCTGTATTTTGATCTGTGAGAAGCCAATCTTCTTTAAGTAATCAACAATTGCGTCTGAACCAATTTTTGCTGTAACTTTCTCCAATGTTTGAATGGCAGGGAGTATTTAAGGAGTTAGCCATTGCGTCCTTTAATCGTAACATCACCCTCATACTTACCGTTATAGTTTACTAATACGCGTTGTTCGGCTGGGTAGGTAATTGGTTTATCAATCAAGACTTCATCCATGAGTATCCCAAATATTCAAAATGCAAGAGCATACTCCAATACTGGTTTAATACTAGAACCTGGCTGTTTGTATTGTTGTAGAGCACGAGTTTAACAATCGTGATCCACCATCGCCACCATAGTTTCTACCACCACCAACACCAACGATTTCACCATTCTTGTTGTTGAGGGTAATCATTGCTAGCTGCACTAGGTCACTTTCAAAGTCGACAACTTCACCATTTTTGAATCGCTTCAATTTCAGTTTGGATTGTTGGATCTAAAAGCAGTATAGATAGACATACCAGTAGATAATGGGTCAAGACCTGTCATACGTTGTACTTCATCTAATACAACATCCAAGTAAGATGCGTATCGTGTATTCCCAGTATTGAAGTTGGATTTACCCACAAGTGTATCTTCAACTTTAATGGATTTCGCTAGAGCACATTCTTCATCTGTAATGTAGCCATGATATTGCATCAGATCTAGAACGTTATTTCGACGTTGTGTGGCATAGTCTAAGTAGTTATATGGATTATAGGTATTTGGTAGGTTAATAATACCTGCAAGTAATGCTGACTCAGCTAAAGTGAGTTGGTTTCGCATTTTTACCATAGTAGTAAAGGGCGGCCTTTTGTACACCACGTATACGATCACCAAAGTTTAGTTTATTGACATATAACTCAAAGATTTCTCTCTTATTAAGTTGTTTTTCTAGTTGCATACTCAACACAATCTGCTGTGCCTTATAGGATAGGGTAGCAGAACGCTCGGTACTGTTATCACCATCTTCGATGGAGAAGTAGGTATTTTTAACCAGCTGCATCGTAAATGTGGAACCACCTTGCGTATTGTGTCGTAATACTGTTTCTAAAACAGATTTTGTAAAACGAGGAATATCAAATCCGTTATGTTCAAAGAAACGTGAATCTTCAACGGATAAGAATGCATCAATTAAAGGATTCAGGCATCTGTTCGTAGGAATATTTTCACGGATAGTAGGTACCGATTTCTGTAAGAAGTGTACCATTACCGTCATAAATTTTTGAGGATTCTGTACTGATTAAATCATCAACATTTAGTGTTGGCATACCTTTTATAATTTACTAGCATAACGCAAGGCGTAAGCACCACCTACAAGATATATTGCAACAATCAAAAACCATGAAATACTGTTAAGATCTTTTGCCAACGTAATTTACGTATATATTTCTTTCGTAATTTTTTTCGCGCTGCTTCTCATCTGGCTGTTCAACAACTTCCGGATGGTCAAAGTCAGGCAAAAATGACTTTTCTTTTGTCATGGAACCTCCGTTTCTTAGCAGGTTTTGAAAATACTGAATTGCAATACAACCAACACCTGTGTGTACCGCAATGGCATTAGGTAATTCAATGACTTGAATAGTAGCTTCAGGGAAGCGTTCTGTCATAGTGTGATATAGATTCATTGCTTCAGAGATATTTGCGACATGTGCGATTGTGATGAGTGTATTTTCATCAGGGGTTATCTTTTGGCAATTTCATCAACTGCAGTGCTAAGTGCTTTGCGGAAAGTACGTACTTTTGTTAGAGTATCAACTTTACCTGCAGTTTTTATTGATTTGTAATACAGGAATAATTTTTTTAAAAAGTTGTCCTAGTTTTGCGGCAAGTGGTGTCATTCGACCTCCACGAATAAACTGATCCAGTGTTTCCGGGATTAGTAAAGTATTTGTAGAGTTAATAATCTTTTTCAACTAAGATTTGAATTTCAAGATGAGATTTACCTTCGTCATACCACTTCTTAATATTTGTAATTAAGTAATCTTGCACTACCTGCAGTTACATAGGTATCAATACAAATAATCTTAATATCTAAACTATTTGCAATTGCGGTCATTGTACTTATCGTTCCAGAAAGACCATTACAAATAGGGACAGCGATGATTAACTCAACACCTTTGATCCTTTTAAGACTTTCAAAACATTCTTCGATAATGCCTGCAGAAGGTTGTGAAGTTGTTAGAACTTTTTCCTTCCTTCATTAAACGAATACAGTCATTTACGATTTAATGTTTCCATATCTTGATATGTTTTATCATCTACGCTGATTTGTAAAAGGAAGACTGATGATTCCTTGTTCTGCATATTCGTGAATTGATTTTCCAGTACCACTATCTGTAACAAATGCAACTTTCACTGATGACCTCACTTTTAAAAATGTATCATTTCATATTATATCGCACATTCCTGTCTTTTTATATTTTTAAACGACAACATTAACTTTTCTTTTAAGTTGTTTCTTAATATTATGCCCTAAGGTATAATAGTTACATGACTACACATCTATTCGTACGTAGTTGTTACACGTTACTGGATAGCACAATTCGCATTCCTGAGCTTGTTTCAACAGCGAAAAAAATATGGATATCAAAGTGTCGCTTTGACCGATCATCATGTGATGCACGGCGTAGCGCGTTTTCTACATGAATGTAAGAAAGAGGGTATTCATCCTATTGTAGGATTAGAAGTTGATGTTTTTCTACCATGAACAGAAAAGTTCCTTTTTACTACTTGCAAAAGAATAATAGAGGATATGCAAATCTAATGAAGCTTTCTTCATTGTTGTGTGATGGAAGAGAGTATGCGACGCTAGAAGAATTCTTAACATATAGTGAACATAATTTCCTCATTGTGTATGGTGAAGGTGGATATTTTGATGCGGAACTCATCAGCGAAGATCGTACAGGTATTACTCAGAAATTAGCTTTTGATGAAATCTGAATTACCTACTTTTTGATATTGCGATTTCTTATGAAGAAACATCGTTATGGCGTTCCAAGAATGCAGTATTAAAAGCACTATCAAGCACAAGGAATTCAGACGGTCGCATTAAATAAGATTTATTATCTAGCCAAAAAGACTATGAAACTTTAAAAGGTATTATCAGCAATCAAACAGGGGTACAACCTTGCAGGGATAAGAATGTAACACCAATTACAGGAAGATACTTTTTATCAATTCCTGAGATGGAAAAATTTATGATGCGGATGATTTGCATAGAACAGATGAAATCGCTAGTGAATGCCATTGCGATGGAGATTTAGAAAAGACTAGGGATACCTGTTTATCCATTGAAAGATGGTATTACAGCAGAACAATATTTACCTCAACTATGTCTTGCAGGGACTTAAGAAACGTCTAAATGGTGATTTAAAGCCAGCCTATGTCGAACGTTTAAAACATGAATTGCAAGTGATTCATCAGATGGGCTTTTGAAGATTATTTCTTAATCGTTTATGACTTTATTCGTTATGGACGACAAAAAGGGTATCTACATTGGACCAGGTAGAGGTAGCGCTGCTGGTTCTTTGGTTGCGTATTGTCTAGGGAATTACAATGGTCGATCCATTACAATATAATCTGTTATTTGAACGTTTTCTAAACGCTGAACGTATATCCATGCCAGATATCGATACTGATATTCCAGATATTCATCGTCAAGAAAATTATTGATTATGTTTATCAAAAATATGGTGAACAACATATTGCCAATATCATTACATTTGATACCTTAGCAGCACGTGCTGTCTTACGTGATGTTGGTAAAGCAATGGATATCTCGAAGCGTGAGATTGATATGATTGTTGGTCTAATTCCACAAACGCCAAAAGATTACGTTAGAGAAAGCATATGAACAAAAAGAGAAAATTACGTGTCTACTCAATGCAAGTCCACAATTGATGGAATATTTTAATATGTCAAAAGCAGATTGAAGGTCTTCCAAAGAATAAGAGTATTCATGCGGCTGGTATTGTCATGTCTGGTAAGCCAATTGAGGATGTGATTCCTACAATACAAAATGGCTGAAGGAATGAAGACAACACAGTTTGTTGGTAATTACTTAGAAGAAAGAGGTCTCATTAAGATGGACTTTCTTGGGCTTAAGAATCTAACGACGATTGATGAAATTGTACAGATGATTCATAAGCATAATCCAGATTTTCCATATTTTATCGATTCCATTAAATGACGCAAAGAACATATCGTTTATTTGCGCAAGCAGATACGATTGATGTCTTCCAGTTTGAATCGGATGGCATGCGTAATTTATTGCGTAAGATGAAAGCCGAATTGTTTTTGAAGATATTATTGCTGCTTTAGCACTCTTTAGACCAGGTCCTAAGGATCAGATTAATACTTACCTAGAGGGTAGAAAGAATCCTGCATCGGTTGTATATCCATCCAAGGAATTAAAGCCAATTCTAAAGGAAACCTATGGTGTTACAATCTATCAGGAACAAGTTATGTTGATGGCACAGATTGCGTAGAAGTTCTCACTTGTAAAGCAGATATTTTACGTAAAGCTATCTCAAAAAGAATGAAGAAGAATTAGCTGGACTAAGACAAGAGTATGTGCTTGGCTGTAAAGAGAAATGGCTATAGTGATGAAAACTGCTAACTACTATTTGATTTAGCAGAAAGTTTGCGGGGTATGGCTTTAATAAATCTCACGCGGTAGCGTATGGATTAGGTGCGTATCAATTAGCCTATCTAAAGGCTAACTATCCACTGAGTTCTATACATCAATCTTAAATAGTGTGATTGGAGATAGCACAAAGAGCGCAATCTATATTACATGAATGTAGACGTAAAGCATATCTCTATCGAAGCACCAGATGTAAATCGCTCGACGGATATCTATTATCACAATGGAAAGTCAATCATTTTACCACTTTCCATCATTAAGGATGTAGGTACACTAGCTGCTAGAACAATACTGGATGAACGTGATAAAAATGGTCGATTTGGTGATTACTTTGATTTTGTCGCAAGAGTTGTACTACGCAAAGATGAATCGAACACAACTAGAACGCTTGATATCTGCAGGTGCTCTTGATGAATTTGATTTAGGTAGAACTACCATGCTGAATACTTTGGATGATGCAATCAAGTATGCAAAGCTAGTTCAGGTTCCATTTGGTGCACAGTTATCTATTGATCCACAACTTGTATCAAAGCCAATCGTTGTACGCATGAAGGATAGCCAAGAAGAACTCAGTGAGAATGAAAAGGCTGCACTTGGCTTTAATCTTGGTGAACAACCAATTGTCCACTTAAGACAAAAATTAGGTATTACATATCCACCACTTGCGGAATTAAATAGTAATCGTGGGTTATACCGTGGATTTGCATATATTCAAAGTGTAAGACAGATTCGTACTCGTAAAGGGGACCTAATGTGTTTTTTAAAACTGACAGATGAAACAGGTGAAAGTGATATGGCTGTTATGCCAAATCTATATTCCCAATATAGTCAGTATCTTGTAAAAGGTGTATATATACAGTTTTATGCTAAAATTCAGGATGAGGCTTCCTTTTAGCAAATCAAATAGAAATAGTAAGGCAGAAATAGTATGGCAAAAATTTTAATTGTAGATGATGAAGCAAACATCCGTGAAGTTGTACGTGAATATTGTGAAATCAATGGTTTTGAAACAGAAGAAGCAGAAAATGGTTTGGTGGCAATTGAGAAAGTAAAGAATACACATTTTGATTGTGTAATCTTAGATGTCATGATGCCAGTATTAGATGGTTTTTCTACTTGTAAAACAAATCAAGAGTATCGATCAAGTACCAGTGATTATGTTAAGTGCCGTCAAGAAGAGTATGATAAGTTATTTGGTTTTGAATTAGGTGTAGATGACTATGTCACAAAACCATTCTCACCTAAAGGAACTTATGGCACGTATAAAAGTTGTTTTAGAACGTGGTAAGAAAGACACAAACAAATTCCGATATCATGGATTTTCAAGGGATTACAGATTGATGTGCTTGGTAGAGTCGTAACTGTTGATGGGGAAAAGGCTCCATTAACACCTAAGGAAATTGATTTGCTTCTATATCTTGCAACACATCCAAATGTTGCGCTATCACGAGAAACTTTACTCGTAGAAGTATGGAATTATGATTATTTTGGTGATGATCGCACGGTTGATACACATATCAAGATGCTAAGACATAACTTAGGCCCTATACCGTGATTTCATTACTACTGTTCGTGGAATGGGGTATAAGTTTGAAGCTTGATACACATGGTATCCGCTTTCGTTTGTAGGCTAGCGTTCTTTACGATGGCCGTTGGTAATACGTTATTCATCGCTTTATTACAAACAGGCTTGATTCGTCCGTATTATCGTAATTCTAAGATTGCGGCAGTACGTACTGTCGCAGATCATATTCAACAAACACTGATTACAAATAACGCAAGTGGGAATGGTGTTGAGTCTGCGATTCGTGAGGCTGTAAATAATAACGTATGTATCGCTATCTATAATGACAGTGGAACACAAAATTTACAGTGCAGATAGTTTAGGCGCAGGTTGTGCCTTACAAGATCCTAAGTCTGATGAGATTCAGGGTCTTTTAGACCTTTCATCGATTGATAGTAAACTTCAAAATGGTGAACTGAGTATTAATATGACCAACCAGCGTACTGGGACAAGAGATGATTATCTATGCGCGTCATATTCGTGAAAAATCTAGGAAATTACTATCTGTTTGTAAATACTGCATTAGAGCCAATTGATAGTGTTGTAACATTCTACGCGACAATACGCACTCTATACAATGATTGTGATTGTCGTAGCTTCGATTGTATCTTTTGATGATTTCTGGTTTGGTAACTGATCCTATCATTCGCATGAAACAAGAAGCTGTGAAACTATCACAAGCCGATTATAGTGCACACTTTTGATGGTGGTTCATTAACAGAATTCCAGCAACTCGCAAATAGTTTGAATACAGCAAATCGACAACTATCAAAAATTGATGAGTTACGAAGAGATCTTTAGCAAATGTCTCTCATGATATTCGTACCCCAATGACGGACATTCGTGCATATGCAGAAATGATTCGAGATATTTCTGGAAATGACCCAGTCAAACGTGATAAACACTTAGGGGTTATTATCAAAGAGACAGACTATATGACGCGACTCATCAATGATATGAGTGAACTTGCTAAAATGCAATCAGGTAACTATGTACTCAATCGTACGAATATGGATTTAGCGGATAAGATTCGTGAAATTATTGAATTAAATCAAAAGTCTATCGCACAAGGTGGACAGATTGTAGATTTACGCTTGCCAGGAACACTCTATATCTATGCGGATGAAGTAAGATTGGGACAGTGATTACAAACTTCAACCAATGCCTTAAAACATACAGCGACAGGACAACATATTACGATATCAAGCATATCGCAAAGCCTGATGAGGAAACGATGCACTTTTGAGATACGAGATGATGGTGAAGGAATTCCTGAAAGCGAATTGCCGTATGTTTGGGATCGTTATCATAAGACATCTCGTTCATTCTCACGTAATCAACTAAATACAGGTTTAGGTTTAGCGATTGTTAAGGCTATCCTTGATGCACATGATGCACAGTTTGGTGTAGAGAGTGTTGTTGGAAAGGGTTCAACCTTCTGGTTTGAATTAAGGGAAACACATGAAGCTTGATTATTTAGGTGGAACAGACTTTCTGATCGATCAAGGTAAAGAGTTTTATCGTATGAATTCGGATACAGAATTATTAGGTCGTTTTATACGTATCAAACACCAACATCGTTTTCTTGAGATTGGTTGTAATACTGGTGCTGTATTACTATACGCATCACTTCGCAAGCCAAAAGAACTGGTTGGAGTAGACTTATTTTCGGAAGTGTTTGAACTAACAAAACAAAATCTAGAACGCTATGAAGTACATGTAAATTTACATGCATGCAAGATTCAAGATTATCATGATGAACCCTTTGATGTTATCGCGTGTAATCCACCATACTTTTCAACTACAAATCAAGATTTGATGAATGTAAATCAGTATAAAAGGGCAGGAAGACATGAAGAAAACTTACCGCTGAGCGAATTATTCACATCGGTAAAAAGATTGTTGAAATCAAATGGTTCTTTCTTTTTAGTACATCGTGCAAGTCGTTTAAACGAGATATATCAATGTGCTAATGTGGTGCAAATGTTGCCAGTAAGAGTGTCTTTTGCCTATGACCATGTAGGTGGAGTTGCTAAAACAGTACTAATTGAATTTCAGTTTACAACATCACATGAATGTATCATTGGTGCACCGATTTATCTGGATGATCGTAATACATTTCCTACAATTGAATAGAACATTATAAAATCCACCCTTAGGTGGATTTATCGTTTATGCATTGTTATGGCGCTACAGTTGGAACCGGTGTTGGTGTAGCGTTAGGATCAACTTCAGGCGTTGGAGTTGGTGTTGGAACTGCCTCTGGTGTAGGAGTTGGTTCAACCGTAGGCTCTGGAGTTGTTTCTGGAGTAGGTTCTGGTGTAGGCGTTGCTTGTGGATTATCATTGAATATTCCTGGTGTTGTAGTTGTTTCTGTTGCAGGAGCTGTTGACTTTTAATGTATAACATACAACTTCAGCTGGACTTAGAAACATATCGACACCAATCGTACCAACACCATTTGAAATATCAAGTACAAATGTATTTTGAATCAAGTGTTTTCCACGTAAGTAGTTTACTGCCTTATCAGGTGCATAATAGGCTCCTAAGAAGTAATATGCTTGTCCACCTAGAGAATGACCTGCTAGGAAGTAGTCTGTTGTATCGAGTGGTACAAGAGATGCTGTATCTGGTGTATGACATACAGAAATAACATAGTTTTCACTACTTACGTTAGCGTAAGCAGCGTTAACGTCAGGTGTACTATTCAATTCATTCTCTAGTCCTACTAAAGAAATAAATCCTGATGAACCATTATGTATGGATACAGAACTATTGGAGATAACTTCAAAGTTTGCGGTTTGTAGAATTGATAAGACATGAGATTTGATATCAGCAGTAGCATTATCTTGATCGCCTAATACTGCAAATTTTCCTAGTGGAGCTTTAATGGAAGATAGGGCAGTAGCGACCTCGCCATCAGATTCAGCAGTGATAGTTGCATTAGGTGCATAGACATCACCACCAAATACTACTGCATCAGGAGCGATACGATTGATTGTATCCACTAGCTTTTGCAAACGGCTTTGATTCATATGGTTACCATAGTAGATATCAGAGACAAATAAGATTTTTAGTGTTACTAAGATCTTGTGGAATCTTATCCGATGTAAGTGTCTGGTAGCGTACTGTAACCTTTCTTGGAGCAAGTAAGAAGGCATCTACCAATAGATATAAAAACTAAACCGAATATAATACCTAAAATCAGTAATATCTTTTGTATTTGTTTCATGTGTTTTCCTCGCGTGTATAATCATATCACATCTATGTGGTACAATAAGCACACGAGGGAAGAAAATGTTAAGGAATAAAGGGTATATCATTCAATTAGAAACTTTGATGCAACAAAAACAAGCAATGCCAGGTGCTAAAGAACTAATTCAGTCATTCCAAATGGAGAATATTAGTTATCTGATTTTAACAGAGCGTTCATCTGTAACGGTTGATGAAATCATAAATCAGTTAGAACATTGTGGCATTCATGGTATTAGAAACGAGAATATCTATACTTCGACAATGGCTGCAGTGGAGTATATTGTTGCACATGATAAGAAGGCAATCGATGTAGATTACATCGGTGGTAAAGGGATACGTCAGGTACTAACTGATACAGGGTTTTATATTACGCACCATCATCCACAATATTTCTTTGTTGGAATGGATAGTAGTTTATCTTACGATGAATACCAAGATGTCTTTACACAGTTAAGACAAGGTAGTCAACTTGTATCTGTCGATCATCGTCGTATTCAACTCGTTGATCAAGTAGAAAAGATTGGCAACGGTACAATTGTACGCATGCTTGAGTACAGGCTTGTGTGAAAGCTGATGAACTTTGGTTGTGGCACAAAGATATTACTGAAGTCCGCAAGCAGTCATCTACGTATTCCTTAAGTGAAACAATCATGATTGTGTAATCGCTTTAGATATTGTACACTACTGAGTTAGGAATGTTAACATTCTATGTTGCAGGTAGCGAAGAGATGATGAAACAAGGTATCAAATGATGAACTTCATCCAGATTATATTCTGGATGACTTAACAGGATTATTACGATAATCATCTATTGAGGAGAGCGATATGAAGATTTTGGTTCCAATTGAAAATGATATGATTTATCAACACTTTGGTCATACACCTGCATTGCGTTTGTATGATGTTGAAAGGTAATACAGTTCTTCATGCCAAGGATTATGTACCAAATGGACAAGGGACATGTAATATGTGTCGAGATAGCGTTAGAGCTAGGGGCAAATGTAGTGATTGCAGGGGATTTGGTTTACCAGTTCAACAAACCCTATCCTCCAAGGCATTCTAATATTTAATTGGCGTTTAAAATAAAAGACAGGAACAAAAGACATAATATGAAATGATACATTTTAAAAAGTGAGGTTATTAAGTAAACTGCATTGTTGAATAGGTATCAAAATCAA
>BNJU01001932.1_pt1 | contig 51346 bp, 62 predicted proteins | sample 8539281 | NCBI WGS metagenome assembly BNJU01 (sample SAMD00202456, study PRJDB9452) | human saliva metagenome | isolation source: human saliva | place: Japan | reverse complement strand
TTTTATCTTTGAGTTAACGTGATTCGGTTACACTAAGCTCTGATTCTTTCTCCCGAAGGCTTCAAGGCTTGCGGTAAAGGCTTTATGAACTTATCCAGATACTTATGTAATTTCTCGGTTTCGGTTATATTTTCTTCTTCACCTGACGATGGCCTTGTAAATTTAAGGACTGATGGTGAAGTTTTGCCACTCTTTTGCCGCCACCAGGTATCTGCTTTTGCCATGCCGAGTTATTTCAGCTTTACTTATGCGGCGTAGCAGCTGGCTTTACTTCTAGAGGAGGCTGTTGGCTGCACGGTTTCTTCTGGTTATGTTTGCCACGCCCGCCATACTTATGCTTATAAGACCAGCATAAAGTTTGAGAGGAATAGGTATATAGCTGTGCCTTATTCATAGTAAACTATCTCTTTTGCATTTTCAGAGGATACAGGTTACTCCTGCTACAGGACAGATTTTCATGATGAGGGTTAATGAAGTTAGGGAGGCTTACGGCTACCATTCTTCCATTTTCAAAAAGTGTAGAACCATTAGTCATAAGTTCTACACTCTTTCTCCATCTAAATATTATTGCCTTTAAGTTGCCAAATTTACACATTGGAGACTAAGCATAGTTACATTGTCTACTTTCTTTTCAAGGAGAAGACCTTTTTGCAGCAATCTCGATGTTACATTTTTCTAAAAGGTTGACTTTACACCTATAACTTGCTATTTCTGATACCTTTCAGTATTTTCCAAAACAAAAGATAATATTTTAATGTCATTTTTCCCTTCTAAACAGTTCTATAAACTTCAAGTTATCTTTTTGACTTTGTTTCCCTCGAGAAAGAGTTAAATCAGGCAAGGTCAATGTAGTGATTAACATCTGCAAAACATATGATATATATTCTTCTCCTCCCTTTATAATCAGCCATATTTTGTCAAACCCATTTTTCCATATATTTACAAGTTAAAACATATTATTTCATTTCTTCTGGGTATAATGCAAATGTGTTTTCTTCTATGGCTCTAACTCCAAGAGTGCCCCTGGGTGATGTTGTTTCTAGGTCTGTCCTTAAAATATTTACCTCCTCCTTTGTGACTACACCAGACCTTTCCCTATGCCCAACGTTACTACCTTCAGTGAAACCTCTGCGACGATATGTATTCCTTCCTCATGTCAATTTAACTTTTGCTCATTTACTGAATGGTTTTTTTATAAATTCATAGTCTTTTATAACTTCTAAGAAGTTGCCTATTATACACTTCGCACCAATAATAACAGACTGCCTTGCAGCCTTGATTCCCAGTACTTTTGAGTTGCTAGGGTTCTAGTTCTGACATCCTTCGGTTATCCTTAAACTCTTAACATTCCTCTAGATCTGGTTTCTTCTCTGCAGAAATTATGTTCTTTGATATCAACTCCCTTATCTTCACTATCTCCATTATCTGATATTAGTTTAAAACATTTTTGAAAAAATCTTTTTATGATATATTTCATCTACAGCATTACTTATCAAATGGTGTATTGTCGCTCATAAGAACCATATCTCTTATCTCCTCTGCTCTTGAGGCAATATCCAGTTCGTAATTTCTCACTTATGTTCCTTAACCCGTTATCATTGAATTACTTGCGATGAAGATTTTTGTTAGCATTCACCTCTTACATAGCACAAATCTTATTGGAACAGTATCGTTTACGGTATACTCGTTGTTTCTTGCTAGTCTCGTGGGATCTATTTTTTTCACGTATGAGTCTATAACATTATTGCAATATTATCTGCTTTATTCTATCTATTTTGTAGGTTTTATTTTCAACATAATTATTAGTTTTCCCCATCTGTGGTGGCAAATGCTACCAGGAGTCTTTGGCCAACCCTATTTCTAGAGCCTTGTTCTTATCCTTACCTTCGGCAATAGTTGCCCATATTCCTTGGTTTTATCTTCCATCCATTGCTGTCTATCAATTCTTCTCAAACATGTTCCACCTTTCATGTGCATTATAGTTATAGTATATAGTATATTGGTGTAGTTGTAAACAAAACACTACTTCACGGCAACTTCACTCTACTTCACGAAGAAACTTTACTCTGCTTACTGACTGCGCTACGCTCGACTACTAACTTCACACCATACACCTAGCTTTAATTCCTTCCTCTTTACCTTCCTGCAAAAGCTTTCTAATAACTTAAAAACGCTTTGAGGAGGATTGTAAACTAAATTTTTCTTTTACAAACTGTTCTTGGGTGCCATCATCATATATTTATTTATGCCGCCTTCTAGGGGTAACAACAATCAGTACGCAACTACATAGGTACCTGACATCCTTCTCATCTCTATTCAGCTGGGGAATAAAGAAATAATCATGAAATTTCCTCAAAATTGCACTCATGACAACTGTATATAAAAGATTTGGGTTTATCATTCTGAAACTTTCTTATTATTAACCATGATGCTGGGTGCAGAATGGCAAATTCTCTCTTTTAAACAAGCACCAATCCGAATTCTTTATACTTGACACTTGTATATTAAATTCGTCGACACCCTGACATGTCCTTCACACCAAAATTGGGCTTGCCATCATCTATCACCATACAAGGCACACTCACTTAATCTGGTACTTTTGTCACGAAAGGTCAGGGAAGTGGTTGAGTCATATGCCTGTGCCTTGGGGTTAGAAGCCATTCTGGCCGCAACAGCAAAGTCAGGACACATATGGGCTGGGTAAGGCTAACCATAGGCTTTATGCACTCTCCTTGTCGCTGCCTCTATCTTAGACTTGATGTCTCATCTGCTGTCCGGTCCCAGCCACATTGTAAGACCTAAGATGAAGGAGAGTGAGCTCATCGCCTCCCGGTATTCCGTGGGCAGAGTCCTGAGTAGCTTCCATCCTCCTGCACTTCCATAAGGAGGCTTCTTTTTCATCATTTTTTCCTCAAGCCTTACGCTTAGCTTGTCTGTTAACCCAGCAAGCTCCTCCATATAATTAGCTAGCTCATTTGATGAATCTCTGCTATCAAGTCCGAGACAGTACAGGTTTGCTCTCCATTTTGCGTCTGGCAGCTGAATAACTATCTGATGTAAAGAGTGCGTTTCCATTATCCTCTGTAGCAGGCTTTACGCTTGCAGGAGGTGATATTGTGGCTGAGTTACTTCCAACTTCTCACTGAGCTGTTCAGAGACAAGTCACGCTTCTTCTTGACCATCTTAACTACATATTTTTTCAAGCTCCCAGTAGCACGAGCTCCATCCATAACTACAGTTACTACCTGTCTAAGAGGCTTGTTTACGTCTCCGCTGCAAAAGTCCATCTCTGCCTAAATCATCTGAAGTTTATCTGTAATTATTAAGCCTCTTTCACATCAATCTCTGCCAAGTCCTTTACAAGGCTTGTTTCAGGTTCATAGCCTGCAAATACAAAACGTTTACCGAAGGTAACTTCTACCTTGGGTGGTCTCTTCTCCTGAAACTAAATCCTTCGGGTAGTAGCTTACAAGCACACCGTCACCTCAACCCTTCCACGGCCTCTTTGTTTGTGAGATACGAGTTTATATCCTTATTTGCCTTGGTCCTCATCCGCTGTCCGCCTTGGCACAAGGTAAAGTCCTCCTCTCTTACGAGAATGGTGACCTCTTTGCGTACTTTTGTAAAGAATACACTTTCCTCCGCAGCACCAAATCACCCACCGCCCTGTTACGAAAGGGTATGTCGCTTTCACTGTAAAGAGAACTCACCGTCACGGTAGCACAATGAAAGCCACTCCACATGCCTTGTACTCTGCCCTCTCCCTCGCAGCCTATCGTCCTGAGTGTGCACCCTATGTAACAGAAGTACGCCAAGGCGGTCGGTCTGCCATGGTGGTCTCAATCTCCTTTACGTCATTATCCATATTTGTGACCTGCATAGCCTCAGCGAGCTTGACACTCTGCACCAGTTTCTGTGCCTGTACACGCATTTTTCTCGTGAAGTCTCTTTCCATCTGCTGAGTTTCCATGCAGTGTACACACCTCAGAGTAATGGTAATCTGTCCGCCAAAATCTCCTTTTCAACTGGCCCTATTGCCTCGTAGCAGGCTACTTTGCAGGTAGAGTGCTGCAGTAGAATCCGCGTGTCCTCCGCCAATGATAGCAACATCATGTATGGTTTCTTGTTATCCATCATATCCTCACTCAGTATGTAATGATTAGTCTGATGCAGTTCAAAGCTATCTTTACTCTATTTCTAACCTTTTTATCCGACATCTCAATGGCCAAATCATTTGATTCTCCATACCGCTAACAGCCATGGAAAAGAAAAATAAGGTCAGTGCAGATACTTTTCAGAGATTACCCACCATCGAAGCTTAAGTGACAAAACCAAATCGTCTTTTGCACAGGCTGTCGTGTCGCCGCACATCTCGCGGTCGTACGCTAATGCGACAGCTGGTATGTCTGACATTTATCATCTATCACGGCGGCCACGTATCTACTCATTTGATGGGATGACCTTAGCTTATCACAATCCGTGGGGATTATGCTTAGAGGTACGACTGGTCTACAAAGGTCAGAGCAGCTTGGCTGTCAATGTGCTGCACGGTTTGGGCGCCATAGCTGGGCAAAGCTTCATCGCCGATATGCTCGTGTGCGAACTGGAGAGCCTGAACCTTTCTGAGCTCCTCGCAAACTCGTCCTACGACACCCTGCCGTTTTACTTCGTAACGACAATCTTTCCTTCAGGATTAACTGCGAGGTTTCCTCTCAGCAAGACCGTTCTCCTCGATATATGCCTCAAAAGTCCTTTGAAAGTACGTGTGTAGGGTCTGCAAGCATTGATATGTAAGCTTAGAAATTCTCTCTGAGCTGTCGTGCCATCGCCTTGTGTACGAGTGAGTATCTGTAGATGCGCTGCCGAATATCGCAGCCTACTTCCCATGAACTTGGATATAAATTCTGAAAGATCCTCAAGCTCTGAAGACAAAACAAATGTAAGTCAGCTGGGTAGAAAGAATACGCTCCACTTTCCCTAAAGATGTCCTTGCTTACCCCTCTTTAAAGATTATTATTCTCAAAAAGCCGCTGCATCTGATACTTCTGTTGATTAATAATGTTCAAAATCTCCTTTCAAATGTAAATTGTTGTAATGTGCGCTTCTTGTTGTAATTGATTTGCGTGCAATATTATATTATACAATATCCATAAAGCGAACAATTGTCAAATAGTTTTTAGAAACTTTAGTCTTATTGAAATTATTCTCTTTATCTTTCGAGGAACTCTACATTTTATCTTGCAGTCTCTACATTTGCCATTACCTGCCTGCTTCCTCTCTTTTCTCTGAAAACTGTTGTTAAAGATTCCTCTTCCGTTAGTGAGCTTCGTACAACTATCACTCCAGGTCATTGGTAAGGTCAAGACTGTAATCATCCTGCTTCCTACAAGCTGTAGGTTTACACTGCCTGTATCACTTCCTGCATCTATGGTCGCATCTCACCTTTCTAAGCAACAGTCCTGTATCATGCTTTGATAATCGCTCTGCTGCCGACATTTTAGACTTGACATAGCCTGTCTCAGATTTCGAGCCTTGGGTCATTGCTCTTTACATCTTCAAGAGATATAAGCCTGTACTCTGTCCAAAATATCTATAGCTCAGCTACAAAGCTATTTACATTGACAGCTCCTGTGAAGCTCTCTACAATAAACCTCTTTATTTCGCTGTCTCTAACGAACCTTATGTCCCATCTGCTTTTCTATCTTTGCTTCAGGCAACGCTTGCTCAACCACTTCAACGGAGCTATCTGCCTCCTAATTCCAGAGTATCCTGCTGATATAGCAAGAGGATAAGCACTCATGTCTGTCTCCTCGAACTTCAAAAGTTTCTTTCTCTTGGGATAACAATTTCAGCAACTCCTTGCTCTTATTAAATATATCATAAAGTTAAAATTAAAAATCAAATATTTTTGACACGCTTATCCCTTATAAATCAGTCTGCTGCCCTCTTTTTGATATGAGCTCATTTCTTTCGCAGTTAACATATATGCCAGACTCGTCTCCCGTCCTTATGATTGCCTCTAAGGAGGATCGTCTATATCTATGCTGTCAAAGGCATCCGGGCGTTATATCCTTATAAGTTCAAGTGCGATACATTCACATATGACTTTTCTATCGTCTTCTGAGACTTTGTCTGAGTATTTCTCAGTCTCACTATCATTTTCCCCGTATACAGATACATTATTATCTTCACTGTCATTGCAGTAAAGACTTATTATCAGAGTATCCTCATTTGCTTCAGGCGAAATTATCTTCTGCACGAGTTTTCATTTACATATGCAGATGCCCTATAATCTTTGCTGCCACATCTTCCGGTTGCCTACACTAGTTACGTCACTTTTCCTCTCCAAAGCCCGCCTCTTCAAATATTCCCAATAGTAATTGATGGCATCTTCCCTATCCTCAGATTAAGTTCCAGAGCTTTGCTCAGGCTTTCCATAAATTCATTCTTATTCATTACTCTTTATCCCCCTTGCCATTATTGATATTTACTGAAAATGAAAAATCAACATTAAGCTTTCCTCTTGAGGTCTGTCTATCCCGTCTTTATGGACTTCCACTCCTTCTTATAGAACTTAGCTTTTCTTCCCTCCGGTGTTATCCTAGTAGTACTGCGGTTTCGTCCCTGTACAGGGCTGTCATAAGTTGCTGAGTTCTCCTTCTTTTCAAAAGCCTTCTGAAAGTACCGGGTAAAGTGGATTCAGATATATCTATTACTTCCTGTTACCTTCTGTGTCAGGGGTGTATCCATAAAAGTCTTCCTTTTCCAATATCCCAGTCACAGGCGTCGGCAGTGGAGCACGTTACCTGAAAAGTCATAGTTATCTCCTTTTCTATAAATAATATTTATCGTTATGTGTGTGTTCAAGGTAATATATGATTATCGTTTGTCAATTAAAATTAACTTTCTCCTAAGCTGCGGATCGTTGCCAGGAAAGTTTTGTATTGAGATAGATATATCAGTTATTAGTTGTTATGTATATTATATTCTGTAGAATTTCTGATCCACTTCACTTTTATTTCATTCTCAGAAGCTAGCATACAAATCTGATATTAAATTGTTTCTGTTTTATGGTTTGTCCTCAAAGCAATTCTTCTTAATAGTAAAAGTCTGTTCTTCATCAGCCTCTATGCAGATATCTTGGTAGCCTGCTTAGCAGGATAATATCCTGATATGATACGATTAAAATAGCAAAACACCAAACAAGTAATAGCAGCAGGTGACAACAGAAGTTTTTCACCTGCGCCTTCATCACCGCCGCCATCATGTTAAGAGGTGCACTGCCCAGGCTCCGCCAAAGGTATTTTAGCAGATAGAGCACATAGCTACAGGTTATTCAATCACGCCTCCGATTGAGTCCCATCATAAGCAGCCTCGGAGCTTTTTGATGTCAACTATTGGCACCAGGTACCTTCATTATTCACCGATTTCCTTGGTACGCTCATGGAATGGACATTATCATGGGTATTAGCAATGGATATCGCACGCAACCAGCATAGAATGCCTCTACACCACCAGTCCATCTGAATGGTCTTTGAAGATTTTCAATCTGCTGATAGTATAGTCTGACATCGGCTTGACATAGCCCATTTTCTTAATGGTATCCTGAATATCCTGAACATTCTCTACACTGTCTGCATTTATCTTAATGCCGCCTTACTCTTTAAGCTTCTTTTCAGCTATCCTTCTCTTATCAGCAGGGAGCTGTTTTACAAAATCCTTATATATCTCTAAGAACTGCCCATATCCATATATACCGAGGTATTCACTGTAGCCTTCCGTGTCAAAATACCGCAAGGTCTGTAGCATAGTCCTTAAGCTGAATCTTTAGGTTTCCTTTGTCATCACGAGGAAGAGACTCCTCCTGATTTATAGTAAGAGTAACCCTGTCCTTTAGAGGATCAACTGTCTTTGGCTGGAATGACGTTGAATTGGGATTATAAAATCTAAAGCCTTCTGCTCACCCAAAGCTTGATTTTAGCTCTATTGGTACTTTCTCTTATATGTCTTGTTGTCTTTTTAGCCAGAAATTCAAAGGGCTTCAAATGGTCGAAATCCATACGTTAACCTGAACAGTGTTTTCACTTATACTCCATACTTTAGCTTTGCTGCAAAAGTAATAACAGGCGACACTGTCTTTATAAGAATCTGCCCTAGCTTTGCTATCCAACTTGTCCATCTAACTTCTGCTTCTTTTCAAAGTAGTTTCCTGTCATCAATGCTTGCTGGTTCTTTTCCTATTTATAACGGTAAAACTTCCATACTGCATGAAAGTTCTCTCTAAAGCTCTGGTTGTACTATACCGATGGATATCATTACAACTATGGATATGGATTCCCTGTCAATACCAGACAGCTGTAAGTGCAGTTCTGGTATTTCTTCTTCCCAGATTCCTAAAAGTACATCTTCGTCGGATCACTTAATCTTCATATGAATTAATACCTATCTTTAACAGCAAGGACTATTCACTAATATAGAAAGTACAAAACACTCCGCAGTTATACCTATCATGAGGGTGCGCTCCCTGTCACGGAGGAGGCTCCTGTTTCCGTGCTCACTCCATCCGCCTGCACTGTCCTCCATCAGCAGCGTCTCCACCACCGGTCATACCGCTTCTCCAGTCATCATTGCACGTCTCCGCCCTCCATGCACGCCATCGGCTCCTGTTGCTCAGTTTACCACTTTCAACCAGTGTATTTCCGGAACTCTGTGGAGCCATGGAGCCAGCTGATTTCAGTCTCCTGTCCCTGAAGTCCGCCTGTCTGTAAGTGCTTGCCAGAACCTCCTGCTGAAGTTGTTGTATCACCCTGCCTTGGTTCCTGCGTCCTGTCTGAGTATTGTCAGGTCGCAGATGTAGCATCTACTTTTTCTGGCTGCACGACTGTAACCCTTGCCGTTTTGCATCCACATTTTGCTTCAGGAAGTAGCTCAGCTGTGGCTGCACACTAGCGGCAGCTGTAAAGCACTCCGTTTAATATAAATAAATTCTCGCTCAATGTAATCCTCGAATTTCCTATAGTTATGGCTCTTCATCTTCACGCATTGCTTCATCTATCTTTTCTTCTTGTACTTCTTTATTTGCAACATTTCTTGCTTCAGTGCACCTACGATGAATATGCTACATTCCTATGTAAGCCCAAGAGATGATATCCTTTGCTTCAGTCTATCGGCTGACTGGTCAGTAGGGGTATCAGGGTTTCGTCAGGGGTTGTGCGCCATCCATACTTTCAAAATCTGTATCATAGAGTTTACATTTGCCGTTACTATCCTCGTAGAACATTGTAGCAGCTCCTTTTTCCATTCCACATCCACCTGAGGTTACATCCATCAGATATCGTCTTCCCTCGCCGACATTTCATTACCGATAGTCAGAGACTTCGTTTGTGGGACTTAAAATCACCCGTAACCTTAGCAGTCACGTTGTAGAGTACAGACTTACCCATATTGTTGAAAAGTCAAATGAAAGTGATGTTTGCTTCGATTAAGCTGAGCGCCATCTCACAGCCACCGAAATATTGGCGACCATCAGGTATGTCATCTGAGTATACCTGAAGCTTTAACTTCTCTTCAGTCTTGTTCTGCTTTCTTTATAAGTGCGTTTTCATTGGCAGCATCATGATTAAGTATTCATAATCAAGGTAATTGTGGTCGTATCATTTGTTGCTATATCTCCTTTGCTTTGAAGGTATGTAGGTCTCCTCTGTCCTACCTGAGGAATTGATGAACATACTTTGCTCACCTTCAACTATAGCAAAGCTGTTATCAACTGATGATATGGTAACTATATGTACTGTCTGATGCTGTGAAAGGATGTGGGTTCTTCATCAAAGGTGGCTCAAATTCTTTTCACCGCTTTGTCTACCCACCTGTACTATGACTTGGATACGGTAAGTCTAGGGCATACTATTGTCTACTTCACTGGATCTTCGCCCTGCTGATATCGATCGTGTAGATACTCATTGTATCGGTAATCTGGGTTTGCAGAGTCTTGTCCTTAACAGAATAATGTATGGGTAGTTTTGACGATAAAGCTCATTCCGTCTAGTAATTGTCTCTATAGCTGTAGCTTCTTCTGATTCTAAATCTCACCTGCCTTAGTGAAGCAAGTCTGCTATTTATCATAGGCTGTGGCACCTGAATCCTGCCTCCTGAATATCCTGTTGTATCACAACTATATTCTTGGCGTCAACCTTACGATGTTCTTAAACTCATAAAGCCACCATCAAATGGTCTCTACATTCTACAGTATATTGAGGATAGTGCACTTGTTACCTGAGCATGTGGTACACCCTCAAGCTTCTCAGCCTCAGTCTTCTTAGGTATAGTCTGCTAGACAGTGTAAGGTCTGAGGATCTGCCGCTGTGCCGTCTGAGTTATCGTATTTTTACGGTTACGTCATCTTTGTAACTCCCTGCAACGATTCTCTATTGCATCAAAATCAAAATCACAACTTCCATCTTCACCATGTAATGGTCCTATATATATGGCTATGCAGGCTGGTCATTTTGGTATAAGGTGCTCTCATATTCCAGAAGACTTGCAGGTTGCATTGTCAGCATTAAGTTCTCCGTCATTATGGAAGGTAAGCAATGTACATCATCATTATCCACTTACATTCCTTGGATAGTCTGAGTCAAAAGAGCTAGCATTCTTCTTCTGGCTGTCAACAACGGTAAAAGCTTGCTTGTGCTCTAGAGCCACTTCCTGATGAGTTGTCGTAGCTGTCTGTTGTAATAAAAGGTAACGAGGGATGTCATTATATCTACCCTATCTTTGCATTAAAGCTGAATCTTTACCTGGAAACTTAACATAGGCTGTAGCTTACAAATATGCTTTCAACTCTTATTGCCCTTATCATCTGTTATGGTTACATCTGAAGCGAGGGAAAAGTCAGTCTTGCTTTGAGTCAACATGTTACAGGCTTTCTTATGCCTGTAGTTTTGAAGCCTTGACAGGTATGGTAACATTTACCATCACCCGGGCTTTTACATTGTAAAGAGCCTAAGCACATCTGCAGTACCGCCTTTGGCACTAAAGGCTTTAGGTTGTTAAAATCAATCTCTGATGCCTTTACGACACTCATACCTCCGGAAAAGCCTGGCCCTAGGTAAAGTATCATATAGCTGCCCGCAGGACTAGTGCTGCCTTTTTGAAATTATCTTTGATGGCTTCATCTTTTATTTCCTCCGTCTTTTTACTCGATTAGTTTAGCAAGTTTTTCTTCACTTGCCTTCTCTTTATTCCTTTTGACTCTCGCTTCTCTATCTCTATCCTGCTCTCTTCTTCAATCTGTTCAGCCAGTTTTAATCACTTCAACATTTTGAATGTTACCATCTAGAAATGTGGATTATCTTATCATCACGTAGCTCACAGAGTCTCGGATCGTGAGTTACCATACTATTAGTCTGCCTGTTTCTCCTTGCCATCGCGTGTATAGCTCCATAACCTCCATAGTAGTCTTGGTATCAAGGTTTCCTGTCAGTTCGTCACCAAATACAATTTCAGGCTGCAACAAAAGGCTCTTGCTATACCTACTCTCTGCTGCTGACCACCACTCATTTCCTTTGGTTTGTAGTAAGCCTGCTTCAAGTCCACACCTGCTTTAGCATCCTGCTCAACAAGCCTTCTTCTGGTCTTTGCATCCACCCTCATCAAATACAAGAGGCAATTCCACATTTTTCAACAGCATTCATAGAACCAATGAGGTTTGTAAACACAAATACAAATCCCAGATAATGCTGCCAAGTCGTGCAATTTTTCTCACTCATATACCTTATATCACAGCACTGAAGAGGTTCACCGGACAGCCCTTTTCTATGCCGCCATCAGGTTAAGCAGTGTGGATTTTCCTGAGCACTGAGGGTACCAAGGAGACAACAAAATTCTCCTTTGTTTATCTCAAAGCTGACTCCATTTACTATTAATCCTCTCATTTTCCATCTTGATATACTTTCTTCACATCAATTCGATGAGTTTTTCCCATAATTTTACAGATTTTCTTATTCCTGCTACTTTCTTTTAATACGTGTATCAAACTCGCTTGATACCTATGTTTAACTACTTTTGCTACATATACCCGTAGTATAACTTTCCATAAATATAGTGTCTTTTTATTAAATTATCCTTACAATTGGTTCTAAAAGGGGCTTCTAGTACTAACTAGAAACCCCTTTTTAAATCATCTGTAACATTGATATGAGTCAAGAGCTGTTGATAAACTGCTTGATAACCTCAACTGTCTTGTCCACCTCTAAATCATTCTGAATTGCTAAATGATAATTATGCTTCCTTACTTCTCAATCGCGTGGTAGTTGTAGTAGTTTGCCCTACGCTTATCCATCCTGGTTATTGTCTCTTACTGCCTTATCCGACTCGACTCCGTCTCTTTCGATTGCTCTCTTGATTCTAAACGGCATTAGAAGACCAGATGAAATATTAACTATCTTTTCTCTCTCTAAGCACATAGTCACCTGTCCACTATGATACAAGGGCCCTTCATCAGCCACACTTTTCTTATAATATCGGACTGTGCTATGTATATCCTGTCGTCAAGAGATGAGATGTGTGTGGCCCAAATCAGGACTTCCGTAAGCATTCATACCCATTGCTATAGAATAGAGGAGGCTGTTGGTAGCCTTCATCTCTACATTGTCAAAGGCTGCCTCTGCAAATCCGCTTTCCTTCGCTGGCTTTTGGCTATAAGTGCCTGTCGTAAAACGGAACTCTCGTACTCCTTAGCTAACTTCTCGCACCCACTCGCGTCCTCCCGCTCGCATACTGTCTGCTTATAGATTTATTACTTTGTTCTGTAACCTTCCTCCTTTTTGCGTTAGTTAACCTGCCTTTATTATTACCGACAGTATACTTCTTTTAAGGCTCTTTTACAATAAGCTTGTGCCAAACTTTTCTTTTAGTTTATCTTCAACCACCTTAGGTACCCAGTTAGATACATCCTTCCCAAAGGCAGTTCTTTTACTATAGTAGAAGCTTAAAAATGCGTACTCAAGTGAGGGTTATAGAAAAAGCGTCTCAATCTCTCACATATCTGTCTGTTTGTCTGTACTATCTGCATTTCATTTCTCATAATCGGTAGCAGCCATAAGCCTCTTACTATTATCCTTGCATCATTTGCCTTTGCAAAGTCTACAGTGGTGCCCTCAAATGTCCTTTACAGTCACATTTGGTATACCTGCTACCCCTTTTTAAGCATCTCGATCTTTCTTCCATAGTAAAAAGGAGACTTTTTCTTGTTTCAACACACCTATAATGACCTCATCACTATAGCCCTTGCCCTGGTGATCACATCTATATGCCCGTTTGTTGCGGGTCAAAACACCGCGGATAACTGCCTTTACCATATTGTCCTCCTCATAAAATAAAGAATACAGTTCACGCACAAACCAGACGCTTGTGATAGTGCGTAAACACGAATTCTCCCTACCGCACTGTACTCATCACTCGAAATATATATACACAAAACACTGTTCATAAATACAAAAATGACCCTAAGTTAAGCCCTTATGTGCAACAGTTTTTGGTGAGATGCAGATGATGAGATTTGAACTCACAAGGTGCTCTCACTAGAACCTGAATCTAGCGTCTCCGTTCCGCCACATCCGCAGATAAACGGTATGGGGCAAAAATAGTGCGGAAGATGGGACTTGAACCCACACGACTACAGCTAGCCACAAGATCCTTAGTCTTGCTTGTCTACCAATTTCAACACTTCCGCATTTCTTTGTTCAATTTTCTCAATCAGACAAAGCTAGTATAACATGTTTTTAGTATATTGCAAGAGGTTTTTGGAATTTTTATTTTCCCCTCTCTCACACAGCTGAAAAATATTATAAATATTTATGGCTATCATCACAGCCATTAGTCCCTATAAAGAGCTATCTGCGGTCTTATCAGCAATCTTCTTATTCACTATTCTTCCTACAGCTCCGCCAAGGATGCCATAATACCATAACATCAGTACCTTTGACGAAATTCCGGCACTGTGTTGTAATGATAGCTGTAGCCAGGCTTGCTATCTGGGAGATGAAGATGATGTAAAGTGTAATGTACAGCCTCCTTTTTGGTCATGGAAAGAGGTAAAATAAAACCACCAGATTGATAGGACCACCGCCAATGCCAAGGAAGGATGACTATGCATGCTAGGTAAGCCCACAAGTAGAGTATGAGGAAGACCTCTTAAGCTTCTTTAGTAGTTATCCTATCTTAAATACTGTGTAGACAGATAAATACAGTTACTAGAAAGGCAGGCAGCCTGTACCACTCCCACCTTGTTGGGGTTGTCGCTAAGGCTTTTTATAGTAAGAAACAGCCATTTGCCTGTATTCACTCCTATAGCGCCCGCCCACGCCCACAGGTAAAACCATAGCTATATCAACCTCTTTACCACTAAAGCTTGATTTGAATCACAGGTAAGTTGACATAGACAAAAGCAGTACAGCCTGATAAAAAGCTTATCGACTTACATCCGGGGAATTGAGCGCATCAAGGAGAGGCAATAACCCCTCCGCCTGTACCACGGATTGCCCCAACTGTTGATGCTAAAACAAGCTACAAAAATAATATTTCCATCGCTATTTTGCCTGAATTGTTACCACGCCTGTGGCCCAACAAAACCGAGTGATAACCATAGCGACGATCCTCCAGAAAATAAACCACAGTCGGCCTTTATGCTTTCGAGCTTCTGTGCCACATCAAAACAGATGCCCTATCTTAAGCTCCTCAATAAACTCACCACTTCCTTGCTTCTGGCACAGCGAAACTTCCTAAGCAGGCTTTTAATCTGTCTCTTAACTGTACTGTTTTTCAACGCTTTCTTATATCAGCAATCTCAGAGACCTTACACCCCTGAGCAATAGCAACCAATTCCCTTTCAGCTCCTGTAGGTTTGATATACAATGTATGAATAAGGCAGACTTCTCTGCTTTTTGAAGCTCTCATATTCCTGCATGACAGTATCCTGACTCTGCTTTGCATAATGAGTTCCCTCGTATGCGCTTCTTATATGAGTTAAAAGGACCTCATCATCAAGTCCCTTTACCACGCAGTCAACTGCCCACCCGCTCCATAGCAGTTAGTATCATTTCCTTGGTTTCGTGTGCCGTAGGAAGATAATCATCGAGGATTGTCATCCCTAATGGCTTCAGCCGCAAAGTATCCTGAATTTGGTCTGCTCCATTTTCAATATCCACTAAGACTATGATGTCATCAGGTCTGTTTTTCTCCTGCAAGTTCAGTGATTTCACTTCCACTTTCGGCAGTTCCACTCACTTCCATATCTTTCTGTTTGTTTATAAAGCTCCGTCAAGTCTTCTCTCAAATACACGAAATCATCACAATTAAAACTCTATATTTTCTTTCCAATTCTTATTCCACCTGTCAATCTATCATAGGCACAAGCGCTATTTGACACCCACATCATTTTATACTTGGCAGTATATGAAGCTGCTTCCTCTTCTCACACTTTCTATATTTATTTGTCCAGAGTGGCTTTTCACTATTTCCCTTACATAATACAGTCCCATACCCCAGTTATGATTGGAATTCTTACTTGAAAAAGGGTCAAGACCTTCTTCTTTAGCTTCTTGTTCATCCCCTGCCATAATCCTTTATCTCAATCACACTGTAGAAACCTCTCATTGTAGCACTAATCTCAATGCTTCTCTCTTTGCTCTGTACCCAGCCTCAAAGCATCGATTCATAGCGTTTGCACATATATATTGCAGACAGCCTCTGATAAATGGGACTTGTCCGCCAGTATCTGCATTTCTTCGTTGACTACACTTCTACCTTTGCATCCGGATATTTTTCCATGAACTGCTGTCAACAGCTGATTCCACGTTACTTCTCCTATAGAGCACGGATACCATCTTATATTTCATTAGCCTTTTACTGCTGCTAGCTCTTTCACCCTGTTTAGCTCATTGTATGTAGCATTTTTCAAGACAGATACTATACTCCTTTAATTTTTACCATCTCAGGGGTCTCATTTTCAAACAAATTCGATATTCTTTTGTATATTACCTTGTTTGACGAGAATCTGGTTCTTCATACTGTGCACAAACATAGATGCTCGATTCTTGCGGTGTCAAACTTCCTACTCATATGATGGCATCATCTTTACTCTCAGCATGTAGTTGTCGCTGGTGAGCTAAACGAGGCTGTAAAAGCCCATCACAGCACACACACTTGCCGTAATCGGCGTAATATAGCTAATAAGCGTAGGGTGCCCTGAAGATATCCTATTCCCTTGTTCCAGGCGAAAGGCTGTAAAACTTGTATACCTGACCGGGATCTGCCTGCAATAAAGCAAATAGATACCTGTAAGGGCAAGTGACTTATAATAATTTTCCTGAAACTGTGCCTTGCAGAGCTTCATCGTTATGAGGCATACTCTACCAGAAGTAAAACCGTAGCTATGATAAGATGGCCCACTATCCATCATCTTCCCTCAGCCATATATATCTACCAGGATTCCCTTGTATCGACCAGCTTGGTAGGTAGCTTGGATGAAGTATAATACAGTGGTAAGCACCCGGCAGAATCAGGAGTAATTGTCTTCAGCCTGTTATTCGCTATATTGCCCTCAATCATCGAGTAGCTCAGGGCAGGTTTTAGCAAAAATAGGAAAGAAAAAGACGCTGATGTAATCAAAAATCCAGCTGCCCAGAAGCTGATGTATAAGTATCGAGACTTGTCCTTGAGCATCTGTAAAATAAAAGCTTGCATTACATTGTGGGATATACCGCCCTTTTTGGCTATATATATCATAACTCCAGCTATTTCATCATCAGGCAGATGCAAAGTCCCAAAAGCAATAGCATCTCCCTGTTCTTTTTAGAAATACCATGATTACAGTTGATACTAACCAAAAATAGTCAGTATAATAAGCATCTTTCTCTCTAATCCAAATCCTGTTCTTACTTTCTCTCCTGCTTTTTGCCCATAACAAAAGACCTCTGATATCTTAGCATCTTCATCCAAGTAAAAACCAGGTCAGCATCCTTGCCGTCAGCTATAGAGCCTTTTCTGTCATATATTCCTACAAGCTTTGCAAGTTCTTAGTAAGTATAGGTAAAATCTCTTCGAAAGTATGCCTGTAATTTAAGCAGGTTAAAGCAGGGCGACGTTCTGTGTAGAGTACTTCCTGCCCTTACTCCGTTTCCTGCAAGCTTTGCATCTCCGTCTTCAACAACCACATCATTTACACAACCCATACTTTCCATCAGGCAGGTATGCCGCCATAATTGAGTCCGTAACTGCAACCACCTTGTCCACAGCCCTTAACGCTTGATGAAAGCCTTACTCCAGGATGAAGATGCCTTCCGTCACAAATGGTATCACAGTACCATCTGTCTCCTAGGGACAGCGCCCATGATCTTGGAAAATGCGGTGTAAAAAGCTTCATTACATTAAGGTATGGGTGCAGGCAGTAGCTCCATTTCAATTGCCTTCATTGTGGTTTCATAGTCTGCTCCTGAATGACCCGAAACAGCTATCCCAAGCTTCGTTATCTCTTTTACTCACTTCTGCTCTTCCGTCAACCTCTGGGGCAACTGTCGAGATAGCGCACATTTCCTCCCGACTTTTCCTGATATTCCCTAGTAAATCTATGTCAAAACTTTCTAGGAGGTACTCTGGCATTGACCCTTATACTCTTTTTGCAGAAATAGTCTTCAAGATGTATGCCTACAAGGTCACACCCTTTCTCTCTGATTTTTGTATTCATTAAACTGCTCTATACCACTCGAGTCTGTTCTTTGGTGTCTGTAGAGTATAGAGCAAAAGCCAGGAAGTAGTGCCGTTTGATGCAAAATTCTCCTATTTTTCAAGTTCATCTGCTGTAGCAGAGTTTATCAACTCCCTCCTCCATAAGGTGTGGATGTCTATAAAAGCCGGCACTAAGCCTTTCCGGGCATCTACCAAACAGCATCCTTGGAAGAGTATAGTCCTCCTCGTGTATTTTATTTTGAATCAACTATCTCAATGGTTTTCTTTGAAATGCGTTGTCAATGTAACACTTCGCACCCTTAATAAATGTATTTCCCATATCTTCTCCTATTTTATCTCTGCGACCAACCTCGGAAACTTGATGTTTATATCATTGTGTGACTGCAATAGGCTCACCGGGAACTCTGTCGTCATCTCCCCATAGGCGGCCCTTCTTACCACGGTACTATGCCAGTCTCTAAAGCAGCAAGCCTTATTTTCTTAGCCTCCGATATTTCCTTAAAAGCCATGGTTATACAATACCTTGCGCATATCTTCAATAGCGCCGTTTGAGCGCCTACTGCGTTGTGCCCTGGTTTCAGGCTTTATCTCAAAGCACCCTTGTTTGAAGATTTCTAAATTCATCGACATAGTCGCTTCCTCAGGCTCGTTAAATGCCACCTGATTCATTTGCTCAATTCCTCCAAAGCGAGATGTCCACACGCCCGGCTCATTTTATAAAGCTCAGGTATGCGGCTATAACCTCTTAGGATCAGAAACACTCTTTGACTTTCCAGGCATCACCAGGTCCCAATCTATTCTATCATATACTTCGCTGTACGCACATCCCTAAAACTTAATGGATCATCCTTACTTATCCATTCCTTTTCATCTGTAAGTGCTCATCCATATTTATAAACCATGCGTTTTTGAGGCTATCCTTCCCTTGTTTACAGCCTCTACAAAAAATCTTATACTGGTAACCTAGAAGTACACAGAACGAGATAAATACAGTATTTTCTCCTATTTCATTGTTTTTCTGTCTCATGCTACCATTTCCTCAGCCATTGACTGAAATACCTTCTCACCGTCTTCCATAGGAATAAGCTCTATCTTAGGATTCTTAAGCTCTTCCTGAATAATTATAATAGTCGTGTCTCATATTTCCTCCTTCAGACCTGATAAAGCTGTCAGAAGCAAGTATCACTTTCACTTCCGACAACCATATAGTATCAGTTTACTTGCCTGCTTCAATCATTACATCAAACAATACAGTCGTCCTTAACCGCAGGATCTCCTTCTACAGCACCTGCTGCAATGAAAGTCCTTCTTCTGAAGTTCATAGTACTTCTCTACAGTTCCATCTGCTGCACCTGCTGAAAACTTCCTTACCCGGTAAGCCAGTCCAGCATCGCCTCTCTGTGCATATACTGTATCCTTGTCACTTGCAATACGCTTTGCGATAAGCTCTGCCGTCTCTTCCTGGTGGTCCTTTGCCGCATAGTCCATAGCCTTAAACAAAAGCTTTTTGTAAATCTATAAGCACGTCCTTCTTCTCTTTAGCAAAATTAGGCATTACAATCCAGCTTGCAAGAGAAACTGTGGTGTCCTTAAATGTAAGGTTGTCAGATAGCTTGGTTGCATCCTTCATTTCATCAAGTATCTTAAGTGTATTTGGTGACCAGGTTGCACGAGCATCTACACCACCTGAAAAGCATAGCTGTTACTATTGCTGGAAGCATCCATATCTACTGCTTCTACGTCACTCAGCTTCATTCCTTCTTTAGCAAAGAGTCTTAAGTAAGATATCCTCGCTTGAAGTACCTGAGGAATAAGCAACCTTCTTTTCCCTTTAGGTCTGCTATCTTCTTGATATCCTTTTCCTCCGATAACAGCATCACCGTTTGAAATGTGTGAAAGTGCAAATATTGAAGCTTTTCCATTGATACAAAGCTTATGAGCACCCTGTCCGATGTATCCGATATCGATACTTCCTGATTCCATAGCGGCTATGATTGTAGGTCCATCCTGGAACTCAGTCAGGTTAACTGTAATTCCCTCTTCTTCAAGATAGCCCTGTACTATAGCATTTTCAATTGCCCAAAAGGCTTCCGTAGATAGAGCATATAGCCACATTCAGGGTAACTGCCTCCGACTTTTGTGCACTGGCAGGGTTTCGCTTTTAGCCTCTGACTTGGTTGAAGCTGTGCTTGCAGCCTGTGAGACTGGTACTGTGAACTTGCCTTTGTGTCTGATGTGGTCTTTGTGGTGTGCCTCCCCAACCTACTAAAGGCACTCGCAGAAGTGTGGCACAAAGTGCCAGTCCGTATTCTTTTCTTCATATCTTTCTCCTCCTTTTTATTGTAATATCCTGCGCAGGCTTTACTTCTTCTTCCAGATATTCGCTTGTATACCTGGCTCCAAATATGGTTCTTAAGCTCCATGTATCACAGGCTTTACTTCTTTACTTCCAGGTATTCCTTGTATACCTGGCTCCAAATATGGTTCTTAAGTTCCAAAAATCTAGGTGACATCTTGGTTTCCTGGTCTCTGGGATAAGAATGTCTATCTCAACTATCTCCTTGATTCTTTCCCGGGTCTTGCCTCATTATGATAACCCTTTGAGCAAGGATGATAGCTTCATCCACGTCATTGTGATGAAAAGCAGGTCTTTCTCTCCTTCTCCCAGGTCTCAAAAGCTCTTGCTGAAGCTGGGTTCTGGTCTGTGCATCCAAGGCTCCGAAAGGCTCATCCATAAGCAAAATTGAAGGATTTACCGCATAGGCTCTCGCTATGGCAACCCTCTGCTTCATACCACCTGAAAGCTCCTTAGGATAATGGTCTGCAAACTCTTCAAGCTGAACCATTTTGATGTATTTCATGGCTCTCTCTTCAGCTTCTTTTCCCTTGATTCCCTCAAGTTCAAGTCCGAACATTACGTTCTTTTTTACCGTAAGCCGAGTAGGGGCATACTGCTGGAAATACCCTCCTCTTTCAGTACCCGTTCCTTGACAAGCTTGCCGTCACAGTATACCTCTCCTGATGTTGGCTCCGAGGGTCCTGCAATTATATTCAGTAAAGTGGACTTACCACAGCCTGATGGTCCTACAACACAGATGAATTCATTTTCCTTTATATCCAGGTCAACCCCGTTTAAGGCTACCATTTCACCGTTTCTTGTGTTAAATACCTTTCTTAGCTTGTTTATCTGAAGCTTTACATTCCAGCTTACACTTCTCTCTTCTCCTGCCATGATGTAAACCTCCTCTCTAAGAACTTACCAGCTTTTCTACCAACATACCGATGATACCGATAATAATGATATACATAAGCATAGGTGCTGACTCAAAGCTGTTATTTGTAGACAGTTCTCATACCCAGTCCTGCAACCGCTCCTGTTGATTCTGCCGCAATCCAGTGTGGTTAGAGCTGTTGAGCTTCCAAGCCTTATGGCTGTTATTATAAAAAGGCAAGTCGCAGGGCAATAACCTAAAGAATATCCTTATCAGTTTACCAGTACCCTGGCAGCCTTTATAGAGGTTTCATCCACATTTTACACACTTCTGATAGTAGTATACCGTCATTATAAGAAGGTCGCAATGGTAATTACTATAATCTGTGAGTCTCCTGCCCACACTGCTGAAATAACTACAAGCGGAACATAAGCAAAGAGGAATATTTCTGATAAACTGTATCAAGGCTCGATAATATTTCTTACGCGCATACTCAAAGCCATAAGTATAGCGGTAGGTAAGGACAATACAAAAGCCAGTAAAAATCCTACACTCACCGATATCAAACTACTGCTAATATCTTAAAGAAAACCCCCTGTTAATCATCGTTTTCACAGATTCTACTGTTAAGACTACATTTGAAAACTTCTTTTACAGTCTGTGGGTTTATGGATAAGAGGTACCATACCACTAAGCTGCCAAAAGAAAACAATAGCCATAACTGTTTAAAGGATTGTTTTGGGTTTACTTTCTTCATCATACCATCTCCCTTCATCAAGTTAAAGGCTGTGTACCACTGTACTTGTCTGATTATAAGTATGATTTTATCATCCTTTTTCTTTCTACATTTTTATCTGTAAACAATTCTCCCTTTATCTTCATTTTTCTGAAATATTCATTTTCCTGGGTATCCATTCATTTATAAATCTTGAAGCCTACCTCCCCATTTCTCTTTCCTAATCCTTTCAACCTGCCCTCAAACTCACTTCCACAGAGATTTGAGGCTTGTGGAGAGTTAAAGTAAGGATGACAGGACGAGCCTTCTATGATGTTAAGACTCTTAAATTCGAGAGTTTCCTGTATTCTAAAAACGAAAATCAGGGTGAATGCAGGCATACACCCTACTGCTTCACCCTCGAGGCTCAATCACCTCTCTTAAATCTTTCATAGTCCGTTACCGCCCTGTTTCCCTTAGCCTCTCCTTTGTCGCTTTGGGCTTTGCAGATAATAGTCATCCATATGGAACACGGCTGCCACCAGGTCACTTTGAAGCCTTGCCGCAGGCGTAGTCTTGCCTGCGGCACAATTTCCGTCAATTGCAATTAAAACAGGGCTTTCATCTTCATCCTGCATATGTTTTTCTACAAGATTTTTATTTCGTCATAAGAATATTTCATTTCATACCTATATAGTTTCTGCTGGTACAGCCCTGTAGCATGCAAGATATTACATAAGTGCAGGGATGATGATTGGCTGTCCTACTATTCGGTGCCGCATTTGTAAATGCTCAGCAATGAACATTTGGAGCGTAAGTGTCTTTGCCCATCATTCTAAATAATATAAAGCTCACCACTCATACTGCCCTGCCTGATAACATCGATATAATGAGGGCAGGATAAAACCGAGCACTATGCTCTTTTGAATAACCACTAAACAGAGGTCCTGCTGCAGGCGCCGTGAGCAGCAAGTTCAAATACTCAGCTGCAGCAATCGGAAGAAGAGGCATGCCGAGATAAAAGCTGCTTAACAGTGGTGTTATCGCACCTGCCAGCAGCACCGCTTGCTCCACATAAGACCGCAGATAATAATGGAAAATGCGCAAGGAAACAGCATATTGCTATCATTGGTACGATTGGCGGTTATCGTAGGCAAGGTCGGTCAAGTGCTATAAATAATGCTGTTAAAACTACTTTTTGTTCTTAATCATCTTTTGACCTCTTTTACTGCAGACTCCCTCAATCAGACGAAAGATCATCATTATTACATTAATCTTCATTTCCATTAGAGTATCCTGTCCACTATGAACTTAGCTGCCTTCTTGCTGAGCTGTTCTTTGAGGAATGCTTACTGTAGTGAGCATTGGGGTTGAAAAACTGCCATCTCAATATCATCAATCCCTATACACCGATGTATCTTTGGGTGTATAATTCCTTCTTCAATCAGAGCCTTCAGCTTACCTCGCTACCAGATCATTTGCCACAAAATAGTCCTTCAGGAGCTCCCTTCTTTAGTGCTTCATCTTATCAGTAGGCAGCCCTGAAGTCTAAAGGTGATTCTATGGTATAGTCAGCGAGGCTCCTTTGCCAGCCCTCTTTACCTCATAAAAGTCCTTAAATGCCTTATACCTTGCTTCACTTTTTGTCTCATAAGATAAAAATATTTTTCTTATCCTGCCTTTTCTAAATGCTTCAATACAGCCATTCCACTTCATAGCCGTCTAGAATAACCTGGTCGTGTCTCCATCTATCTTATTCAAGTCCTACATAGACTACCATATTTGATTGTACACATACTAACTCAATTATCTTCTTATCAGGTCTTCCAAGTATGATGACTCCATCACGCCTCTCAGTCTTAAGAAGGTCTCAAGTACCGCCGATGGCAGTCCCTTGTTGTAAATGGAATACTTCATAATGAAGCCCATCTTGAAGCTCAGTCTCAAGCGCCCTGGATATTTCCGACGGATCGCTTTGGTCTGTATCTGCCCTGCAAATACCAGGCTATCGTTCTGAAAGGCTTTCCTGTCTGTCTCCTGCTCCTCTTTAGAAGCTGAGGCTGCAGTATTAGGCACATAGTTTTTAGCTCTTTAGCAGTCCTCCAGATTTCATCCTGAAGCTTTTTGTTTGCTGCCTTTACCAATTGCCATTTATTACTCTTGAAACAGTTGATACTGATATTCCAAAGCTTGTCAGCTATATCTTTAGAGGTTGTATTCTTTGTCCATCTTTTCCCTTTTGCCTTATAGGTAGGATGTTGTACCATAAATTTATGCAAATCAATGCACAAATTTGGGCAAACGATTGCATTAACAGGAGTAAAAATCAGGATGTCAAAACTCACTGACACCCTGATTTCTAGCTTTCCTTATCCCAATTCCTGTCAGATATACGCAATCAACATTATTAAAAACAAACGATATTCACATTTTGTCTGTCAAAACAGAATAAATTCTTTTGCACATTCTTAACATAAGGTGTTACACCACGATACTTCAATCGCAAATTATTTTTAAGTATCTGTCTGCTACAGGCATCACATCGTCCTTCATCATAAGGTGGACTGCAGCTGTGGTAAAGGTTCTTGGGAGGGCAAGGATATTAGGCTCCTTTGGAAGATATTTAAGTCTTGCATCCTTAAGTGCCTCTTCAAAAGTTTCCCTTGTCTTTAAGCCCATAGCCCTTGCATATCCCGGCTTTTCGGCACCTACAAGGTAGATTGCAGATGTATGCTTCTCAGCCAGGTGACCACAGGATATCATACTGAAGCCATGGAAAGGATGGAAGCGATGAGCAAACGGTATTTTCTTATATACTCTTCATTTGTTGCAAGTACTCTCCATATCTGTTTAGAGTCAGCAAGGGTGTTCCCTCTTGCCGGAACAGCTCAAAGAGTTCAGGAGATAAAAGTGCACAGCCTTTCGTTGAAATATCCGTTACAGGTGCTTGAGCAGATGAGACACTGATTATCACTCATTATTCTCTTGTGGCGGATAACCTGTGCAGACAAAAGCACTACATAAACATAATAGAGTTAGTGCCTATGCGTCTCCGTAGTGGAAAAACTGTGGCATACCAAAAACTATCATCGTATTTTTCTCTGCAAATGGCACATAGGTTCTCTGATTTCCACTCCCAGGTAGCTTTCCTGAACTCCGTCAGCACTGCCGAGTTTATCTCTATCTGTCTTGACTTGGTATCAAGGACAGCATCACAACAGAAGAATTTCTTGCCCATCATTTTTCCATATGTGAGCCTATTTCATCAGAGCTTGTGGCGCATAGCAGAGCTGTTGATCGACAGGAACAAAGTCTTCTCTGTGCATTACCTTTGGCGCATGGTGACTTGCTATTGAACGCCAGTGAGGTAATACCTGTTGCGCAGTGTTTGTATCCTCCTGAATATCCACCATAAGTTGCCCTGAGTATGTCCGATGCAGTAGCTGCAAAAGTCAGCATCATAGACATATTTGTTCATGTAACAGGGGTCAGCCCTGAGGTCTTGCCAAGGTCTACAGATGCTCATAGTCCTCGCTGTCGTGGTTTATTATCTGTCCAGTGTGGATGAATTCAAAGAGCTCATCTCCTAGTACCCTCTTATTTCTTTTCAGTATTTTTCCTATGAAAGCCCGTTTGAGCAGATGAGGAGGATCTCCTCTTTCTTAACTCCGCATCATGAGAGCTCCTGTAATATTAGCTTTATGGAGATTTTTCTGTGAGATATGGGCTGTTCTCCACCTTTACCCTGTCAGGGAAGATGATGGTAACCTTGCTTCCTGCCTTAACCTGCGCTATAGGCTCCATCCCTATAGGATGCCTGATAGAATCTGGGTCTTTTCACAGAGCTCCTCAGGTATGTGAGGTGGGTCTCAACTGTCTCCCCAGGTATAAATATATCTGTATCAAGACGATTCCGCTTCATCAAAGCCATGTCCATACTCAAAATTTGAGGATTCCATGCTTTTTACCTCCGAATGAAATGTTTATTTTCTGCTATATCTTTTTGCTGAGATTTTAATATTCTCTGCCTATGATCATGTTGTCCAAATAGCACTATGTCACTCCCAAATAAGTCTTAATTATCTCAAATACTCCTCAGGGTAAAATCCTATATCTCCAGTAAACCTTGTAAGTGCTATGAGGTCCGCCATCACTCCTTCATCTGTGAAATGGAAGCAGCATTATCACTCTTAAAGTATACCGTAAAAGTACAGGTACATCAACAATTGACTTGATAAAAGTCTGCACCTCATAATCTCATTAGCTGTGGCAGGTCTTGCCGGTCCTATAGCCCAAAGCAGCTCATGAGGCACGATCTTACCTTGCCAAGTCTATCCCTTTAAGCCCTCCTCTATCTGGAGCTTTAGCACTTCCTTCCGGAAGTCTGCCTCTCCTCAAGGCTCTCTCAATGCAGTATAAAGGAGTAATGCCAGCCTCTACGGCAAGGGCAAGCTCTTTGTTTAATATCCTGTTCACAAAAGCCTTGTCCTCAGTCCCACGCCATTGATAAAGATTGTTCTTATCTTTCTCTCTTTCAAAATGGTATATAATTACATCCTTTACCCCTATCTGCTTCATTACCGCAGCTACCCTGTGGTTGTAAATGCTCCAAAGTTGCCTCCCTTACTCACATTTTCATAGAAAGATACCCTGACAGCCGACAGATATAGTTTCATCAGCAGTCTCTAAGGCATTAAATAAATAAAGCTCGGAAGATACATTACAAATTCGACATCTGACTTTTAGCCTTAATCTCCTTTAATGGCTCTGTTATCTTTTTGATAATGTTAACAGACCAGTTTTTAAGGTCTAAGTCCCCATGCCTCACCAAATTCTCTCAGTACATCAAATCTTTTTAAGTTAAGATATAAATACTTTTTCATCCTTCCTCCTTACTTTCTACTCTTGTAGTAATCAGCCATTTCATCAAGTGTATGAGGCACTGCAAGGGGCATTTTGCCTACACTGCCAAACTTGACTATCAGAGTTCCGACGGTTTCCTTGACTGCAAGCTCTACCTCTCTTACTATCTCAGCCACACCTTCATTTTGGAATATTTCCATCATCAGAGTATCCATTATAAGGTATAAGTAAGCTCTAGGATCTGACACCTGTAGGGTTTGCTTCAAGGAGCTTAAATATCTCATCACAAAACTGCACATTTTTAAGTTCAGGCTTTGTTCTTAAACAGCTCTCTCATATTCCTCGTGGTAGTAAGCCTAATGTCTGTGTCTACATTTTACCTTGTTGATTCCGCTCTTTGTGACCTCTACAAGCTGGTTTACATCTATTCCATAGGCATTGGTAATGTCGCCTCCAAGCTCGTTTATCTCTTAACTATGTACTGAGGAACAGTAGAGGAGCCATAAACACAAAGAGCCGTCAATTCCCTCGTGCCTCATTATCTCCTTTTGATAGCGATAGCAATCTCCTTTCTAATCACTGCGTTCTTACCCTTGATTAGGGACCATGCATGGTTCCATAGCTTAATAGCAGAGCATCTACCTCTGTCTTCTTAAAGAAATCCAGAGCCTGTAAAGGATTGGTATAGCTGCTCTTTTCGCTGAATACATCATCCTCTACCCTGCAAGTACTCCCAGCTCGCCTTCAACAGATACTCCTCTTTCATGGGCATATTTTACCACCTCTCTGGTAAGCTCCACATTTTTCTCATAAGGAAGGCTGCTGCCATCTATCATAACACTGGTGTAGCCCCCATCTATGGCAGCCTTGCAGGCATCAAAGTCATTGCCGTGGTCAAGGTGAAGTACAACAGGAACCTTGCTGTTTTCAGCGTATTTTCTAACCGCATCCCCTATGTTCTTAGCACCTTTTTCTTGTCTTCAAGTGTACATTTTGGAAAATCAATACAGCCTCCCATAAAGCCATTGGTCAGATTAGCTCCCTGAATAATGGCAGGGCTTCTAAGCTCTTCGTGTATCTCGACAAGAGCCTTTATCTGTGCTACGGAATTGGCATTAAATGCACCCTGTCCGTATAAATTGTCATCTGCTGCCTTTAGTACATCCCTCATATTTACTAACATATTCTCACCTCATTATTTCTATAGCTCTTTATAAATTTTTATATACTACTTAAAAGCTCACCATTTTCATTCCCAATTTCCCCAACCAAAGGCTCCACCACTTTATAAAATCCTCAGTCACTCCGTTTTTAGATTCATTTATAAAAATTCTCGGGAGCTTCTTTTCCAAACATCATTACATCCTTTTATGTCTACTGCTGTAGTATGAACTCCATGCTCACTTCCCTCATTTCTTAACTGAGCTATCATCTTGCCGCTTTCTCCGTTAAGTACAGCCTTTACAGCTTCAATGCCTACAAGTATGGCTTCTTCGACATCCACTCTCACTTTTGCAAAGGTAATTGACGCCCTGCCAAGAAGCCCCGGCTTCTCACCCTCGCCTTTGTAGCCAAGCTCCTTAATCACAAGATTTGCAAGGTGTGAGCTTATGTCACCGAAGTAAGTCGCCCTGCCAACCTGAAATATAGGTTTAACTATAGGTTTTCCCTCTTTATCGCTAAGTCCTTCACTGACAACTACCACTATACCCTTCTTGGTTTTAAGCTTTTCCCTTACATCTTCAAGGAATCTTTCTTCTGAAAATGGAACTTCAGGCAAATATATCAAGTCTGGTGCATATCTACCTTCTCTATCAGCAAGAGCACTTGCGGCAGTTATCCAGCCTGCATTCCTACCGGATGCTTCAACCACAACCACATGGATAGGCAGACTTTCGACATCGAAGCATAGCTCCCTAACACTTGTTGCTATATACCTTGCAGCACTTCCAAAGCCCGGACTATGGTCTGTAATTGCAAGGTCATTGTCCATAGTCTTTGGTATACCCATCACAAATATATCTTTTCCCATCTCCTACAAGTCTCCTACGAAGTTTTTCCACAGGTATCCATCGGTGCCGTTTCCACCGTTAAAAGCACATACTTTATGCCGTATTTGACAAGGATATCTACCATCTTTTCATAATCCTCTTTTTAAGCGGGTCTCTGGATGTGCCGATAGCCGTGCCCGGAGTCTGTTTGAGTAGTTCAAGCTTTTCATCAGCTACATCGCTAAGGTCAATTAGTTCTTCTTTTAAGAGTCCGCCCGTACCGTTTTTTGCGGCATAGATTTTACCTACTCTTTCATCCTTCCTTGCAGAGTTAAAACCCCCATGAGGGAGAATTTATCACCGCAGTCAGTGCCTCCCCGTGTCATAACTATTAGATTATCTGCCATAAGTTTCTCCTGTTTTTATGTAAATATACAAATGATTGAGGCTACAAATATTTTTCCAGATTCCTAAAAATCAAAGCTATAATAGTCCTTCAAAAGAACAATTTTAAGTAACTTTACTATTATAATAGCATCTACGCAAAACATTTTCCATAAATATTTATGCAATCGTTATCATAGAACTTCAAATGCTTTCCAGAACTCGCATCTCAGATATAATCATAGCTAATATATTATCCAGTTATTGACATTTTCAACCCTATTTTGGATAATATATTAGATATGATATACTATACTGAAAAACTCCTCCTGAGATTGCAAACAATATAGCGCATAACCTCATCAGTATACGAAAGAGGCGAAAACTCTCACAGGCAAAAGCTTGCGCACAAAAGTCAGGCGTAAGTCTTGGCTCTCTTAAGCGGTTTTGAGCACACGGGCGAAATTTCACTAACATCACTTATAAAACTTTCCATAGCTCTTGAATTGGAGGAAGAGCTAATAATCCTGTTTAGAAGTACCATATAAATCAATTCAGAGTTAATAGATGAAAATACAAAAGCTTGAAAGTAAACTACGGCGATAGAGGTTGGAACTCTCGCCCTGTACAGAGTTATTTTGCAGCCTTCAATACTCTAAGAATGGCTTAAGACAGGATTTTTCAATAAGTCCGTTTTCCCTCCCTCTAAGAAAGGCTTATTCATACCTAAGATAGAGCCTTTTGACGGGCTTTTCAGGGGTATTTGATGACAGCCTGCCTGATGGCTGGGGAAGGCTGATAGTTGACAGGCTTATGCTGAGAAATAAAAATAAACCTGCTAACCTCAGCAACCTTGAAAGGCTTTCAATTGTAGGCGATTCAGGCATCGGGTGCGCTAAGCTATAAGCCTGTTGCAGATATGGAAAATAATGTGGTAAGTCTTGATTTGGATGAGCTATGCATAGAGTGCAGCAATTTGTTGAATAGCGAATATTCGTCTGAACTGGATGAACTTTTTATTCTGGGAGGTTTCTTCAGGGTGGCGCCAGACCAAAAGATTCTTACTACTATAGAGGATAAAGATTACATCATAAAATTTCATTCTAAAGAAGATAATAAAAATATAGATAAACTTGAATATGTTTTACTCTCTTTGTGCGAAGGCGTGTGGTATAGAAATGCCTGAAACAAGGCTTTTTCCTTCAAGGCTATGTCTCAGGGTATTTTTGGAGTGGAAAGATTCGACAGACTTCAAACTCCATCCATACAAAGACATATGATATCTGTATCGGACTTCTTGAAACATCACTTATGGACTGCCTAATTTGGATTATAACCTCCTTATGAAGCTTACATTGGAGCTAACTAAAGACATAAGTGAATGTAAAAAGTTGTACAGACTTATGTGCTTCAATGTTTTTGCTCACAACAGGACGATCACTCCAAGAATTTTTTCGTATATTTACCTTGAAGATGAAAAACGCTGGATTCTTTCTCCGCCTACGACCCTAACCTATAGCAATTCACTTGGAGGCGAACATCTACCACAGTAGACGGAGAAGGTGCTAACCCCGATATAACGCATCTGATAAATGTCGCTAAGAATATCGGAATCAGCACCGGTTATGCTAAAGGCGGCTGCAAATGAGATAAGGGAGGTTGTTAATGAGATGCTGGGGGAGTATTTATAGCTACCCCAGCATATCTAATCCGACTCCTTTATCACCTCAATCTTATTATCAACCAGCTCATACTTTTCCACCTGACATGTTTTTTTCTTAAAAATGGTGTGCCTTCCCTTACATAAAACTCATTTTCTGCAATGTAGGCATCGGGGTTGCCGGCAGGACTTATGGTTCCGCCAAGATCGTCTACACTTAGGTTGTGCCTAAATGTATTGTTCACTGCTTCCTCAAGACAGAACATCACACAGCCGCCCTCATTCAGCCTGCTGTAGTTATACTCATAAACCGTTCCATCTCCCGAGTCAGCATCATAGGCCATTCCGTCCTGATTTAACTTGGTGTCAGTCACCTCATTGTATCTAAATAGGGCATCCTTGCACTTCCAAGGCCAGACTCCTGCCGCCACCTTGCCACTTCTCTTTTCAGGATATTTATAATCTCTGTCATTCATCTCTGTGGCTACACTGTCAGCAGTATTATGCTCTATACGAGGTGTTAGCGCATACATAGCAGTGATGGCATCACCACCTGCCTCAGCTACATAATTATTCTTAATGACAACATTTTCGTGTCCGTATTTCTAAACGCTTCTTCGTCAAGATAAGCTCCAAAGGAATTTATCATGCTCATGAGGTATAGCCCATAGCTATTCCCCACCTGCTTACCCTTCTCACTGTGCAGCCCTCTATCGTAAAGCCGTCATATCTTTGCTACACCTGTAGTCTGCTCATCATCAGGTGTAAGTGCAGTCACTAAATCCCACCATTGTTCATATGCTTGTCATAGACATTGCCCTCTACATCGTGAATATATAGGTTTTTAAAGGGAAATATCGTGTAGTGTCCGCAGTTTTTCGCTTCTTACAGCCACCCTGTCCTATTCATCTTATCCGCCTGATTGTAGGGACTCTCCAAAAGAAATTAACAGGCTTATTGCTTATTTCAAGCCCTGCAACTTCAATATATTCGCAGTCATACAGCAAAACCGCAGAGGACACATAGCCCTTGAAAGTATGAGCCTTTGAGTCAAGCTCCCTTCCATAATCCTGATACCAGATGCCACAACCGCCGCATTTTATAATAGGCAGACTCCCTCAACATTTCGTAGGATGACACTAATATAGGGCTCTCTTTACTTCCTCTGGCGCTTATATGAAGGTACTGATGTTCAAATATCGAGGTCCTTTTCAAGCAAAACCTTGTCCCCAGCCTTAAGCTTAGAGAATTTATCTTAAATAAAGCTTCCAAATGCAGAACTCTCGCTCAAGTCCGTCATTTGCATCATTTCCATTAAAAGCTGCTCACATAATAAGTTGACATTTTTCTCATACTCCAATTCTCTGATTTTCTTTTTACTATAAGCCTGACCTCTTCAAATGCAAAAGCTCTCGCCGTTAGCTCTTGTATATAAATCTCTGTTTTTTTCTCATAAAAATCTATTGCATCTTTTTCAGATATATCCGTATATTCATATTTTACAGCTGAGCCCTCACTTATAAAGTCAAGTCTGAATCTTGTAAGCTCATATCTTATATAAGCCTGTCTGGAATATGAACTTAGTCCATAGACAATTTTGTTTTCTCCTAATGCAGCAGTGGTCTCTGCTTCCTTAGCAAGCCTTCTGCTTTCTACACCTTATAAGCTATCATCCGTTATCAAACCTAGATTAACAGCGAATCTTAGCTCTGCCCTTACCTTTTTTACTTCTTCATCGTCTCCGAAGTCTCTAAAAGTCAAATTTTCCCACCATTTTACCTTTCATAATTATTTTTATGTTTTGATACAACAGCCTTATCAACTTCTCAAAATAGCTATCTTCTTCTGTTCTCTATCTCTTCCTTTACCATATCAGGATAATCAGTAATGATGCCCCGCCACATCCTTATGCAGGTATTTTTTACTATATTCTCACTGTCATCTATGGTCCATACAAAAATGTCCTTACCTTTTTTCTTGGCGTCAGCACTTAATATGTCATTAAAATGAAAAAGTCTTCCAGTACAAAGAAGTCTACCTTTTCATCTGAGAAATTACCAAACTGCAGGGCAATAATGTGACCTGTCTCTATTTCAGGATCTTTTCTTTTCGATTTCCTCCATTACATCCAGATTTCGGACATAGTTTTGTAAGTCTTCTCGACACCAAGCCTCTTCATTTCATTTATAAAAAGTTCGGCGTAGTTATCAGGCTCCCGCCGTGAGGCTTTTTAATTCCACCAAAAGCTTGATATCAAGCTCCTTTGCACGATTAACAAATTCCTCAAAGGATGGGATATGGCTCTTAAAAAAATTTCCCTGACTTATGGTAAGCTTTTTCTATCTCGCCAAAGGTCAAGTCCTTTACCATCTTATCAACCCCTGCCAACCTTTTGAGATTGAAATCATGCATTACCACAAATTTATTATCCTTTGTTAACTGTATATCAAGCTCTACGTAATCCGCACCTACCTTTTTAGCACTCTATAAGGAGACTCCAGGAGTTCTCAACTCCCATCTTACTATATCCTCTATGTGCTATAATCAGCACATTTTTATTTATCTCTGTAGAAAACATCTGGTATCCCATATGCCCAAATATAATTATCATTATTACACTCGTTATAGCTGCCAGCTTTTTACGCCTTTTTATCTCATTATCCACCCTCGAGGCTGTCTTAAAAGAGCTTTTCTCCCCTGTCACTTATTATCTTCACTATCGAAGATATAAGAATCAACTTAGATGCTATTATAAAAAGAATAAAATGATACGCGAAATAATATAAAATACATTGTTATATACTATTTCTCTTCCAGATGAATCAGAAGCTCAAATACCAAAGTGTTAACCCAGAGTAAAAATACCTCCGATTATGACCAGGACAGCTTCCAGCCTAAAACCACATAAACAGCAGTCTAATCTTTCCCTTTTTGGTAATTTCAATACTTTTTCATATTGGTTGAAAAAAGGCTGGTTGTTAATGACCGTGAGCGGGATGGTAAAAATCAGCCTTATATTTATGTATCCGCATATTACAAGAAAAACTATGTATACAACTACTCCGTTCTTCATCTTCATAAGTTCCTCAGTGATAAATGAAGGTATGAAGAATTTTTCCGAAAAATGCAGAGCTTAGCCGAGGTTTGACATAGGTATCATCAGTATGAAATATATGACAAACAAAAATAACTGCTTGGGGCTAAAGTTCTTCCATTTTATAAATTCCTTTGTAAGACTATCCTGCCAAAGAATCTTTTCGTTTTTGTATGAACTATAAACCATCAGCGTAAGTACAGAAAAATTCAAGCAAGGTAAGCATACTTAAAAGGATTACAAAAGATAAATAAAAAGGGGTATACTAAGCGGTGCACTGAGTATAGATATCACGTTGTGAGTGGTAAAATTGTCCTGCCCGGCACTCATAAGTATGAGTTTAAATATAAACCTCAGTGAATAGCTCCCCACAGTTGCCATAAAAAGCTGCAATATTACAGCCTTTTGTATAATATCCGAATTTATTTTGATATATATTTTTACTACTTCCCTGCTTATTGTTTTAATATCCAGCTTCACGTCTCACACACCATCCTTTGCTTTGTTGTTATACTGCTAAAACTCCCATGTAATTTTTATACGAAAACGGTGGGAAATGTAAAGAGGAAGTGATTCGGAAAAATGTGTAAAATCATATTTCAAATATATCATAGGTTATTGTAGTCCCCGCATTTTAATGCTACAATTAACTATATACAAAAAAAGGAGCTCATGAAAAAAATTAAATATACTTCCCATATTAACAATAGCAGTGCTTTTGATGACAGGATTACTTTGGGCTGCACCGGTGCAGTACTACAAACCTGAACTAAATAAATCATCCATAAATCTTCACATAGAACAGGGATACAGCTTAAAAATAAAGGGTCTTGATAAGAAGCTTACTGTTAAATGGTCAGTAAGAAACAAGAAAATAGCCACTGTGTCATTAAAAGGAGTTGTAAAAGGGCAAACTAAGGGAAAGACTGTTGTTTACGCTAAAAATCTACAACAAGAACAAGCTTAAATACACTCTTAAAGCAGACGTAAAGGTAGATAATAAGGACTATGCCACTACCCAGGCCTTACTTGTAGCCCTGCTTAAAAATAAAAAGGTAAATGATATCGTTGTAAATGGAAAGGATAAGTTTACCATACCAAAGGGGAATTTTGGTAAGAATCTTGAAAGTGCAGGAGAGGGCCTCTCACTTAAGGTATCAGAGGGCAGTTCCCTTAATTCTGTGATAATAACAGGCTCTAAGGCAGTGAAAATCGATGTCGCAGGGCAGTTGTCTTACCTCTATGTGCGAAAAGACAATGCTAAAATATCCCTTTAAATCTTCAGGAAAGAAGACTATTGTACATACTGTCTTCCTTGAAAATCCTGCTAAGCTTGATTTTGTATCAGATAGTAAAAAGAACCTAGCAATATCTATGTACTTGCAAAGTCAGATATAAAGATAAGCGGTAAAAAGTAAAAAGAAAGACGTGGTTGCCATAGGTGACTCCGCAGAAGAGACGAGGTTACGGCAAATAAAAAGCATCACTGTTTTTGCTGATGCCCGCACTACTCTTGTGGTAAATAGCGGAGCCTAAGGACTCTAAAAATAACAACACTTGATTATAAGACACCTATAACAGTCACAAACAATACAGGCACCAGCCTCTTAGTCTCCACCCCATCCGGCAAAAACCGTGGAGGCAGGTAAAACTCATACAGTTACAGGTAAAAATTAGGCAAAAATGGTTTTAGGGAACTTTTCGATACATTATCTGCGAAAAGTTCCTATCAGATAATATAATCTAATCATAGTACAAATCCAAAGTTTAGCTTAAAACTCCTTCACCTCATCAAAGACCCTCAATCATCCTGTTCTTATCAATCGCAAATTCATCCGGAATCAGGTCTAATATTTCAGACAGGGCATCGTAAACCTCATCTCTCTCTATAGTTGTAATAAAGAATTTCTCTTTTATCCATCTTGTTAAAGCCCTCGGTATAGGTTCTCACCAAGTCTTCATATAATCAGTTATATCAGACTTTTTCTATATGCTTTACTACCTCCGCCCTCAGCTTTCTGTACAAATCAGCTGCCTTTTTAGCATTTGCAGGAGTTACATTGTCCCTGCCATCCCATGAGCGGAATGGGTTGTCTAGGTTTTGTGCCAGCCATTCAGGTTTTCTTGCCTTCGTAATCCAAAGGTGTAGTCCTCTTTAGCACGGTTTTATAAAGTTTCTTTATCTTTTTGGCTGCGTCCTCAGGCAGGCTGTCCATCCACAGGCTGCAAGATTAGGGAAACACTCAGGCTCCGGAATATCCTTCTCAGAGAAACCAAACAATTCCATAGTGGAAAAGAACCTCAGCTTGCTAAAGCCTGATAGCTTATCAAAGTTAATCAGGTTACCGGGCTTCCCCCAAAGCCTTAATTCCAAAAGGTCCGGATACTCTAGACAAAACCTCCTCTATATCAAGTTTCATTATACTTCTAATATGCAAGCTTTCTAAAGTTATCAAGACCTGACAGCCTTGGAAGCTTTTCCGTCAACATATAGAATCAGGGTACTCCCATTATCCTCAGTCCTTATCTTGCAGTTGTCTGAAACTTCGCCGAACAAAATAAGATGCTCCATACCGTCATTTAATACAAGCTCTTCTACTCCTGTCATATCAACGGAAAAGCCTGTCTATATAGCTTTTTGAGAAATCAAGTTTCTTCTGCCCATAGTTATTAGCTCCAACTCTCTTAAGAATGGATAGCCCTCTAAATATTCATATAGGTTTTTATACCATTTATGTAAGGTAAGGTGGCTTAAACAAGGAAAACACCCTAAGACTACACATCTTCAAAATGCGACCACTCATCACTCATATTTCTCCTTGATATTCTACATTCCTCTCCCTCTAAAATAACCTTTTTCTTCGCTTTTATCTGCTGCCTTAAAGGCATCTCTCTTCTCCTTCGGAATATCCTGCCATCTTTAACTGTCTGTAGATTATATCACCACTACCCCAGCCATATGAATACGAGTCTGAGCTCACATCCATTATAGGAGCCACATTTCCACAAAAATATAATTTTTCCGAACATTTACTTCACATGATTTATGTCCAAGCTGTTGTCCCAATACATATAATCAACATAAAGCAGCTTTTAACTCCGACAGTTCTGCCTCTTGCGACTCCTCACCCGACCAGTCAAGAGACAGCTTTATCTGCTATTTTCTTTCCATCTTTATCTTCTACCTTGGTTATCTGACAAGCCGTATATTTTTAATTTCTCATTGTCAAACACAGTACACATCCCCTGCTTTTGCCTGCATAATGTTATCTCCTTTTTCTTAAAAGTGATATGGATATATGAAATATCTGTCTCCCTGCGGTACAGATTTGTTTCTCCCACTCTTGCAATAATATAAACATCACTACAAGTATATAATATTTCAATCTCTATTCCAATATCATCTTCAACGCTTACATCACATTTTTCACCTTTCACTCCATATAATTCATCCACCAGACAGTTTATTTTTCCCGTAAAAATATGTTATTCTTCTTATTTGTAGACTTATATAAAAATGGGGGATAAGCAATGAATTACATAGGTTCAAAGTACTCACTTCTGGATTTTGTGAAAAATGTCATTGAAAATGTCAGCGGATATAAAACAGGGGATAATTGTGTCTTTGCCGATATATTTGCAGGTACAGGAGTGGTAGGAACTGCTTATAAGGGAAAGGGTGCCTATGTAATTGCAAATGATATACAGTACTACAGCTATGTCCTAAACAAGCATTTTATCGAAAATGTCCCTCCGTTAAATAATGACTTAGGAGTAGTGCTTAATTCTCTAAAAGCCTCTAAAGGCTTTATTTACAATAATTACTGCAAGGTTCAGGCTCTGGAGAAATTATTTTACAGACAGCAACGGGAAAAATGTGATGCTATCAGAACTTTTTGGAAGAAGCACATAGCTCAGAGAAATGGGTGATGCAGAGTATTTTTTATCTTGCAAAGCCTTATCAATTCAATAGATAATATGCAAATACGGCTTCTGTCTACGCAGCCTTTTATCACATCAAAAAATCAGCAGCAAAGGACTTCACACTATCCCTGCTGCCTGTCATTTCCGGGCAAGCCGGCAAAGTATATAACGAAGATGTAAATGACTTAATCACAAAGATAAACGGCGACATCCTATACCTTGATCCGCCATATAATACAAGGCAGTATTCTGCCAATTATCACATCCTTGAAACCATAGCAAAGTACGACAATCCTGCTCTTCGTGGCATAACCGGTCTTCGTGACTATGAGCAGCAAAAGAGCAGCTTCTGCTCCAAGCGCACCGCCTCTGCCGCCCTTGATACACTTATTAAAAATGCTGATTTTGGCTATATTTTCCTAGCTACAATGACGAAGGCCTTATGTCTGCTGACACCATAAGAGATATTATGTCTGCTTACGGTAAATACAGCGTTTACACTAAAGAATACAAGAGGTTTAAGGCTGACAAAGACGAAAATAGGAGGATAGCAGGCAGCGAGGTCGTGGAGTATATACATTGCTTGAAGAAGTAGGAGAAGTCCTTACTCCAACACATAGATCTCTTTCCCCTCAACGATTCCCGCTTTTTTCTTTATTTTTGCTAAAGAATCGACACAAAATACTGGGCGGATTCCACACTTAGCATATGCGTTCCAAGAACCCAGCGCCCCGTCATAGAGCAAACAACATATCACAGAACGCTCCCAAGTATTGGGGGTTCGCAGTAGCAAGATACGGATTCTCCACTTAAGTAACATATCCTATTGTCAGGATTAGAGAAGTAACCCAGTCTTTTACCTTCCTTTTCCATATCAAATCCAAGTTCATAGGCTGAAAGCAAGAATACATTTCTATTTATCTTTTCGGTTCCATCTCCAGTTGAACCAATTGCCTCATCCTTAACAATCTCAACCGCAGTACTCTCTATAAGGGAGTGAATTTCTTTAAGATTCTCATAATATGAACCATTCAAGAACCTGTCTATTTCGCTGTCTTTATAGTACGAGCTATACTCATTCATCCTCTTTGTATCAGCTAGGATTTCTTCCCTTAAAAGAAGGGTACTTCCTTTCTCATATCCATTATCTATAACCAAAAACGGCACATACTTACCATCTTCCTTGATATAAACTCTATAATCATCTTTGCTTTTTAGCTGGAATACGCTATAGAGCTGATTGTATCCTGCCTTATGGGCAGCCTATAGTAGAATACTACAATTACAAAAGTCAGAGCTACAAGCATTATTATAATAAGTTTGCCCGGACTTTTTTTAATCAACTTGTCCATTCCGACCTCTCAGTCTTCATAGTGCCCTCGGCATGATAACGATATAAATTATACTATCTTTCTCGTAATAGACAATTCTGTTAGTATCATCAATGCGCCTGCTCCACATACCGCTCAAGTTATCCTTTAAAGGTTCAGGCTTGCCTACACCCTCAAAAGTGCTTCTCTGAATGTCTTTAATCAATGCATTTATCTTTTTCAGCGTTTTCTTATCCTGTGTCTGCCAATACAAATAATCGTTCCATGCTCTATCTTCCCATAATAGTCGCATTAGTCTACCTCTATCAAATCATGTTCAGCAAAATTTGCCTTTCCTTCTTTTATATCTCGTACGATATTCTCAAGATAGCGGATATTATTTTCAGAATAGAATGGATCCAGTGACACTTCAAACGGTATACGCTTTTCTCTGCTGACTTTCTTTGCAAAAATCGTAAACGCAGCACTCATAGAAAGTCCAAGTTCAGAACAAGTCTGCTCCATACTCCTTTTTACATCTTCGTCTAATCTAAAATTCACATTTACTGCATGTGCCATATCTAACACTCCTTCCTATTGTCCTTAGTATATGCTGGATAACTAAACTTTTTGCAAGTATTATCATTACATTTTCTTTCAGTTTGTAGCTGCTTACATCAAAAATCGCAGCAAAGGATGCTTCTTTGCATTCTGCTTGCTGTTTAATTACTATTTCTGCACTCCCTTCTCCCTTGCCTTCTCCACCTGTTTAATTAATTCAGATGCAGGCATCTTCCTAATACCTAATGAGACGAGGTCTGTTAACAAGATTATTGAGTTCGCAAGGATCATGTATGTCATATAAAAATTCTTCTTCATACACTAGCTCTTACCCTCATCCCATCCGTTGCCTGTCTGGGTGCATATACCACTATACAAACCAGTGCTTTAGTTCTTATGCATCTTCCTACTCTACTTTCACTAATTTGCTGCGAATATTGCTCTATTTACCGTCGGTGTCCTTGTCAATTGAGAGCACTAAAGATTCTCTCTATCATCTTATCACCCACGTCAATACCAGCCATAGCTAAGATTGTCTTTGGTATGGAAGAAGTAAACTCATTTCTACCTTTTTCCTCCGCACGTGCTCCTCCTGCGATGATTAATGGACGCACGCAGTGCTGAACTATGGCGGGTTCTCTTAGCAATCATCACGTCCTCCAAATAAGATTCTCTGTTTCTCGTTTTTAAAAGTGCGAGACCATGATCTGAAGAATAAATGGTGTGTATTATCAACACGAAAGCCTTTCTCCTTTAATTTTCTCCAAGCATTCGACCAGATTATCATCAAGACTCTTACAGCACCCTAAACAGTCGAGGATACCATCTCTCTTGCATCACCACCTAAATCTCTAAATCCTTTGGTGACTGCAACCAATTCTTAAATATCTCTTTCCAGACCATTCGGACCTTCATGGTCTCTATCATTCTGATGATGAGGTTCAATGTGAGGAAACCGTCGAGGAAAAACGGCTTTTCCCATCATATTTATCAGAAATTCCAATGCACAAAACTGCTATTCTATCAACTCTGTACCCTTTCAGTCTATCGTTCACTCTTTCGCTCAAACACGCCGTCATATCCGTGAGATGTGGCTTCAAGCACATCTGCAGCTCTCCACCATTATACCTACCTCTTCTCTCAAGAGGCACAGCACTAGTCTCATAGTCAGGATTTTGCAGGCACACTGTGGCTTACCCTGTCACTTGCTAAATGCTGTTTTCCTACATAGGCATTTTCATATCGCTTCTTCGCCTGGTTTGCCAGTGCATCGTTTGGGAGGGACTGGCCATTTCTAAAGCAATTTGCTCTGTAGGATGTCTCCCAGTCTGAAATACCTGGCCCTACATGGTCCACCATACCGGCTGTGCTGTAGTGCTTGTTTACGCGCACTCTTCTTCCAGATGAGTCTGTCTATGTCGGACTAGTACTTTAATATCTGTCCGCGTCCCCAAAGTATCAGCTCTTTGCTGATCCGAAAAGAGATATATATTGGGTTTCGCATTTTGCCTCCATTATTTTAATCCTGATGTTACTATTCCATTGATAAAAATATTTCTGTGTAATCAAAATTACTAGCATCAGCACGTGCAACCCTGACTAGATGAGCAAGCATTTGCATCACGCCGTTCCTCCTTCTGTCTTAACATCTTAGCAATGCTAGCTGTACAGTTTTCATATTCTCCTGATTTTTATCATAACTAATGGCCACATAATAATCATTTCCATACAGAGCTACCTTTAGAAGACCAAGCATTAGCTAATATTGTTTTGGAATTTGCGCTTTATATATCATGATTCTCCACACCTGCACCGTCAGTGTTGCAGCCTCATCTAAGAAAAGACTTTGGAAAGCTCTCCTAAAGGCTGCTTACCTTACACCGCCGCATGAACCTGATACCAAAGGTATAGTCAGACCTAAGTATGTATCGATAGGTCCCTGACCACCAGTCCAAATATATTCTTTCCTCCGACCAAGGTAACTTAGCCGCATTAAGAATGTAGGAAGCATAGTTTGCTTGAGGTGGCATCATTGATCAATCGCAAGAAATAGAATGAGCACTTTTCTTCCTCTAAGTGCAGTCATAATGTCGCTGATCCGCTATCGAGTTAAAAGCAATGAAAACACTACAGGCTGCAACGTAATTGCTGTCGAGTTTATGAAAGAGGTTGTACCACATCCTGATGCTAGATGCATCCTTATGGTTTTCAGACTAAATTCTTTTGCGACCAGATGAAATACTGAAGATTTAATCTCATCTGGAGCTTTAAATGAACTTAAAACATCATTACTGCATTGGTATTATTAGCATAATAAGTGATAATGCCGTCATTTTGCAATCACCACGCTATATTTGCTCTCTCTGTCGAGCTTTCTATGAAAACATCGCATCATCGTGGAACCATGCCAAATACTATCAAAGTTATTAGCAGTAGAAAATCGCCAACAGTACCTCATGGCCATTGCACTAGCGCCTCTCCCATCGTAAACTCAAAAATCCCTCGTCTGGCAATATCTGATGAACAATGAGTTTGTTGTTGTCTTTCAATGGTCTCCGCCTGTCCATAATATTTACCTGCTCGAATACAGAAAATGAGCACCAACCCCTGTTACCAGAGGGAAACAAGTAGGTCGTCTCAACATTGGCTAAGTTATGTTTACAAATTTTCTAAAGATCGCACCATCAAGTGCTGCTGCTTCATACAAAGCTTGTTGGAATTCCTGTCAAAGCCGATAGAAATATTGCATTGGATAACCACGAGTCTTCCATGTACTCAGTATCACTATACAAAGCATTGATAACACGGATCTTGCAATCAACTTTTCGATTGATAAGCCAAAACTTAAATAGCATATTTAGTAATCCAAAGGTGGGATCATATGTCCAAGCCAGAATCATGAATATACATACCATTGACATGATATTAGGTATATGAAAATGATATTCTGAGGTAGTAGCTTTGATTTTCTATAAAAGCAATATCGCTATAAATAATCTGACTGCAATTGAGTGAGAAAAGTGTCAAAACAAGAAATTATACCAATGTATTTTTAACTGCTATCCAAAAGATGCTCTATCCTTTAATAAAGCTATATAATTCGACAACCCAGTAATTTCGGATTTGAATACATATTAAAGATGACTAATGCTGTAATATGCAACTTAATAAAGCCAGGCAACAGAACAAATATGCTAAATAGATAGATGCTGCCCGTATCATTAGATATGCTATTATCATGTACGTTTAATCTTCATAAAAACTCCTAAAGGGGTGTCTTGCCAAACAATTCCTTTGGCAATGTACCCTTATCCATCTTAAAATTTACTCATTTCAAATTAACTTATTGATTGTTAATTTCCTGTTTAGTGTTTCTGCCTCTTGTCCAACGCTCTTTTTGGACTTGCGGCATCGTACATAACCTTTTCATTGCATCATTGCTGTATTATAAACCACGAGTTTTACTGCCATCTAACTTTAGGTGAACCAGTTTCCTGTGTTAATGAGTCATATATTGCTTTGTGTTTTCGAGGTTCCCAAATCTACCATTCTTCTCAATGACTTTCTAAAGTGCGTGGCACACTGCAAGTTTTCATATCTGTTCACGACTTTCCTCCACTGCTTCCACGCAGAGATAAAATCCCGAGCCTCATCTTTATATTTTGTTTCACCACTCATAACCTCGGGTCCATTCCACATGAAAGTTGCCTGTTTACCTTTGATGTAGGCGCAGCCATTACAAGTTGCCTTCCAATCCTACCTTTATTATAGTTATAAAAGAACTCAGATGTGTTGCCCAAAAGTCATTGCTTGCATTCCCGTTGCAAAGGGTTCTGCTCTCTACTGTTTACTATCCCTTAATAACTACCTGCATCTGCAGTCTTTAAAATTTCGTGCCTCAATAGCCTCAGGTTTTCATTAAAATAAAATGGATGTTATCATCTTCGTCAATAAGATTCTTAAGTCCATTTTGCTCTGCAAATACAGATAAATAATGTTTGCATATTCGTGCCTGATGTGGGTACTCAAGCCTGTTGTGATCTGCAGTATCGTCCATTCCTTTTAACCAACTATGATACTCAGCAATTCATCCCAAGTTGTGGAGTGGTTTATTAGGATCAGCCCTGCTTCGTGAACATTTTCCTTATTGTATATTAGGATTCTTGGGTCGGGAAAGTGGCAATCCCATAGATTTTCCATTAATAGTGCCCTAATTTGGGCATTATCCAGACGTCCTTGCCTTCCCTTATTGCCCTTACTCATCCTAGCGAGCATACGTCTAAGGAACTCTTGTGCCCGCACTCGCCATAGGTAAAGTTGACGATAATATCCGGTGCAGTTCACGATGCGTCAGTGTTTAGCTCAGTTTCCAAGTCATCACCCATACCCAGCTTCCTGATATTCATATCTCTATACTGGGATGTTTTAGCTATAATCCTGCTATAAGATTTTCCCAATATTCTTTTCTTTTCAGGCTCTGTATCAACCCTATAGTGAGTTTTGTTTTTCATTTTCCAGGTTGACTTGCAGTACTTGTCACGTTAGCACTAGTGAGCTCGCCAGAATTGCACTCACCCTTTTGCATTTCTGCCTCCTTTGCCTGCAGACCTGTCCCACAAAGCAGCTAGTGAGCAAAGCCAGCGGGCGTATGCGCTCGTTACTCTCTTCATTTCATATAACTCCCTTTCTTACATCAAATGTCTTTTCTGAAAATTGTTCTGTAATGAGATAGTTCTGCTCATTATAAGATAAAACTTCATGTGCTTTATATATCTACTCAGCATCTTGTATATAAATAATATGAGTTTATATCTTGTTAAATTATTATTATTTGTATATTTCTACTGTGTTTTTTGTATATTTCTTCCTTATTCAGTGGCGATTCATTTACTTTTCTTTATATCTGCTAAAGTGAGAATATCAGTAATCCTGTATCTAAAGCAATTTCAGATACTTGAATTTGTTTCTAAAAAGCAGTTGTTTTGCTTTGTTTAACCTTACCTCTGCAATATACTTACTAATTGTGGTTCTGTGTCCTTTTTAAATAGTGCTGAAATATGTTTCTACTAAAATAATTTGCCTGATAGTTCATTTACAATTGCCTGATTTATAATTATCATTTATATAATTTATTATTTTTTGTTGTTACCTCCGTATATCTTTCTTCTCAGTTTCTTGCTTTTGGCTTTTCAGTAAGTCTTGAAATCAAGTTAATATTTGTTCCTCTATCGTATATATATTTTCTGTGTCCAGCAAAATCTTGTCCATATTTTGTTATAGTTAAGTTTGTTTTCATCTTTCAAATAAATTTCTCCCTTATGGTAGTATGTTAAAATCTTTAAACAAATTTTTGCGTATCTTACCGAAGATGAGACTGGTTTACTTTATCAAACGTTTGGTCAAGCTGTAGGGATTATGGTATAATTATCTCGCTTATAAGTACTAGCAATGGTTTTCTCATTAAAACAAAGTTCTAGCTTTCTTTTATTTCACATATCCTATAGTTAATATATGAGTATTTCAAAAGGTTGTTTTCACTGCCAACCTAGCTTTTTACGCAATCTGCTAATGGTTTTTGTTTTTCAATCAACGACCATCTTGTTCAAATGAACTTATGAGATATATGTTTTGCCAATAAATGAGTCTAACTAAACTTCAGTTGTTCCATTGTGCTTGTTTTTAGTATATCATTAAAAATAATTATATTTCATATGAACTGACTTTTCGTGCAAGCGTTTAGTGCATTATGGGCGTTATTGAGTTATCGAATCTTCTATATCTATTTTTGAAATGTCTTTTTCTAAAATGTAATAATGCACATTTTTTACCAATCTCTCGATTTAGTCCATAAACCTAAAAGTTATATCATTGGTTTTAATATTTGGAGAATATAAGATTGATTTGAATTTACAATATCCTCATTCTAGAATTACTATTTTTCTCAAGGTAGTTAAGTACCTTTAAGTTTCTCTTTGTTTATTTCTGTTTTTTAGTAGAAACTCTTTTACCCTATATTCATTGCTTCTCTCGATGGTCAAATTCATCATAAGCACTTAATATTTTGTGTATCAATATTTCGTTCTGGGTCTCTTAGAGATCAGGTCCATTCATTATAGGCGGTCTTTATCCGTAAATATTCCACTGAATTATTATTTAAGTATTCCAATGCTGATACGCATCTTCAAAGCACTTCTACCTTATAATTGAGTCTATTTCAATTTTCTTTTTTTTTTTTTCACTGTCTTGTTGATCCTCATGTTGTATCTGTAAACGCCCGGATCATATTTCTGCGTCTATTGTGGGATGAGGGTGCTTCCTATCGTAATTGGTTATTTTTCCGGCTTGTAATAGCTTCACCATACCAACGTGGCAGGAGAAATTTTGGTATTTCTCAACATCATATGCAGATATAAATATAGCACTGCACCTTCTACTGCAGCCTCGCTTATAATTCAACAATAATATGTACCAATTAACCAGACTCCAATATCTCGTCCATTTTTGTCAAGCTTTCGTTAGCGTACTTTAAATGTCATCTTAGAAGTTGACGTAAGCTCATCTTTTGATTTCTTTTGATCTATTACTACCGCTTTCATAAAATCCACTTTGCAGTAAATCTCTGGACAGGCTCACTCTATTACATACAAACTCTACCTCTTCACCATTCTCTGCATCTACACCTATCCGGTAGCTTGTCATTTGTTGTAAAAGCATAGATGATTGTTCAGATAGTATCTTTCCTTCATCAAAGGCAGGAATTTCATCTCTGCTACTTCTCTTGTTATAAAGCTTTTTATCAACTCCACCAATCTCATAGTATTGGTTTGCAACAGAAAGTTCAGGAGAATAAAAATCATCCTTTATGAAAGCCGTCAATACCATGCTCATATTCATACGAGACATCACATTTTCACTATAATACAGAGTATGCCTCTAAAGTAATTTCCTGTCATTTATTTTAATGTCAAACTTTGCAGTGTCATTCCGTTCTTTTGTATATCTCGATGCCATCGTATCATCGTGCCCATATTCGGATAACATCTCGAAATGGAAACACAGCTAGGTTTGTAACCTTTTATAATCAGACTGATTGGTATAATAAGTTTGTAGCCAAGAAAAATCGAGTTACAAACTTTTTCTTTTTGAGTATAGATGTGTGACATTCTTATCTGTCCGGAGGATTCTCCTCCACCAAGTGCTGGCAGTCCATTTCATCTATACGGTTTACAGTTACATTGCGACATGACATCCCAAATGCTATAATGGTTCCTTAGTGAATCCAGGCTGTGGTCACTTCTGTACACCTCCTGCAGAGCTTATACTACTGCTAAGAAAGCTTGAAGCCCGGACGATACACTGCGATCTATTACACAAATGCTGCATCCCGGTTCTAAAAGTCTCCAGCAGGACGTTTCTACCGGACAATGCTCATAACGCGAGGTTTAGACTGGTGTATTGGTTTGGGATAAGTCATGTCCTCTATTTCACGCCCATTCTATGATGAGAGGAGGTGATTAACCATGAAGAAAACCGATTACCTGTCAACGCTGTTTGTTGGGATTGATATAGGATCCCGTACAAATGTTGTTTCTGCCATTGATTTCAACCAGGATTTTTTTATCCGCATGAAGCCCGTGCCTAATGCCAAAGAAGGTGCAGAGACTCTTGAATCCCTTCTTGTGGACGTTCTTTCAGCCCACCATGAGTTCAACCATGTAATCATCGGGCTTGAGTCCACCGGATTTTACGGTGTACATATTGCCAATTATCTTTCAGCCAGTGATTTGTTGGCACCATTTGGGACAGAGGTATACTGTCTCAATCCGAAAGAAGTTGCCAAGTACAAAGAATCATTCAATTCTCTCGACAAGAATGATGGCATTGATTCCTTTGTCATAGCCGACTTTGCAAGAGTCGGACGTATCAGTATAAAGCCGTGGCGTGGAGCCCAGTATCTGGCTCTTCAAAGGCTTACAAGACACCGTTTGCACATCGCTGAATGCATTGCACGTGAGAAAACCTATGTGCTTAACAACATCTTCCTCAAATTCAGTGAGTTTGCCATGCTGAAAAAGGAAGACCATCCGTTCAGCAACAAATATGGTGCAACCGCAGAAGCCATCCTGAACAATACGTAACCAATGATGATATCATAGGGGCTTCTATTGAAGAACTGGTCGAACTCATTGAATCCAAAAGCCGTGGACGCATTACTGATCCGGAAGAAACTGCAAAGATTTTAAAGACCGCCGCTAATGGTTCATACCGTCTGGACAAAGTCGTTGCTGAACCGATTACGTTGTTCATCAGCAGTTCTTTTAATTGCATCAGAGCTTTTGAGAAAGAGCTCAAGGCAATTGAAAAGGCGATTGAACATACCGTGCAGGACTAAACCCTATCGAGTATCAGTGTACTGAAATCAATCCCGGCATAGGTCATGTATATGCAGCTGGTATACTTGCTGAAATAGGCACTATCAAAGCTTTTACCGGCAATGGTGCACTCGCTAAATATTGCGGCATCGTCTGGAAAGAAAATCAGTCAGGCAACTTCCGTGCAGAAGATACTAAAATGAGCAAAGCCGGAAACCGTTACCTGCGTTACTATGTCATAGAAGCTACCGGAAGCGTTATCAATAACTGTCCGGAATATAAGGATTTTTATGACAAAAAGTTTGCTGAGACTACTACGCATCAGCACAAAAGAGCACTCGCGTTGACATCCCGTAAATTTTTACGTATGCTTTTTGGACTGCTGGACAAAAGCCAACTCTACTCTCTGGAAAGGAGTAGGTAATCAATAGAGAATATTGAACTTATGTTCTCCATTTCTATGGTGTACATAGGTTTGTTAAAGTTACCCTTTTATCTAAAAATTCTTTCAAAATGCCTCTTGACATATTACCAAATTGTCGTTTGAATTAGGTAAAACTTTCTTTATATCGATGGTAAAAGGTAACTTTTAACAAAGCTCCTTTTAGGGTGTATCTTTTTGGTACTATCGGTTGGTATGACCTCTTATTTGAGTTTAATTCAACTTTGTCAGTGAGCATATTCGAGGATAACTTGACTGTAACTTTCTGGAACAGTGTCCGAGGCGTTATAGTGTGTCCTCCCTTCATCATTTTGGTTTCATAGTAAAGACTTGAAGGTAAATTGTTCTAATTAATATTCAAGTGATTGACCAGTGCATATCTTGTTTTGGGAGTCATGTTGTTTAGACATCCGTGTTCGTTGATTCAAAGTTACCGGACTGGTAAAGATGATCCAGACCGGCAAAAGCCAGCGGCTTGTTAGTTGAGAAGCGGTTCGTAATTTGTTTTCGCCAAGAATCATTCCGCCGTTTATATGTGTTACCGGAATGGTCATTATGAGAATCGTTGAACTTCATATATGTGATCTTTCTTCTTCGATCTTTTAATTGGCTGTCCAGTAACTCGATTTGTTCTATGGAATGTTATCTGAATAGATAAAGTGCTGTCGTTTGCGCCGGCAGACTTCTTGTGCCAGAACTCTTAATTCCTTGTTGCTCCTTTGTAAAGTGTCCAGATGGGTTTTACAGAGTTGCCAGATGAGTCATATGCATGGAGCATTCCTGTTAGGAGAAGGTGCTTTTTTATTTTGCATATACAGCCTTTTGATGCAGTTGGTTTGAAGAAGTATTGTAATTCGGAATACCTGATCAACATGTTTTGAGTTGTATTTGTATGTCTGTTGTTTTGTTGCTTGATTTGAATGTTCAAGTGCCTTCTAATTCCATCAGATCAAGATCATAGAAACTGATTGAATTTTGAGGTATCACATCATAAGAGTTTTAGTAGTGACATAAGTCGACCTTATCCGTATTTGTTTTGTAATGTTGTTTTACGCATTTGGAGGCGTCTTAATAGGGTTATTTTACTTTGTAAAGTCCGGCGCTGGTATCGAACTGGGTTGTCACCGTGGTGTGCCGTTGAGCTGACCGATAGATGTTGGCCTTTGTCGAATGGTTCGGGTTTGACAGCGATGGGCCATCGCGTCATTTGCATTTTAAATGGCTCGATGAGTTTCACCTTCTGAAGAGATGGCGGGGCAAAATGGTTAAGTTTGGCTATCAATGCTACATCTGTCGAGGTGATCCTCCTTTTCATGAGATCTGATGCTGTGATATCCGCAAACGATTATCATCGTGGACTTGATTGAAATAAGTACTCATTGAACAATGTTCGGTACATCCAGCATAAACAATTCAGATAAAGTTGTAGCGGTTAATGCACTCTGTTAAGTGGTCAGCTACAAGACAATAAAAGTCTGTATCTGAATGTGTTATACAATATTAAAGAAAGGAATAAGTGATCCGACGACTCAGGGACGTGGCTCCATGGGATGCAGCAGCACAAGGAAATCACTGGCCACCCCAAACCGCTGATAGACTGGCAAGTGAGGGAATGTTGCCTGGACAGCTCTTCAGCCTCCCCCAGGCGTTTCGCCCAGCTGAGGCGCCTCACTTAACAGGTAGAACTCCTTCTCAAGCATGACGTTCTATACGACTCGCCAAGAAATGACAACAAAAAGCAGGAGGATATCGGAATATCCTAGCGGGATGAAATACCGCACCGATTGTACTTGTAAGGAAAACGGCTATATAGTGGTCTGTCCGGTAAATGGTATCTCGAAACAGTGCCAAGCCTCAAAAGAGTTACTCGGTCATTGCTTGCTCACAAGTCCGGCGGTGGACCTTACTACAATGCACCTTGTGTTAAAAGACGGCAGTACTGTACAATGAACCTCGGTATGTGACTGATGTTATAACCGATGATGCCTCAGAATTCTATCGATGAAAAATGCCGTGAAACAGCTTCATTTTACCACTGCCCACAGTACTGCCTGGCGCTCTCCTTGGGTTAGTTAACCACCCAAAGCATTACACTGATTTGTATAAAGTGACTTGCCTTTTGACTCCATTCCAGTGAGAAGGAGCATCCTGACAGGCTTTATCTTACTAAAGAGGGTAGCAAAGACCCACTGCTCTAACCTCATAGGCTATTTTGCTGCTATTACTGCCAGGGCGACGCCAATATAGGCAGAATAACAGACAAGGTCGAAAACCTGGAATCGTGAGAGAGAGTACGTACTTATTGTGTTTACTCAGTGATAATGGCTTGGCAGCGGTCATCACGGCTTTTTGTAAGTGGAAATGGTACCTTTCCAATCAATAAGGTATGACAGCTCAAGTTAAAGTGCCTTTTCATTGCTTCACAGCCAGGCATCATTCCTAGCACATAGGTCTGCGATGCACTTGTTTCCAGCTCTATGATTTTATGCCAACACTCTTTAAACTATGTAGGAATAGAAGATTACGATGATGACTCCTCCCTGGGAGAAGTCTTTGCAGCAGCCTTTGAGTGACCGGGACTTTGGAGCAGGATGTGATAAAATCATTGTTCTTGATGAATATGGTCCAAATCGAACAGATTAGAAACACGCGAGTTTAAGTACATATAAACGCCATCCTTATGGACCTGATGAAACGCATGATTTGATTGAAATGATCCCAGATGAGAGAAACAACCTCCCAAGCAAAGATGGACAAGATGAGCTCTGCTCGCCGAGCTTAGATATGAGCTTGAAGCTTTGGTTTAGCAACATGTTAATCCTGAGATTGACGGCAAAAGAGGCTAGTATACGGCTCAGGACAAATCAACTTAGCAGGACTCTTTGGTCACAAGGGCGAAGTGTCACACAGCTGTGATGATTGCTACTGTAAAGCTAATCACCTCATGTGCAAGCCTTTAAGGTAGTTAGGCAAGGCATGCTCCACAACGGGCAGCCATCTTCCTCTTTACCTTTCTCCAAAACGCTTTTTACTCTCCTCACCTCCTTCCTTTTGCAGCCTCCCCGTATTTCTC
>BNJU01001411.1_pt1 | contig 51364 bp, 49 predicted proteins | sample 8539281 | NCBI WGS metagenome assembly BNJU01 (sample SAMD00202456, study PRJDB9452) | human saliva metagenome | isolation source: human saliva | place: Japan | reverse complement strand
GGTTCAAGAAGTCTTTGAAAAACAAATCTTGGCTCCATGGGATGCTTTCTGTGTGGAATTGGCTGATTAAAAAAAGTGAGAATCTTAAGCTTATAGAGTTTGAATTTTTTTACTAAAAGTTTTTTTCAGAGAACTCTTTTAAAAAAATATTTGTTAGAATTTTCTAAAAAAATCTCTCAAAAAGCTCTTGCATTTATAGAAAAATAGGTTATAATGGTGAAAAACCTATCTTAAAGGAGATTGCCTATGAAATCGAAAAAGTGGCTCTTAGGAGCGGGAGTAACCTTGAGTGCGGCCCTTCTTTTGGCAGCTTGTGGTAAAAGCGAAAAGAATGCGGACGCTCCTAAAACATTTTCTTATGTCTACGCTATGGATCCATCATCTTTGGACTACAGCGTGACGAGCAAGAGCTCAACTTCTGACGTTATAGCAAACGTTGTCGATGGCCTTTTGGAAAATGATAAGTATGGGAAACTTAATTCCATCGCTTGCAGAAGACTGGTCCGTTTCTAAAGATGGTTTGACTTATACCTACAAACTTCGTAAGGGTGTAAAATGGTATACTTCTGAAGGAGAAGAGTATGCCGAAGTCAAGGCCCAAGACTTTGTTACAGGTTTGAAACATGCAGCTGATGACAAATCAGACGGTCTCTCTCTTCCTTCAAGATTCAATTAAAGGATTGGCTGCCTACATCAGTGGTGAAAGCAATGACTTTTCGACTGTAGGTGTAAAAGCTGTTGATGATTACACGGTTGAATATACGCTCAACAAACCAGAAAGTTTTTGGAACTCTAAAGTAACAACAGCAACCATGCTTCCAGTGAATGAAGAATTTTTGAATTCTAAAGGAAAAGACTACGGAACTCCTACTCCGTCAAGTATTCTTTATAATGGGCCTTATCTATTGAAATCATTGACGTCAAAATCTGCCATCGAATATGAAAAAAATCCGAACTACTGGGACAAGGATAATGTTAAGATTGACAGCATTAAACTGACCTTCTATGATGGTTCCGACCAAGAATCTTTGATTCGAAGCTTTACACAAGATGCCTATACTACAGCTCGTCTTTTCCCAACAAGCTCAAACTTTGAGTCAACTAAGAAAGAGTACGGAGATAAGATTGTCTACAGTCCACAAGAAGCGACAAGCTACTATCTCACTGTTAACGTAAATCGCCAGTCTTACAATAAAACAGCCAAAACCGACGAGGCTCAAAAAACATCAACAAAAGAAGCTCTTCTCAACAAAAACTTCCGTCAAGCCTTGAACTTTGCCCTTGATCGTCACTCTTATACGGCTCAGTTGAACGGGGAAGAAGGTGCGGACAAGATTATTCGTAATAGCCTAGTGCCCCATGACTATGTCCAAGTTGGTGAAAAGACCTTTGGTGAACTGGCTCAAGAGCAGTTGGTTTCTTATGGGGAACAGTGGAAAGATGTAGCTTTGACAGATGGTAAGGATACGATTTATAATCCAGAAAAAGCCAAGGCTGCCTTTGCAAAAGCAAAGACAGAATTGCAAGCAAAGGGTGTGACCTTCCCAATTCGTTTGGATATTCCGGTTGAACAAACAGATGTGATTGCTGTCCAGCAAACTAACTCACTTAAGCAATCTATCGAATCAACACTTGGTACTGATAATGTCATTATCGATGTCCTTCAAATGACTGATAATGAAAAAATGAGTATCACGTCTCAAGCTAAGGTTCCAGCACAAAAAGACTATGACTTGAATGGAACTGGTTGGGGCCCAGACTATCAAGACCCAGCTACCTACCTAAACATTCTCGATGCTAAGAAGGGGTCTGCTCTTAAACACTTGGGGATTACTCGCGGAAAAGATCCAGAAGTGATGGCTCAAGTTGGACTGGACGAATACAAGAAACTCTTGGACGATGCCGCAGCTGAAACAAGTGACCTCAATAAGCGTTATGAGAAATACGCTAAAGCTCAAGCTTGGGTATCGGATAGTTCACTTTTAATCCCAGTTGCCTCTTCAGGTGGTTCTCCAACTGTTAGTCGAACTGTACCATTCACAAAAGCATACTCTCAAGTCGGAATCAAGGGAGATCCATTTGTATTCAAAGGTTTGGAGTTGCAAAAGGATGTTGTGACGACAAAAGAATACGAAGAAGCTCTCAAGAAATGGCAGAAAGAAAAAATCGAAACAAATGCCAAATATCAAAAAGAGCTTGAAAAACACGTCAAATAGTTTATAACAAGACAAGGAAGTTGCAGAGAATCTGTGCTTCCTTTTTTGGTTATGGGATGTTAATCGCTTAGAAACTAGTAACTTTACATTTTTGGATAAATTTGATAAAATATGGTTATGTTATAAAAAGTGACATAAAGGAGTGGGTGATGACAATGAAAAAAAGACTCATCGGAACTGGTCTTGTTCTAGCTACAGGGATTTTACTCTCGGCTTGTGGGCAATCTAACACAGATACAAAGACGTATTCGTCAACTTTTAGTGGAAATCCAACAACTTTTAATTATCTTTTAGATTATTATGCAGATAATACATCTATAATTACTAATCTTGTGGATGGTTTGCTAGAAAATGATAGCTATGGTAATCTGACACCAGCTCTAGCTGAGGATTGGTCTGTTTCAGTAGATGGTTTGACTTATACCTATAAACTCAGAAAAGATGCTAAGTGGTATACGGCTGATGGAGAAGAATATGCTCCAGTAAAAGCACAGGACTTTGTTACTGGGATCAAATATGCTTCGGATAACAAGGGGCAAGCGATGGATCTCATTCAAAATTCAATCAAGGGATTGAATGACTATGTGACTGGTGTGACAAATGATTTCTCTACTGTTGGTGTCAAAGCCTTGGATGACTATACGGTTGAGTACACTTTGACACGACCAGAACCTTATTGGAACTCTAAGACGACTAATAGTATCCTCTTCCCTGTCAATGAAGAGTTTTTGAAGTCAAAGGAAAAAGAATTTGGTACCTTGACGCCAAGTAGTATCCTTTACAACGGACCTTACTTGTTAAAAGATTTCACATCAAAATCTTCGATCGAGTATGTGAAGAATCCACACTATTATGATCATGATAAAGTAACCATTGAAAAAGTTAAACTGGCTTATTTTGATGGTTCTGATCAAGAGATGACTATTCGAAATTTTGAAAGTGGTGCCTATTCTCTGGCGGGAGTTTATCCAAACAGCTCTAACTATGCCAAGACAAAAGAAAAATATCAAGACAATATTGTTTATAGCTTACAAGACAAGACATCTTGGTACTTTAACTTTAATGTTAACCGTAAAGCTTATAACCATACGGCTAAAACAACAGATGAACAAAAGAAATCAACTCAAATAGCAATTTTAAATAAGAACTTCCGTCAAGCAATCAATTTTGCTATCGATCGTACGGCTTATTCTGCCCAATCTAATGGTCAAGAAGCAGCAAGCAAGACCCTTCGTAATACCCTTGTTCCCCCTACATTTGTGCAGGTGGGGGATAAGAGCTTCGGAGAAGTGATTTCTTCTAAACTTGTTCAGTACGGAACAGAGTGGTCAGACATTAACTTGGCGGATGCCCAAGACGGATACTTCAACAAGGAAAAGGCCCAAGCAAAATTTGCGGAAGCTAAAAAGGAATTGGAATCAAAAGGGGTGACCTTCCCTATTCATCTGATGTTCCTGTTGATCAAACCAATAAAAACGCGGTTTCTGGTATGAATTCGGTTAAACAGACCTTGGAGACCGTATTTGGGGATGACAATATTGTGATTGATGTGCAACAATTATCTACGGATGATTTCAGCAATGTTGCATTTCTTGCTCCGAATCCGGCGTCTCGTGATTACGACTTGAACTTTGATGGTTGGGTGGGTGATTACCAAGATCCGTCAACTTATCTTGATCCATTTAATGCAGAAGATGGTTTCTATCTCAAGATTTTTGGTTTGGATGCTAAGGAGGATCAAGAACTGATTAAGAGTTTAGGTCTTGATACCTATACGAAACTTTTAAAAGAGGCAGATGCGGAAAACAAAGATGTTGCTAAGCGTTATGAAAAATATGCTGAAGCACAAGCTTGGATGATTGATAATTCTCTAATCATGTCTACGATGTCAAAGTGGTGGTACAGCCTCTGTCACCAAAGTAACTCCATTTACACGTGCTCACTCTCTAGTGGGCATCAAAGGTGATGGAAATAACTACAAGTACATGAAACTTCAAAAAGACCCTGTTACCAAGAAACAATTTGATGAAGCTAAGGCTAAGTGGGAAGAAGAAAGTAAAGAAGGCTATTGAAAAAAGCCAAAAAGAATTTGAAAGTCATATCAAATAAAAAATAAGAACGAGGATACTTTACCATCAGTATCCTTGTTTTTTGTATAAGAGCCACTTTACAAAAATAGCTATAATTTTCAGGTGATTTTAGTAAAGAAAAAAAGCGATGAAAAACGCTGATAAAAAAAGGAATAAATGGAAATTATTTCATGATTGTGATATAATAATTCTGATAATCAACATATAGGGGAAAAACGATGAATAAACGTTCAAAAAAAGAGCCCGTTCGGGGAAAGTTAAGCGGAGTGTTAATATAGCTTTATTAACCATTTATGTATTACTGGGTGGTTTTTTGCTGTTTTTGATTTTTAGACATAATATATTGGCGTTTAGATACCTGAATGTTATAACGGCAGCCGTAGTGATTTTGGTCGCTTTAGCGAGTCTGCTTTTGATCATTTATAGAAAAGCAGAAAAATTTACAATTTTCTTTTTAATACTAGCTATTTTAGTGAGTTCAGTTTCTTTTCTTTTGCACTGCAACAATTTGTCGGCTTTACTAGTCATATCAATTCTACGTCGAATTACTCAGAATACTCAATGAGTGTTGTTGTTCTGAAAGACAGTGAGGTTCATAATGTCACACAACTAGATAGTGTTACAGGGCCTACGGATACAGACAATGAGAATATTCAAAAATTGATAGCTGATATCAAAACTAGTCAGAGCAAAGAATTGACGGTTGAACAAAGCACTTCATATCTTGCAGCTTATAAGAGTTTGGTATCGGGTGAAGCAAAAGCGATTGTCTTAAATAGCGTTTTTGAAAATATTATAGAATCTGAATACCCTGATTACGCATCAAAAATTAGGAAAATCTACACTAAAAATATCACAAAAGAAGTAGCTGCTCCTAAAATTTCTAAGAATAAATCCTTTAATGTCTATGTGAGTGGTATTGACACTTACGGCCCAATTAGTTCGGTTTCTCGATCTGATGTCAATATCATTATGACAGTTAATCGTGAAACGAAAAAGATTCTCTTGACAACAACGCCTCGTGATTCCTATGTTCCGATTGCAGACGGAGGGAATAATCAAAAAGATAAGTTGACTCATGCAGGTATTTATGGAGTAGATGCTTCGATTCATACACTGGAAAATCTCTATGGTATTGACTTGAACTATTATGCTCGTTTGAATTTCACTTCTTTCTTGAAATTGATAGACCTCCTTGGTGGAGTTGATGTCTATAATGATCAAGAATTTAATGCACATACAAATAATGGAAAACATTACCCTGCAGGTACATTACATTTGGATTCGAAAGATGCTCTTGGATTCGTCCGTGAACGCTACTCTTTAGCTGATGGGGATCGTGACCGTGGTCGTAATCAACAAAAGGTTATTGTCGCAATCATTCAGAAATTAACGTCCAGTGAAGCTTTGAAAAATTATAGTGATATTATTCAAGGTCTGCAAGATTCTCTTCAAACAAATATGCCTATCGAAACGATGATGGATTTGGTTAATGCTCAGTTAGATAGTGGTGGCAGTTATAAAGTCAACTCTCAGGATATCAAAGGTACAGGTCAAATGGGACTTCCTTCTTATGCTATGCCAGATAGTAACCTCTATATGATGGAAATCGATGATAGTAGTCTAGCAGCTGCTAAAAGTGCGATACAAGATGTGATGGAGGGAAGATGAGATGATTGATATCCACTCTCACATTGTCTTTGATGTAGATGACGGACCAAAGTCTATAGAAGATAGTAAGGCCCTCTTAAGAGAAGCTTATAATCAAGGGGTTCGGATGATTGTTTCGACTTCGCACCGTCGAAAAGGGATGTTTGAGACTCCAGAAGAAAAAATAGCGACGAATTTTTTAAAGGTTCGTGAGATTGCTAAAGAAGTGGCAGATGATTTGGTCATTGCTTACGGAGCAGAGATATACTATACTCCGGATGTTCTAGAAAAACTAGAAAACAAGCGTATTCCTACTCTTAATGATAGTCGTTATGCTTTGATTGAATTTAGTATGAATACACCCTATCGCGATATTTATAGAGGGTTAAGCAATGTTTTGATGTTAGGGATTACCCCGGTGATTGCTCATATTGAACGTTATGATGCGTTGGAAAACAATGAAAAACGTGTTCAGGAACTGATTGATATGGGGTGCTATACACAAGTAAATAGTTCTCATGTTCTAAAACCTAGGCTCTTTGGTGAAACTTATAAATTCATGAAAAAGAGAGCCCAATATTTTTTGGAGAGAGATCTGGTTCATGTCGTTGCAAGTGATATGCACAACTTAGATAGTAGACCCCCCTATATGGAGGAAGCTTATCAGATTATTTCTAAAAAATATGGTAGAGCCAAGGCCGAAGAACTATTTGTAGAGAACCCTAGGAAAATTATAATGGATCAAATAATTTAGGAGAAAATATGAAAGAACAAAATACTATGGAAATCGATGTATTTCACCTGTTAAAAATTCTTTGGAAACGAAAAATTTTAATTGCATTGGTAGCGATTGTAGTTGGAGCTTTAACTTTTGCCTACAGTGCTTTTATCGTAAAACCGGAGTTCACTAGTACTACACGTATTTATGTAGTCAACCGTAATCAGGGGGATAAGCCTGGTTTGACAAACCAAGACTTGCAAGCTGGATCATACTTGGTTAAAGACTACCGTGAAATTATTTTGTCTCAAGATGTTTTGGAAAAGGTTACATCTAATTTAAAATTAGATCTATCACCAAAAGATTTGGCTAAAAAAGTCAAAGTAACTGTACCAGTCGATACTCGTATCGTATCTATTTCAGTTAATGATAGAGTCCCTGAGGAAGCTAGTCGTATTGCTAACTCCTTGAGAGAGGTAGCTGCTGAAAAGATTATCAGTATCACACGCGTTTCTGATGTCACAACACTTGAAGAAGCTCGTCCCGCTATAGCACCATCTTCTCCAAATATTCGTAGAAATACAATTATTGGACTATTAGGAGGAACATTCTTTATGGTTATCGCTGTTCTTATCGTTGAACTGGTTGATACACGAGTGAAACGTCCAGAGGATATTGAAGAGGTTATGCAAATCGCATTGTTAGGAGTTGTTCCAAATTTGGATAAATTGAAATAGGAGAGAGTTATGCCGACATTAGAAATAGCACAGAAAAAAATAAATCTGGCAAAAAAAGCGGAAGAATACTATAATGCCTTGCGTACGAATATACAATTGAGTGGAAATAATTTACAGGTGATTTCTATCACGTCTGTAAAACCGGGTGAAGGAAAGTCAACGACTTCTACAAATATTGCTTGGGCATTCGCGCGTGCAGGTTATAAGACCTTGTTAGTAGATGCTGATATTCGGAATTCTGTCATGTCAGGTGTCTTCAAATCACGTGAAAAAATTACTGGATTGACAGAGTTTTTATCTGGGACAACAGATCTATCTCATGGTCTATGTGATACCAATGTTGAAAATCTATTTGTGGTTCAAGCTGGGTCTATCTCACCAAACCCAACTGCTTTATTGCAAAGTGAGAACTTAGTACTATGATTGATACACTTCGCAAATATTTTGATTATATTATTGTTGATACAGCGCCTATTGGTATCGTTATCGACGCAGCTATTATCACACAAAAATGTGATGCATCTGTTTTAGTTACTGCGGCAGGGGAGGCTAACAGAAAAGATGTTCAGAAGGCTAAAGGTCAATTGGAACAAACGAATAAACCATTCTTAGGAGTTGTATTAAATAAATTCAATACTTCAGCTGAGAAATATGGTTCTTACGGTGAGTATGGTTCTTACGGTAAAAAATAAGGGATAGACTAAGGAAGTAGTTATGGAAGAGAAAGGGATAAAAATATCTCTGGCGGTAATCCAGAGTTTTATAGTAGTTTTACTGGGGTATTCTCTTAGTTTTGTTAAAGAGACGGATATTCTTTTAACAACAATGATTGTCCTATATATTCTCCACTACCTGGTATTTTTATTTTAGCGATTACGGTCAAGATTTTTTTAGACGAGGAAATTTTATTGAATTTGTTTGCTTGACAAAATATATCATTTTCTTTGCGTTGGCAATTAGTCTTTCTAATTTCTTTTTAGAAGAACGCTTTAGTATCTCTAGACGAGGTATGGTGTATTTTTTAACCTTACACTCTATTCTAATGTATCTAGTTAATATTTGTATCAAGTATTATTCGAAACGGATATTTCCTAATTTGAAATGGAGTAAAAAACTATTCTTGATTACAGCAACATCTAGAGTTGAGAAAGTGATGGATAAATTGCTTGATGCTGGTGATTTTTTTGGAGAACTAGTGGCAGTTAGTGTATTAGATAAACCTAATTTCCAACATGATACTATTACAGTCGTACCAGTCGAAGATATTCTAAATTTTGCAACTCACGAAGTTGTGGACGAAGTGTTTATCAATCTTCCTAGTGAAGAATATGATATTGGTGAATTTATTTCTCGTTTTGAAACGATGGGAATTGATGTAACGGTTAATCTAAATGCTTTTGACCATAATCTAGGGCGTGACAAGAAAATCCGTGGGATGGCTGGTCTAAATGTCATTACTTTTTCGACGAAATTTTATAAGAATAGTCATGTCATTGCTAAGCGTGTTATAGATATTATTGGTTCTATTTTTGGTTTAATGATTTGTGGCATAGTCAGTATAGTTCTAGTGCCAGCTATTAGAAAAGATGGTGGACCTGCTATTTTTTCCCAGACTCGTGTAGGAAAAAACGGCCGACATTTTACTTTTTATAAATTTAGATCAATGTGTATTGATGCTGAGGATAAAAAGAGAGAATTGTTGGAGAAAAATACTATGCAGGGTGGTATGTTTAAAATGGACAATGATCCTCGCATTACAAAAATTGGTCGCTTTATCCGTAAAACTAGCTTGGATGAACTTCCTCAGTTTTGGAATGTTTTGAAAGGGGATATGAGTCTAGTTGGAACAAGACCGCCAACAGTTGATGAATATGAGACATACACACCTGAACAAAAACGTCGATTGAGTTTTAAACCAGGTATCACTGGACTTTGGCAAGTTAGTGGTAGAAGTGAGATTAAGAATTTTGATGAAGTTGTTAAATTAGATGTCGCTTATATAGACGATTGGACAATTTGGAAAGATATTGAAATTCTACTAAAAACAGTTAAAGTTGTATTTATGAGAGATGGAGCGAAGTAAATAAAAATGTCAGTGATAAAAATAATCGTGGCGACGCATAAACAGTTTGTCATGCCACAAGATAAAGAACTCTATCTCCCCATCCATGTTGGATGTGAAGGAAAAAAAGATTTGGGTTTTCAAGGAGATAATACTGGAGACAATATTTCCGTTTTAAATCCGTACTATTGTGAACTTACTGGTCTCTATTGGGCATGGAAAAATTTAGAGTGCGACTATTTAGGTTTGGTACACTATCGTCGTTATTTTACTAAGAAGGCTGTCTCCTATAACGATTCAATAAATATAGATACGGCTATTTTAGATAAAGATGATATTGAGAAAATGTTAGAAGTTTCAAACGTTATCGTTCCTAAAAAAAGAAGGTACTATATAGAAACCCTATATTCTCACTATGCACACACCTTGGATGGTAGCCATTTAGACCTAGCTAGGAAAATGATTGAACAGAAAAATCCTGAATATCTAGCAAGTTTTGATAGGGTGATGAAGCAAAGAAGTGCCTATATGTTCAATATGTTTATTATGAAAAAAGAACTAGCCGATGATTATTTCACTTGGCTATTTCCAATTTTAGATAGTATGTATGAATGTATGGATTTATCAGATTTAACCCCTTTTGAAGCTCGTCTATTTGGTAGAGTAAGCGAGCTGCTATTTAATGTATGGCTGGTGAAAAACAATTTGATTCCAAAGGAAGTACCGTTTATGTATATGGAGAAAGTGGACTTACTCAAAAAAGCAAAATCATTTTTAATGGCGAAGTTTTTTGGAAAAAAATATGGACAGAGTTTTTAAAAATTAACTAGACAAGATTGAGAGAAATTGGTCAAGAAATAAATGAGATCAGATATAGAAAAGATTCAAAGTAAAATTATAGAGTTGTTAAGATTATTCATAGATATCTGTGAAAATAATGGCTTGACATATTATGCATTGGGTGGAACTTTGTTAGGTGCTGTAAGGCATAAAGGCTTTATACCTTGGGATGATGATATAGATTTGGGTATGCCAAGAGTAGACTATGAACGATTTAAACAAATTGCTAATGAACGATTTAATGGTAAGTATCAGTTTTTGAGTGAGGATACGCCAGGATATAGAAAAGCATTTTCTGTAATTCGAGATACTTCAACGAGAATAATGATGAATTATAGTAATGTAGAGCAAGAAGAAAGTTTGTGGATTGATATATTTCCAATAGATGGCTTACCCAGCAAAGGTATAAAGAAAAAAATTCATGAAAAAAGGTATTTATACAGACGAATGATGGTTCAATTATCTCAGTTTAATAGTATTGTAAATCAGAATAAAAGCTGATAGACCTTGGCATGAAAAAAATTGATAATAAAAATAGCCAATCATTTAAAAAAATAGAAAATATTCTATCATTTGAGAAACAGCAATACAAATATTTAAAAAACAATAAAGAAATATTCAATGACGGAAGGTTATGCAGGTAATTTTTACAGGGGCATATAAACTTCGTGAATTAGTACCAAGTGATTATTTTTGGAAAACCTACTAAATTATATTTTTGAAGGAATAGAGCTTAAATGCCCGAACAAATATAAAGACTATCTAAAGGCAATATATGGTGAAGATTATATGACACCACCTCCAATTGAACAAAGAGTTCCTCATCAATATAGAATTATAAGTTTAGGAGAAAAATATAGGTGAGTAAGATTAGAAAAGCACAAGCTTACTATTTAGACATTAAAAAAATAAGAAAAAAATATTTCCTTCAAATGTTTTAAATTGGCAGCTTTTTAGGGAAATTTTTGGGGCAAATTCCAACAGTTATAGGTGAAAAAGCAGGCAAGATTTTTTTGCGAAAAACCGTCATAAAAAAACTAAGGGATTTTTTTAATAGAGAGTTTTAATGAATTTGTAAACAATTATAATTTTACTCAAGATAATCTAGAAAAATACCAAAATAATTTGGACATTATGGTGGCAAGGCTATGATAATGCTCCTGAAATTGTAAAGTATTGTTTAGACAATATGAAAGATTTAGCTCATAAAAAAATGGTTTTGAGTTTTACTGTTTAGATGAATCCACTTTTTGAACGTTATGTTCGAATTCCTGATTATCTGAAATTGAAAAATTAAAAAAAGGTTATATTTCAGTTGCAAATATTTCAGATATAATACGTGTTTGTCTTCTTTCGCAGTATGGGGGACTTGGATTGATTCAACAGTATTTATTCATTCTTCTTTTGAATGGGAATGTTTTTTTCTAGACCTTATTTTACAATAAAGACAGGTGAAATGACAGATTATTCTCCAAATGTTTCCAAGAATCGATGGAAAAACATTTTTTTATTATCAGGAAATAGTTCGTTATATGCGTTCACTCGTGATTTTTTTCTTTGAATATTTTAAAAAAATTTGATTATGTAATAGATTATTTGTTGATTGACTATATTTTTTTGATATAGCGTCTGATAGAAATATCGAGATAAAAAAACAAATGTTGGAATTGGAATCAACAAATCTGAATTTATTTTTGGCTTGAAAAAAACATTTTTTTCTGAAAAATTCGATGGAAATATTTGGGACCATATTTCAAAAAGAAACGACGATTTTTAAAAACGACATATAAGTTAGATACAAAAAAATAAAATGTGATTCTGAGAATTATTACTCAGCCTTAATTAAAAAGTAAATTGAAATGATGGTAAAAAAATGAAGAAAAATAGCTTTAGTTAAGTGGATTATAGACGGTACAGATGGTGGCTTGAAAGTTTCCACAGATCTTGCTAATGAATTATCAAAAAGTGTACGAGGTACATTTAATTTCAGTCATAAGTACTGAAGAAATATTTTTTTTCCACTAAATAATGCAGTTCGTTATAAAAAAATTTATCTTCACAAAAAGATATCAATGAGTAAGCACTTTGTTAAGGCGGTGAAATTACTAAGAACATATATATAAAAATAACATAGAAGCTCTATTTGGAATAGGGATGACTATGAATATTGTAGGCATAACAAGTACAATTGGTTTAAAAACTAAATTTATTTCTTGTGATCACACTAATTCCATTGTAGATATAGACACTACTATGAAAAAAACTTCAAAGATATGTGGGAGCTAAACTTTCGGATAAGATAATTACACTAACTACTGCTGATAGAAATAATTATAAAAAAAGTATAAGATAAACCCAAAAAGAGTTGATTACATTTATAATTGGATAAATGCTATAGATGCAGAAAAAAATATACTCTTGATTCGAAAAAAATTAATTACTGTAGGTAGATTTCACAAGCAAAAAGGTTATGACTATTTATCTAAAGTTGCTATCAAGATATTATCAATATATCCTGAATGGCAATGGGATATATATGGTTCGGGTGATGAGCAAATAAAACAAGATTTGATAACTGAATTGGATAAAGGTGGAGTTTTATCACAAGTTCATTTTAAGGGGAATGTCAAAGGTACAGATAATATTTATCCAGACCATGCTATTTATGTAATGACTTCCCGTTATGAAGGACTTCCCTTAGTACTTTTAGAAGCAAAACAATATGGACTACCTATTGTCAGTTTTAATTGTCCTACAGGGCCAGCAGAAATTGTATTGGATGGAGAAAAATGGTTATCTAATTGAGAATTTTGATATAAATCAAATGAGTCAAAAAAATAATAGAATTAATTGAAAAATAATGAATTGAGATTAGGATTTTCGCAAAATGCGATGTTAGATACTGATAAATTCAATAAAAAAAGAACATTACTAAACAATGGATTGAATTGATAGAAAAAAATGACGGGAGAATGAAATGTACGATAAATTAGTAACAATCATAGTACCAATGTATAATATTGAACAATATATTACTAAGTGCATAGAATCATTTAAACAAGTAGATAAAAAAATATTATGCGGATTTTTGAAGTGATTGTTGTTAATGACGGTAGTACGGATAACTCGCTTCAAGTTGTAGAAGATTTAATTATTAATAGTTGTCTAAATATTAGAGTTGTTAATAAAGAAAATGGTGGACATGGGTCAACGATTAATGTTGGTATAAAAAGAATCTAAAGGAAAAATTTTTTTAAAAGTTATCGATGGGGATGACTGGATTGATGTACCAAGTTTTGAAAAATTATTAGAAGAACTTAAAGGTATAGATGTAGATATGGTTATTACAAATTATACTGAACAACATATCTATAATCAGACTGAAAAAGAGATTGGTTTTTTTCTGAGATATTAGATTGTAATAAAAATATGAGGGAATACCTTTCAAACGGATTCCCATGCATGCTCTGACATACAAAAACATCTATATTGAAAGAATCTAGAATTAATATAAGTGAAAAAAACCTTTTATGTAGATATGGAATATACTTTGTTACCTTTGCAATATGTAAAAAAAGTTATATTTATATTGATTTAAATATTTACCAGTATTTCTTAGGTAGAAAAAGATCAGAGTATGAATTTAAATGTGATGAAACAAAAAAAGCAGATCATCACAATAGAGTAACAAAAAAATTCTCGATTATTATGAAGTAATTCGATTTGATAAGAACTTAGAACCAGTAGTCAGAGACGTATTGACATACCTAATCAACAAGCAATGTCAGTTGCTTATAATGAATAAGAATATCGAGGATGCGAGCCGATTATTTAGTTACGCTCATAAATGTCATTATAGATGGAAATATGATCATTCGAAAAAAACAGTCTCACTAATTTATATAAATTCTAGATTTAAAAATATATTTAATCTCATCTTAAAACCGTTAGTCAATAAGCAACAAAAAAAGAATGGAGCGAGATGGATGAATATTAGTGTAGTTATTCCTGTATATAATGTTGAGAATTACCTTCATTATGCTATAGACAGTTTAGTAAATCAAACTCATAAAAAAATTTTTGAGGTTTTACTAATCAATGATGGTTCTACCGATAATTCAGGAAAAATTATGTGATAAATATGCTCAAGAATATGATTGGATTAGGGTATTTCATAAAGAGAATGGTGGTCTATCAGATGCACGTAATTATGGAGTGTTAAAAAGCAAATAATGAGTGGATATTCTTTTTGGATCCGGATGATTATATAGAGCCTTTTACATTTGAATTATTGACTCTTATTCAAGAGAAATATCAAGCTGATTTGATTTCAACAAAAGTTCAAACTACAAATGAATATGAAAAAAATTTAGCAAGGAACAATTTAATTTAGAATCTAGTCAAAGATTTACGAAAGAAGAAGCACTAGAATTAATGTTGGAAGATAAGGTTGCAACGGTATCTGCATGTGCAAAACTTTATAAAAAAACAAATTTTAGAAATGAGACCATTTCCTGTAGGAAAAATTTATGAAGATTTTTTTTGTTGTAGCTGAACATTTAAGATTAGCTGACCAAATAGTTATTTCACCTGTTGTTACTTATCATTACTATCGTCGTCCTGGAAGTATCGTACAATCTCAGTTTACATATAAGAGATTTGATTTTTTTGATGCAGGTGAGAATAATAGAATTCAGCTAAAACAATTTTTATGATGATTATAGTGTAGAAAAAGGCGTTAAATTTAAAAAAATTGTTCAAGGTTCTTTTTCATATATCTGAAGCCGCAGCTTCTACGGACACAAAAAGCTTTTAAAAAAATATTGTTAAAAAAAGTACGTTCATTTTACTGGAGTATAATCTTTGATTCTAAAGCTTCTGTAAAATTTAAAATGAAATATAGTTTATTTTTTTATTGTTTCCCGAATTTTTATATTAAATTTAAAAAAATATAGTTCGGAATAAGGGGATATAAAATTGAAAAATTAATCTTAAAAAGTATCCAAGATGTGTTACTATCGTTATTAATTGTAATAGCGACCAACTCTATATATGTAAACACAGGGGATTCAAATAAGTTAATTCCAATATTAGCATTGGTAGTTATAGTAGCAACATTTTTAGAACTGGTATCAAGCAAATTAAATTATAATTACTTTAAAAATAATACTAACCACAGTACTAATTTATTTAGTTGTATGTATTACTAACGTTTTAATATCATTTAACTCTCTATCAATAAATGAAATATTATTTTATTTTTTTGATAACACCTCTTATGCTTGTTTTATTAATGTTAAAAGATTTTTAATGAACAACTGTTTGATTTTTTTAAATATCTTTGTGAAAAATTATTTTATTTTTTTGCATTAATTTCTTTTAATATTTTGGACTTTCGGAAGTGTTTTTAAAGGTTGTTCATCCAACAAATGTCGTCATAAATAATTGGAATGGTGGACTTCAACTCCAAGTTATTTTTAATCTATATTTTGAGACTCAAAGAATTCATTTTTGGGGAACTACTATTATTAGAAATAGTGGCATGTTTGCAGAAGCTCCAATGTGGAGTTTAATGTTAAGTTCAGCCCTTATAATTCAGGAATTATTTTTTTAAAAAAATAGTATAAAAAGATTATCTTTATTAAGTCTGACTATTTTGACAACAGTTTCTACTACAGGGATATTTGTGATAGGATTACTATTAATTTATAGAGTCGTAATGTTGAAAAAAACCTTTATTAAAGTATGTAAGTTTAATTACAATTCCAGTAGTTATATATGCGTTATTACAGGTTTGGGAAGAAAAAAATCTGACTCTATTTCAGCTAGTATTAGGTTTGATGATTATGTAGCAGGTTTTTTTGGCTTGGAAAGAAAGTTTCTTTTTTTGGATCAGGTTTGGTGCTGGGGTTGAAGGCAATTGAAGCAAATATGAATACTCTTATTCGTCCTAACTTGGGGTATAGTAATAGTCTATTTGTTATTTTTGGCCCAGGGAGGATTAATCTTAGGAGGATATTATTTTTATCCAGTTATAAAAATAATATTGGATAAAAAGATATTTGATAAACTATAAGATGTTCAGCCTACTATTTATTGTTTTATTGATGACAAGTATATTTGTGGGAACACCGTTATTTTCTTTGTATATTGGCATATTCTATTCTTTAATAAACAATCAAAGATATTTTTAAAGAAATATAGAGAGTTTTTAAATATTACTGTTAAGTAGCTATTCTTTTTGTATTAATCACTGAAATTAAAGTTTATATTGTCTCAATTTTAATTAGATAATTTACTAATTAATGGCTATTTAATAATGTATTAATAGGAGTGTCTCAAAAATTATGAAACAAGCATACTTAATTATTGCACATAATAAGGTGGAGCAATTAAAATTTCTACTTTCATTATTAGATTATGAAAAACATGATATTTTTTTATTTTATTCGATAAAAAAAGCAAAAGATTACTGATAAACAAAAAGAGTGAAATAAGTAAAAAAAGTAATGAAATCAAAGATATTCTTCACAAGGGAGATACCAATTTATTGGGGAGATTACTCTCAAGTTGAAGCTGAAATGATACTGTTTGAAACCGCTGTAAAAAAATGGTAAATACAGTATGTATCACTTGTTATCGGGTGTAGATCTACCTTTGGATACTGCAGAAAAAATATATCATTTTTTTGATAGCAAAAAAGAATCTAACTTTTTAACGATGGTATCAGATGAATTATATATTCGAAATAGAGTCTATGAGCGTGTAGCATTTAAAACAATGTTCCCTCAGTTGACATCGAGAACTGTAAGTAATAATTTTTTTGCGATTTGTATTAAATGTTTATAGAAAATTTGAAGTTGAACTGCAAAGAATATTTAAAGTTGATTGCTTTAAAAAGTTTAATTTAGAATTGAAGTATGCGTCTAATTGGTGTTCTCTTAACAAGAACTCAGTAGATATATTACTAGAAGAAAAGAAATTGATAGCTAGCATTTTTAAAAAAATACAAAAAGTAAATGATGAATTATTTATTCCTACAATTTTACAGAAACATAAGTTATTTAATACAGTGTATTCTATAGAACCAACAAATGATAAGCCGACTGATTTTTCAAGGAAATCTAAGATATATCAATTGGTGGGATGGAGATCCATATACCTGGACTGATTCTGAGCAGGATGTAGAACAATTGAAGCGTGGTAAAGCTTTTAGGGTCATAAGTTTTCCAGAAAGTTTGATTTAGAAAGAAATCCGAATCTAAAAGAAGAAATTCTAACTATCATAAATAGGACAGATTGATATGAAAGTACTAAAAAATTACGCTTATAACCTCTCTTATCAATTATTACTCATTATACTTCCCATTATTACAACTCCCTATGTGACACGGGTGTTTTCTGCAAAGGACCTAGGAACATATGGGTACTTTAATTCTATTGTTACCTATTTTATTTTGTTAGCCACTTTAGGGGTCGCTAGCTATGGAACTAAGGAGATTGCAGCTAATAGAAAAAACATCCCGAAGAATTTCTGGGGAATATATTCTCTTCAATTTGGAGCATCATCATTATCAATTCTCTTATACACTTTATTGTGTTTTGGAGTTGACGAAATGAGAAATCCTATTGCTTATATTTTAGGAGTGAGTTTGATTTCTAAAGGGTTAGACATATCTTGGCTTTTTCAGGGATTGGAAGATTTTCGTAAGATTACAACCAGAAATATAATGGTGAAACTAATTGGTGTGATTTCAATATTTTTGTTGATAAAATCAGCGAATGATCTTTATCTTTATGTTTTTTTCTTTTAACAATATTTGAGTTAGTAGGACAATTAAGTATGTGGTTACCTGCTCGAAAGTTTATTGGAAAACCACATCTTGATATAGATTATACTAAATATCATTTAAAGCCAATTCTTTTATTATTCCTCCCTCAGATTGCTATTTCACTATATGCAACTTTAGACCGTACGATGTTAGGAATGATATCATCTACAAATGATGTCGGGATTTATGATCAAGCATTAAAATTGATTAATATTCTATTGACTTTAGTAACTTCGTTAGGAAGCGTCATGTTGCCAAGAGTATCTAGCTTATTGGGGACAGGAAATCATAAAGCAGTCAATAAGATGCATGAGGTATCATTCTTAATTTATAATCTGGTTATTTTTCCAATTATGGCGGGAATGTTGATTGTTAACGACGATTTTGTTCAATTTTTTCTTGGGAAAGATTTTCAAGATGCACGTTATGCGATAGCAATTATGATTTTTAGAATGTTCTTTATTGGTTGGACTAATATTATGGGATTTCAAATATTAATTCCACATAATAAGAGTAAAGAATATATGATCTCAACAACGGCTCCTGCAATTATCAGTATAGGTTTGAACTTGCTATTCCTTCCAAAACTTGGTTATATAGGGGCAGCTATTGTTTCTGTTTTGACAGAGGTGCTAGTGTGGGCGATACAATTATACTTTACCCGTAGCTACTTAAAAGAGGTTCCTATTATCGGATCAATGGTAAAAATTGTTCTAGCATCTGCCATTATGTATGGCCTTTTGTTAGGGTTTAAAACAGTTATACATTTTTCACCAACCTTAAATGTTCTAGTATTTGTAGCACTTGGTGGGATCATTTATCTTTTTTCTATCCTATCTCTGAAAGTGGTAGATGTGAAAGGATTAAAACAAATTATTAGGAAAAACTAGAATGAGAAAAAATCGAAATATCAACCTAGATTTATTAAAAGTGTTTGCCTGTGTTGGAGTTGTTTTACTTCATACAACAATGGGCGGATTTAAAGAGACAGGTTCATGGAATCTTTTGGCATATTTATATTATTTAGGTACCTACTCTATTCCCCTATTTTTTTATGGTCAATGGTTATTTATTATTAGGCAGAGAGAGATTACCTATTCCTATATATTACATAAAGTAAAATGGATTTTTAATAACAGTGGTGTCATGGAACCTTATCGTTTGGTTATTAAAACTCGATTTTTGCAGAAAAATCCAGTAAAAAAATTATAGGATCATTGGTGCAAAAAGGTTATTTCTCTCAGTTTTGGTTTTTTTGGTGCGCTTGTACTTATTTATATGTGCTTGCCTGTTTTGAAAAAAATTTTCTTAATTCAAAAAGAAGTTATTTACATTTTCTAACTGTATTACTAGTCATTGGTTTGTTTTTTTGAGTTAGCAAATATTGTTCTTCGAAAACCAATACAAACATATGTAATACAAACTTTTTAGATTATGGACTTGGTTTTTTTCTATTATATCTTAGGTGGGTTCATATCTCAGTTTGACAAAGATACTATCAAAACTGGGTTTAAGAGATGGATGAAAGTAATTTCAGTACTTTTTATTATTAGTTTCGCCTTTTTATATTATTTTTTTCTTAGCAAAGACCACTTACCATAATTTTTTTGCTGAATATTTTTTTATGATGTTCTATTAGTGAAAGTTGTAAGCTTTAGGAATTTTTCCTGACAGTATTTACACTGTCTTTGCATGAAAATAGGAGCAAATGGATTGTCTCTCTCTCCAATCAAACGATGGGTGTTTTTATAATACATACCTATGTTATGAAAGCGTGGGAGAAATTAGTAGGATTTAGTTTTGCAGGAGCCTATTTACTCTTTGCTGTATTTACTTTAAGTGTTAGTTTTATCATTGTTGGAATGTTAATGAAAATTCCGTATTTCAATCGAATCGTGAAATTATAAAAAAGGAGAAAAAATGTACGATTATCTTATTGTCGGAGCTGGATTGTCAGGTGCAATCTTTGCTCATGAAGCAACAAAACAAGGAAAAAAAGTAAAAGTAATAGATAAACGTGACCACATTGGTGGGAACATCTATTGTGAGAATGTTGAAGGAATCAATGTTCACAAATACGGTGCGCATATCTTCCACACTTCTAATAAAGAAGTTTGGGATTATGTTAATCAGTTTGCTGAGTTTAACAACTACATTAACTCACCAGTAGCAAACTACAAAGGTAAATTATACAATCTACCTTTCAATATGAACACTTTCTATGGATTATGGGGAACTAAGACTCCTGCAGAAGTAAAAGAGAAAATCGCAGAACAAACAGCTCATCTGCAAGATAGTGAACCTAAAAATTTAGAAGAACAAGCTATAAAACTTATTGGAACTGATGTGTATGAAACTTTAATTAAAGGTTATACAGAAAAACAATGGGGACGTAGTGCAACTGAACTACCACCATTTATCATTAAACGTCTTCCAGTACGTTTTACATTTGATAACAACTACTTCAACGATAGATACCAAGGTATTCCAATCGGTGGATATAATGTTATTATCGAAAATATGTTAAAAGGTATTGAAGTAGAGTTAAATGTAGACTTCTTCGAAAATCGTGAAGAGTTAGAAGGAAGTGCGAAAAAAGTTGTATTCACAGGAATGATTGATCAATACTTCGATTATAAATATGGAGAATTAGAATACAGAAGTCTTCGTTTTGAACACGAAGTACTAGATGAAGAAAACTACCAAGGTAATGCTGTAGTAAACTACACAGAACGTGAAGTTCCTTATACTCGTATTATCGAGCACAAACACTTCGAAAAAGGTACTCAAGAAAAAACAGTTATTACACGTGAATATTCAGTAGATTGGAAACGTGGAGATGAACCATACTACCCAATCAACGACGCTAAAAATAATGAAATGTATCAAAAATATTTAGAAGAAGCAAAAGGTAAAGATGTTATCTTCTGTGGTCGTCTTGCAGATTATAAATATTATGATATGCACGTAGTAATCGAAAGAGCTCTTAATGTAGTAAGAGAGAAATTAGGTAATAGTGATTAAAAAAATAGAATAAACTGGATAGATTTTTGGGAAAGGGTTCGCAATATTTCTAGTAGTCATAGGTCATGTGTTTACTGGTTTATTTGATTCTGGGAAATTTACAAGTGATGCCAAATGGTTATCCATAGTTATTGCATTTATATACATTTTCCATATTCCAGTCTTCTTTTGCTTTATCAGGATATTTTTTTCAAATCTGTAGAGAATTTTTAAAGAGTATTATTATTATCTGAAGAAGAAAAACGATAGTATTAGGATTACCGTATATATTTTTATTCTATAATTCATTATGTATTACAGAAAATAGCGGGAGGATCGGTACGTGTTCCCACTACATTGTTTAATTTGATAAATATTTATAAAGAACCATTAGGAGTTGTATGGTATTTGTATACATTGTGGGCACTATATTTAGTATACGGATTTTTATCAATATTTATAAAGAACAAAAAAACTATCTTTTTATGATTAGTATACTCGGATATATAATTACATTAGTATATATGTCAGAAATATTTTTTTATAAAAAAAGTTCTAGCATGGGGAGTAATTTTCATGTTGGGATCTGTATTAAAAACAGTTAAATTTAATGATATTAGATTTAGAAACATAATGCTACTAGGAATCATATTTAATATCGTATATATTTATATAATGTATATTTCATTTAATGTAGATGGTAAAATAATAACGGATTATAACTATCCTAGATGGTGGATTATTTGATACATAGGTAATGTTATCTTATCATTTATAATTTTTTTCCAAAAAAATAGAAAAAAATATCCCAAAAATATTTTTTTAGGTATTTTTAGTAAATATGGGAAAAATTAGTATAGGGATTCTAATTTTCCATTCACCTATTAGTAGTATGATAAGAATAGTATTATTAAAAAAATAGGAATTGGTTCTGTTTTTTTCTTCATATTTTTTTATTGGTATTGTCTTGAGCTGGTATTTATCAATACTTGCAACCCATGTATTGAAGAAAAATTCCATTATTGAATATTGTTTTACTACCACAGAGATATATTAAACTAAAATAAAAATTCCTTGACTACCTAATGTAGTTGAGGTTTTTTGGTGTTATTCATATTTTTGCAAACATAATGTTTAAAAAAATAAGTTACAAAAATTCTGAAAATTATGTTGACATGTTTGTGAAAAGAGGCTATAATGGATAGAAAGTTTTCAAAGGAGAAAAGTGATGAAAAGTTCAAAAGTTCTTGCCCTTGCGGGGGTTACTTTATTAGCAGCGGGTGTCTTAGCAGCTTGTTCGGGTGGATCAGGTGCTAAAGGTGAGAAGACATTCTCATACATTTATGAAACAGATCCGGATAATCTGAACTACTTGACAACTGGTAAAGCTGCAACATCAAATATCACTAGCAACGTAGTGGATGGTTTGTTAGAAAATGATCGTTACGGTAATTTTGTACCATCAATGGCCGAAGACTGGTCAGTATCTAAAGATGGTTTGACATACACCTACACTATTCGTAAGGATGCAAAATGGTACACATCTGAAGGTGAAGAGTATGCTGCAGTGAAAGCGCAAGACTTTGTTACGGGGCTGAAATATGCGGCAGATAAAAAATCAGATGGTCTTTACCTTGTGCAAGAATCAATCAAAGGTTTGGATGCTTATGTGAAAGGTGAAATTAAAGATTTCTCACAAGTCGGAATCAAGGCTCTTGATGATCAAACAGTTCAATACACCTTGAATAAACCAGAAAGTTTTTGGAATTCTAAGACAACAATGGGAGTGATGGCTCCGGTTAATGAAGAGTTCTTAAACTCTAAGGGAGATGATTTTGGGAAAGGGACAGATCCAAGTAGCATTCTCTACAATGGTCCATTCTTGCTCAAATCTATTGTAGCTAAATCTTCTGTTGAATTTGCGAAAAATCCAAACTACTGGGATAAGGACAATGTCCATATTGATAAGGTCAAATTATCATTCTGGGATGGACAAGATACTAACAAACCAACTGAAGCCTTCAAGGATGGTAGCTTCACGATGGCCCGTCTCTTCCCAACTAGTGCTAGCTACCCAGAGACTGAGAAATCATTTAAGATAACATTGTTTATACCCAACAGGATTCAACTACTTACTTGGTAGGTACTAACATTGACCGTCAGTCATATAAATTTACATCTAAGACTACAGATGAACAGAAGACATCAACTAAGAAAGCACTTCTTAATAAAGACTTCCGTCAAGCCCTTGCATTTGGCTTTGACAGAACGGCTTATGCTTCACAGGTAAATGGTGCTAGTGGGGCAACTAAACTTCTTCGTAACGTGTTTGTACCACCTACATTTGTACAAGCCGATGGAAAAAACTTTGGTGAGTTAGTAAAAGAAAAATTGGTAACTTACGGAGATGAATGGAGTAATGTTAACTTAGCAGATGCTCAAGACGGTCTGTACAATCCTGAAAAAGCTAAAGCAGAATTTGCTAAGGCTAAGACTGCTCTTCAGGCAGAAGGGGTACAGTTCCCAATTCATTTGGACATGCCTGTTGATCAAACTAATACAACAAAAGTTCAACGTGTTCAATCTTTCAAACAATCAGTTGAAGCAACTTTGGGAACAGAAAATGTTGTTGTAGATATTCAACAACTTCAAAAAGATGATGTCTTGAACATTACTTACTTTGCTGAAACAGCTGCTGGCGAAGATTGGGATATCTCAGATAACGTTGGTTGGTCTCCAGACTTTGCAGACCCATCTACTTACCTTGATATCATCAAGCCGTCTGTTGGAGAAAATACTAAGACTTATCTAGGATTTGATTCTGGAACTAACAATGCTGCTGCTAAGAAAGTTGGTTTGGAAGATTATGAAAAGATGGTTGTAGAAGCTGGTGAAGAAGTAAGCAACGTTTCAAAACGTTATGAAAAATATGCTGCTGCACAAGCTTGGTTAACTGATAGTGCCTTAATCATTCCAACAACATCACAGACAGGTCGTCCAATGTTGTCTAAGATGGTACCATTCACACTTCCATTTGCTTATTCTGGAAACAAAGGAACAAGCGAAGCTCTCTTGTACAAATATCTAGAAGTTCAGGATAAAGCTGTGACAGTTGATGAGTATCAAAAAGCTCAAGAAAAATGGATGAAAGAAAAAGAAGAATCCAATAAAAAAGCGCAAGAAGAACTTGCGAAACATGTGAAGTAGTTTTTAATCATCTATAGAATCAGATTGATAAAGGATTTGACATTCGGTAGGAATGCTAAATCCTTTTTATTTTATGACAACTTACCCTAAATTTAAGAGTATTATTTCGACAGAATTAAGAAAAATGGCAATTTTTCCTAGCTTTTTCTATTGCTTTATCTGAGATTATTTGTTATATTAAAAGTACAATTATTTTTTTATCTATAAACGTTAAGCATTGCACTTTTTCAGATAGAAAGGAGTATTTTTCGAACAAGAAATGTAAACGCTTACGGAAATCGATGAAAGGAATTAGGAGTTAATGGATAAACGATTTTTTGAAAAACGCTGTACATACAGTATTCGTAAATTTGCACTAGGTGCTGCTTCAGTTATGATTGGGGCTAGTTTTTTTGCTACTGCTCCAGTAATGGCTAACACACCAACAGTTGGCTCAACAGATAATTTGCCAAGTGAGCTTGCTGATCTGGATAAAAAAGCGAGCGATAATGGACGGGAGTTCGATAAAGAAGCTGCAGCAGCAAATCCGGGTTCTGCTGAAACAACAGATGGTCCTAAAACTGAAGAAGAATTACTAGCTCTTGAAAAGGAAAACAAAGAAACTACTGACAAGTTGCCGAAAGAATTGGAAGGCAAAGTTGAAAAAGCTACTGATAATGGTAAAGAGGTAAATAAAGACCAATTAGCTCAAGATACTGGTAGTCTTGTTCCTGACGATGTTGCCAAAACAAAAAATGGAGAATTGAACTATGGCGCTACTGTTAAGATTAAGACTCCATCAGGAGAAGGTAGTGGTATTGTCATTGGTAAGGATCTTGTTTTGACTGTTTCTCACAACTTTATCAAGGATCAGCAAGATGGAAATATCCGTAAGGTTGTGGATAATGATAAAGGGGATGGCGATATTTTTAGTATCTCTTACCCTGGTTTAGATGATGTGAAATTTAGCAAGAAAGATGTGATTCACTGGGATCGAGATGGTTATCTAAAGGGATATAAGAACGATTTGGCTCTTGTGAGATTGCGTACAGTTCTTGAAAATGCTCCTGTAGAAGTCACAGAAAAGCCAGTTGTTAAGAAAGTTGGGGATAAAGTCAATATGTTTGGCTATCCTGCTGGCAAGTTGGCGCCAGTTATTAACAGTGCTGTGGATTTTGCTGAATCTTATGGTGAAGGAGTCCAAGGAGTTGGTTACCAAGGAGGTCAACCAGGTGCCAGTGGTGGTGGTATCTTTGACACGGATGGTAAATTGATTGGTGTTCATCAAAATGGTGTGGTTGGAGTCCGTAGTGGAGGAATTCTTTTCTCTCCAGCTCAATTAAAATGGATCCAAGATCATATTAAGGGAATCTCTAGTTCAAAACCTGCGAATTTAGAGGAAACTGAAAAACCAGTTGAAGAAAAGCCAAAAGAAGACAAGCCGAAAGAAGAAAAACCAGCAACAGCTAAGCCAGAGACGCCTAAGGAAGTCACTCCAGAATGGCAAACTGTAGCAAGAAAAGAACAGCAAGGGACTGTAGCCGTTCGTGAAGAAAATGGTGTTCGATACAATAAGTTATCTTCAACAGATCAAAATGACAATGCCAGCAAACCAGCCTTGTTTGAAAAACAAGGATTGACTGTGGATGCGAATGGGAATGCGAATGTAGATCTCACTTTCAAAGAAGAATCTGAAACAGGCAAATCACGTTTTGGTGTCTTCTTGAAATTTAAAGACACAAACAATAATGTCTTTGTCGGATATGATAAATCAGGTTGGTTCTGGGAATACAAGACACCAGGTAATAGTACATGGTATCAGGGTGGTCGTGTTGCAGCTCCAGTAAATGGATCAGTGAATCATCTGACTATTAGCTTAAAATCAGATGGTCAGCTGAATGCAACAAATAATGATGTAAAACTTTTTGATACAGTTACTTTGCCAGCTGCTGTTAATGAAAATCTTAAAAATGAAAAGAAAATCCTACTTAAAGCTGGTACGTATGGTACTGAGAAAACAGTTGTAAATATTAAGACTGACAATCAAGACGGAATTCAAGCTACTGAAGCTACTGCTGAAAAAGAAACTGGAGCGGTAGTAGATGATAGTAAAGTGACTTATGATACCATCCAGTCTAAAGTCCTAAAAGCAGTGATTGACCAAGCCTTTCCACGTGTCAAGGAATACACGCTGAATGGTCATACTTTACCTGGACAGGTTCAACAACTTAAGAAAATCTTGGTAAATAATCACGATATTACCCCTGAAGTTACCTATAAGAAATCAATGATACTACTGCAGAGTACTTGATGAAGCTTCGTGACGAGAAGAATTTTATCAATGCGGATATGACTGTTCGTTTGCAAGTAGTGGACAATCAACTTCATTTTGATGTGACTAAGATTGTAAACCATAACCAAGTTACACCAGGACAAAAGATTGATGATGAAAGAAAGCTACTCTCATCTATTAATTTCTTAGGAAATTCACTGGTTTCGGTTTCAAGCGACCAAACTGGGGCTAAGTTTGATGGGGCAACTATGTCAAATAACACGCATGTCAGTGGAGATGACCATATTGCCGTAACCAATCCAATGAAGGACTTGGCTAAGGGTTATATGTATGGATTTGTTTCTACGGATAAACTTGCTGCCGGTGTTTGGAGCAACTCTCAAAACAGCTACGGTGGTGGTTCGAATGACTGGACCCGTTTGACAGCATTCAAACAAACTGTTGGAAATACAAACTATGTAGGAATCCAAAGTTCTGAATGGCAATGGGAAAAAGCTTATAAGGGCATTGTTTTCCCAGAATACACGAAGGAACTTCCGAGTGCCAAGGTTGTTATCACAGAAGATGCCAATGCGGATAAGAAAGTGGACTGGCAAGATGGTGCCATTGCTTATCGTAGCATCATGAACAACCCTCAAGGTTGGGAAAAGGTTAAGGATATCACAGCATATCGTATCGCGATGAACTTTGGTTCTCAAGCACAAAACCCATTCCTTATGACCTTGGATGGTATCAAGAAGATTAATCTCCATACAGATGGTCTTGGGCAAGGCGTTCTCCTTAAAGGATATGGTAGTGAAGGTCATGACTCTGGTCACTTGAACTATGCTGATATTGGTAAACGTATTGGTGGAGTTGAAGATTTCAAGGCTTTGATTGAGAAAGCGAAGAAATATGGAGCTCATCTAGGTATTCACGTTAACGCGTCTGAAACTTATCCTGAGTCTAAATACTTTAACGAAAATATTCTTCGTAAGAATCCAGATGGAAGCTACAGCTATGGTTGGAACTGGCTAGACCAAGGTATCAACATTGATGCTGCTTATGATTTGGCGCATGGACGCTTAGCTCGCTGGGAAGAATTGAAAAATAAACTTGGTGAAGGCCTTGACTTTATCTATGTGGACGTTTGGGGCAATGGCCAATCAGGTGATAATGGAGCCTGGGCTACCCACGTTCTTGCTAAAGAAATTAACAAACAAGGCTGGCGCTTTGCGATTGAGTGGGGCCATGGTGGTGAATACGACTCTACCTTCCAACACTGGGCAGCTGACTTGACCTATGGTGGCTACACTAATAAAGGTATCAACAGCGCTATCACACGCTTTATCCGCAACCACCAAAAAAAGATTCTTGGGTTGGGGACTACAGAAGTTACGGTGGTGCAGCCAACTATCCACTTCTAGGTGGTTACAGTATGAAAGACTTTGAAGGTTGGCAAGGAAGAAGTGACTACAATGGCTATGTAACTAACTTGTTTGCTCATGACGTTATGACTAAGTACTTCCAACACTTCACTGTAAGCAAGTGGGAAAATGGTACACCAGTCACTATGTCTGATAACGGTAGCACCTATAAATGGACTCCAGAAATGAAGGTTGAGCTAGTCGATGCGGCAGGTAATAAGGTAGTTGTGACTCGTAAGTCAAACGATGTTAATAGCCCACAATACCGTGAACGTACAGTAACACTTAACGGACGTGTTATCCAAGATGGTTCAGCTTACTTGACTCCTTGGAACTGGGATGCAAATGGTAAGAAACTTCCTACTGATAAGGAAAAAATGTACTACTTCAATACGCAAGCTGGTGCAACAACTTGGACACTTCCGAGCGATTGGGCAAATAGCAAGATTTACCTTTACAAGCTAACTGACCAAGGTAAGACAGAAGAGCAAGAATTAACTGTAAAAGATGGCAAGATTACCCTAGATCTTCTAGCAAATCAACCATATGTTCTCTACCGTTCAAAACAAACCAATCCTGAAATGTCATGGAGTGAAGGTATGCATATCTATGACCAAGGATTTAACAGTGGAACTTTGAAACACTGGACTATTTCTGGTGATGCTTCTAAGGCAGAAATTGTCAAATCACAAGGCGCAAATGAAATGCTTCGTATCCAAGGCAATAAGAGCACAGTCAGCCTTACTCAGAAACTGACTGGCTTGAAACCAAATACTAAGTATGCCGTTTATGTTGGTGTTGATAACCGTAGTAATGCTAAGGCAAGTATCACAGTGAATACTGGTGAAAAAGAAGTGACTAGCTATACCAATAAGTCACTAGCTCTTAACTATGTTAAGGCATATGCCCATAATACTCGTCGTGACAATGCTACAGTTGACGATACAAGTTACTTCCAAAACATGTATGCCTTCTTTACAACAGGTTCAGATGTATCAAATGTAACTCTTACTTTGAGTCGTGAAGCTGGTGATGAAGCAACTTACTTTGATGAAATTCGTACCTTTGAAAACAATTCAAGTATGTACGGAGATAATCATGATACAGCTAAAGGAACATTTAAACAAGACTTTGAAAATGTTGCTCAAGGTATTTTCCCATTTGTAATTGGTGGTATCGAAGGAGTTGAGGATAATCGTACTCACTTATCTGAAAAACATGATCCATATACACAACGTGATTGGAATGGTAAGAAAGTCGATGATGTTATCGAAGGAAATTGGTCATTGAAGACAAATGGACTAGTTAGCCGTCGTAACTTGGTTTACCAAACAATTCCTCAAAACTACCGTTTTGAAGCTGGTAAGACTTATCGTGTAACCTTTGAATACGAAGCAGGATCTGACAATACCTACGCCTTTGTAGTCGGTAAGGGAGAGTTCCAATCAGGACGTCGCGGTAATCAAGCAAGCAATTTGGAAATGCATGAATTGCCAAATACTTGGACAGATTCTAAGAAAGCTAAGAAGGTAACCTTCCTCGTAACAGGTGCAGAAACAGGCGATACTTGGGTAGGTATCTACTCAACTGGTAACGCAAGCAATACTCGTGGAGATTCTGGTGGAAATGCTAACTTCCGTGGTTACAATGACTTCATCATGGATAAACTTCAAATCGAGGAAGTCGCTCTAACTGGTAAGATGTTGACAGAAAATGCTCTGAAGAACTACTTGCCAACAGTTGCCATGACCAACTATACTAAGGAATCTATGGATGCCTTGAAGGAAGCTGTCTTTAACCTCAGTCAAGCAGATGATGACATTAGCGTGGAAGAAGCGCGTGCTGAAATTGCTAAGATTGACGCTCTGAAGAATGCCTTGGTACAAAAGAAAACAGCCTTGGTAGCAGAAGACTTTGAAAGTCTGAATGCTCCAGCTCAAGCGGGAGAAGATTTAGCAAATGCCTTTGATGGTAACTTGTCAAGTCTATGGCATACGTCTTGGGATGGTGGAGATGTTGGTAAACCTGCAACTATGGTATTGAAAGAGGCGACAGAAATCACTGGATTCCGTTATGTGCCACGTGGATCAGGATCAAATGGTAACTTGCGAGATGTGAAACTGGTTGTGACAGATGAGTCTGGTAAAGAGCATACTTTCACTGCAACTGATTGGCCAGATAACAATAAACCAAAAGATATTCAGTTTGGTAAGACAATTAAGGCTAAGAAAATTGTTTTGACAGGTACCAAGTCTTATGGAGACGGTGGTGATAAATATCAAGCCGCTGCTGAGTTAATCTTTAGTCGTCCACAGGCTACAGAAACAGCTCTTGATTTGTCAGGTTATGAAACAGCTTTAGCGAAAGCTCAAAAATTGACCAGCAAAGAGAATCAAGAGGAGGTAGCAAGTGTAGTAGCTAGCATGAAATATGCTACGGATAACCATCTCTTGACTGAAAGAATGGTTGCCTACTTTGCAGAATATCTCAACCAACTACAAGATCAGACTGCTAAACCAGATGCTCCTACAAGTAGCAAAGGTGAAGAGGTGGCACCGATTCTTGAAGTGCCTGAGTATAAAGGCCCGCTTGGAACAGCAGGTGAAGAAGCAGCACCAATTCTTGAGGTACCTGAGTATAAAGGCCCAGTTGGAACAGCAGGTGAAGAAGCAGTTGTTAATGAAGTTCCAGAATACAAAGGTGGAGCCAATACGGTAGAAGCCTTAGTTCATGAATTGCCAGAATATAAAGGTGGCGCTAATGCAGTAGAAGCGGCTATTAATGAAGTTCCAGAATACAAAGGTGGAGCCAATGCAGTAGAGGCCTTAGTTCATGAATTGCCAGAATATAAAGGTGGCGCTAATGCAGTAGAAGCGGCTATTAATGAAGTTCCAGAATACAAAGGTGGAGCCAATGCGGTAGAAGCCTTAGTTCATGAATTGCCAGAATATAAAGGCGGCGCTAATGCAGTAGAAGCTTTGGTAAACGAAAAGCCAGCATACACAGGACTATTGGCTACGGCAGGCGATCAAGCATCACCAACTGTTGAAAAACCTGAGTATCAGATTAGTCAATTGGGCCAAGGAAAATTTGCAGAATCTAAAACTTCAGTTTCAACAGAAGAGCAGAAGAGATTGCCAGAAACAGGAGAAAGCCAATCTGATACAGCTATCTTCCTAGCTGGCGTCAGTCTTGCCTTATCTGCTGCTGTCCTTGCAACAAAACGTAAAGAAAATTAAAGAAGACTGGATTTTAGAGTTTAAAGGAACTAGAATTCAGACAGAAATAACTTAGTTGGAGAGAACCTCTAGGTTCTCTCCATTTTTAAATGGGAAATGAGACCGCTTACTCTAATAAGTGGATGAAAGGAATAGGAGAAAAATGGATAGACATTTTTTTGAAAGACGCTGTCACTATAGTATTCGAAAATTTGCAATTGGTGCAGCCTCTGTAATGATCGGTGCCAGTATCTTTGGTGCAAATGTAGTGCAAGCTGCAGAGACAGGTGGAACTCCTGAGAAAGAAGGAACAATCACACAAGCTCAGCCCCTAGATAAGTTGCCAGACGATTTAGCAGCTGTTTTAAAGAAAGCTGAATCAGAAGCAACGGCAGATGCAGGACATGAAGAAAATCATGGAAATACTGCAGGAATAAGTCCTGCAGCAACTGAAGAAACAAGCCCAGCAACAACTCCAACAGCTCCCAAACCAGCTGAGACTCTGAAGCCGGTTGAAACACCAAAAGCAGATTCTAAACCTGTAGAACCAGCTACACCTACAATCAAACCAGTTGAAAAGCAAATTGAAGATAGAGAAGATCGTAACCACTTAGAAGGTGTCACGGTCCAAGCAAACGACTCAGAAACTGGTACTCCTTTTACTGCTGACAAGGCAGTAGATGGGGATCCTGATACTCGTTGGGCAACAAATCCAAATATTAACAAACCAACTTTCGAATTAACTCTTCCCAAGACTACACTTATTAGACATGTGGAAATTGATTGGGATCGTCGTGTTCGCAATGGGCAAAATGACCCTAATATCAAATCATGGAGCCTCTACTATGCAGGTCAAGATGATGTAAATGCTAGTGGAGAAAAACAATGGAAGCTAGCTCATACCAAGACTGGAGAACCTGTTTTAGATGAGAAAGTTGACTTAGCCAATAGTATTCAAGCTAAATATCTCAAGTTAGAAATCAATGACTATCAAGCGGGCACAATGGGCTGGAGAAATGTTGGTATTCAAGAAATTCGAGCTTATTCGAATATTCCTGATACAAGTAAGGTAACGGATATCCGTCAGGTTACAGAATTGACTATAGCTAAAGACGGACAGTCTCTTGTCTTGCCAACTCTACCAGGAAAAGTCAGTCTTATCGGAAGCAACAAACAAGGTGTGATTGACCTTCAAAATCATATTTATAAGCCTCTAACTGATCAACGCGTTAAGGTTATGGTAGAGCAAATTAAGATTCACATACCTTTACTAAAGAATTTGAAGTAGTCATCAAGGGGCTACATCAGGACGAAGGTGTGGGTGTCAAACCAAAAGTAGCACCAGCTGTTCAACAATGGTATGGAAAAGAAGGTCAATCTTCTATCACTTCAGATACAGTTCTTACGACAGGAGATTCAGGCTTTAATCAGGCAGCAACCTTCTACCAGTCAGACCTTGCAAGCCGTGGATTGGAACTTGCGACAGGTGACAAGCAGGCTCAAAAACGAATCGAGTTTAAAAAAGTTGAAAATAAGGGTTATGGTAAGGAAGGATATGGCCTCACTATCCAAGATGGTGTCATTACCATCGAAGCTGCAACGAACACAGGAGCCTTCTATGCTACTCGTACTCTTCTTCAAATGGGGGAAAGCAATCTCCAAAATGGAGAAATTCGTGATTTCCCAAGCTTCAGCCACCGTGGCTTTATGCTAGATACAGGTCGTAAATTTATCCCTTATGACACCCTTGTAGACATCATGCTCAACATGGCTTACTACAAGATGAACGACTTGCAGTTGCACCTCAACGATAACTATATCTTCCTAAAGGAACACTTGGCAGGTAAGAACCTAACACAAGAAGAAGAGCTTAAGTATGTTCTAGAACATGCTAAGACAGGTTTCCGTGTAGAGACAGATATTGTCGGTAAGAATGGTCAAAAATTAACATCAGATGAGCACTATACTAAAGAAGAGATGCAAAATCTGATTAAACTTGCTAAGGCCTTGCATATTAATCTAGTTCCAGAAATTGACACGCCAGGTCATGCACTATCATTTGTCAAAGTTCGCCCTGACCTCATGTATCAAGGTAGCCTGAGCGATTACAGAGGTAAACATAACGTAGAGCGCGTAGCCATGCTCTATCTAGATAATAAATACGATGAAACGCTGGCTTTTGTCAAATCAGTTTATGACAAACTTCTTGATGGTCCAGATGCACCACTTCATGGGGTATCTACTGTTCATATCGGAACGGATGAATACTACGGAAGTAGAGAAAGCTATCGTCGTTATGTCAATGACCTTATTAAATACATTAAAGGGAAAGGCTATACACCTCGTATTTGGGGATCGCTCAGTGCGAAACGAGGTAAAACAGCGGTTGATTGGAAAGATGTAGAAGTTGATATCTGGAGTATTGGCTGGCAGCAACCAAAGAAGCTATTGCTCAAGGAGCTAAGATTATCAACATAACAGATATTCCAACCTATAGTGTACCAAATGGTGATAATCGTCAAACAGCTTATGGTGACTATGCTAACTATGAAACACAATATAATAGGTGGACACCAAATGATTTCCGAACAGGTCATGGTCCACTTCTAGAAGCATCAAATCCAAATGTAATTGGTGGTGGCCACGCAGTTTGGAATGACAATATTGATCTTCATGAGACAGGTTTGACATCTTATGATATCTTTAAACGCTTCTTTAAGAGCATGCAAACAACTGCAGAACGCACTTGGGGATCTGACCGTGCGGCTGAGACCTTTGCAGAACGTACCCTACCAACTAGCCCTTATGCACCACAGTCAAATCCTGACAGAGCGATTGATCAAAGTGATTTGTTTACCATCAATCCTGAAACTGTGGAAAACTATGCAAGTAAGAAAGTAAAAGCTTCTGATCAAGGTTTAGCATTTGATAAAGACAGTAGTATTGAAGGCCTGGCCGGTGATGTTGGTCCAAGTCATGTCTTGAAGTTTGATGTAACTGTCACTGGAGACGGCGAACAAACCTTCTCAACAAGTGGGGACAACCGTATCTATTTAGCTGATAAAGACGGCTATCTTGCTTATCAATTTGAACAGTTCCATATCCAGTTCAAGAAAAAACTTGAAAAGAACAAACGTTATCAAATCTCTATTGTGACTAAACCACAATCAACGGAATTCTATGTGGATGGTGAGAAGATTGAACGTATCGCAAATCCAGCTCACCCTCGCTTTGCTCACAATAGCTTGGTTCTACCGCTTGAAAGCATCGGTGGGTTCAAAGGGATTTTACATAGTGCAGAGTTGTCAGATAAACCATTTGTAAATCCTCGTTTGATTCCAACAGATCATTTCACAGTTTCTGCAACTAGTCAAGAAACTCCAGGAACAGCGACTGAAGGCGCTGTTGAAAAAAGCCTTTGACAATGATCCAAACACCTTCTGGCATTCAAAATGGACTGGTGATACTGCTCCGTACACTCTTTCTATGACTTTGAAAGAAGCAGAAAAAGTCAATGGTTTGACTTATCTTCCTCGTCCAGGTGGTGGAAATGGAGTCGTTACTCGCTACGAAATCTACGCACAAAAAGATGGCCAAATGGTCAAGGTTTCAGAAGGAAGTTGGGACAACAACGCTCAAGAAAAAACAGTTAACTTTGCGGCGGTTCATACCAACAAGATTGAGTTGAAAGTTCTATCAGGTGTTGGGGGCTTTGCAAGTGCAGCTGAAGTTCATCTATTGAAACCTATCAAAGAGGGACAAGAAACACCAGAACCGGAACAACCATCTACACCTGAAACTCCAAAAGTCGAGCAAACAGGTGATGGAACAGTTGAATTGGCAGATCAATTCACAGCAAGCAAACCAGCTAGCGAAGACAGCATTGTGGCTGCCAGCAAGAGCGCAGACTATCTCAAGAAAGAGTACAAGGTTTTCCCAACTCCACAAAAAGTGACTTATGGAGAAGGAGTAACAGCTCTTCGTAAGCAAGTCAATCTGGTAATGGGAGATCAACTCGATATTTATACTCGTAATCGCTTGAAGAGTGTCTTGCAGGACAATCAAGTATCCTACACTACTAGTAAATCAGCAGTTGCTGGCGCAACTAATATCTATCTTGGAGTACATGGACGAGGAACACAAGCAGAACAAAACTTATCTAACGTTTCAGCAGGTCTCTTTGACAAAATTGATGCTTATGCTCTGACCATCAAGGACAACTCAATTTCCATCGTCGGAAAAGACACAGATGCGGTCTTCTATGGTTTGACAACTTTGAAACACATGCTCAAGGAAAGTCAAGTGCCAGTTCTTCGCAATGTGACAGTGGAAGATTACGCTGAAATCAAGAATCGTGGTTTCATCGAAGGTTACTATGGAAATCCATGGTCTAATGCAGATCGTGCTGAACTCATGCGTTTTGGTGGCGATTTGAAATTGACCCAATACTTCTTCGCACCAAAAGATGATCCATACCACAACAAGAAATGGCGTGAACTTTACCCAGAAGAAAAACTAGCTGAAATTCGTGAACTTGCTCGCGTCGGAAATCAAAGTAAAACTCGCTATGTCTGGACCATCCATCCATTCATGAACAACCGTATCCGCTTTGGTAATGAAGCGCATTACCAAGAAGACTTGGCAACCATCAAGGCTAAATTTACCCAGTTGATGAAAGTGGGTGTTCGAGAATTTGGTATTCTAGCCGATGATGCACCAAGCCCAGTTGGAGGCTACAATAGCTACAACCGCTTGATGCAGGATATGACCAACTGGTTGACAGAAATGCAAGGAACTTATAGCGGTCTTCGCAAAGAAATGATCTTTGTTCCAGGTCAGTATTGGGGTAATGGGCGTGAAGCAGAGTTGAAATCTCTAAATGAAAATCTCCCAAGTTCAACATCTATGACCTTGACGGGTGGTAAGATTTGGGGTGAAGTTTCTGAAGGCTTCCTATCAACTCTCAAGAACAATCTAACTGCAGGTGGTAAAACTTATCGTCCAGTATCACTTTGGGTGAACTGGCCAGTTACAGATAACTCTAAACAACACTTGATTCTAGGTGGTGGTGAGAAATTCCTTCATCCAAATGTGGATCCAAGCTTGCTATCCGGTATCATGTTGAACCCAATGCAACAGTCTGAACCATCTAAGATTGCCCTCTTTGCTGGAGCTCAATATACATGGAAACAGTGGAAATCAGAAGAAGAAGCTAAGAAACTCAATGACATTGCCTTCAACTTTGTTGAAAATGGTCATTTTGAAGATAGCAAGGTATCAGCAGCCTTCCGCGAACTTGGTAAGCACATGATCAACCAAAACATGGACGGTCGTGTCGTTAAACTAGAAGAATCAGTTGAATTAGCTCCAAAATTGACAGACTTCATGACTAAGCTCAAAGCGGGTCAGGATGTAACTGCAGAGCGTGTAGCCTTGCGTGCAGAATTTGCCAAGATTAAAGAAGCAGCTGAACTTTATAAAGCATCAGGTGATCAAAAAATGGTTGCACAAATCCACTATTGGTTGGATAATGCAATCGACCAAATGAATGCCCTTGATGCCTTCCTAACAGGAACAGAGGCTATGACTACAAATGATGCAGCCAAACTTTGGGACAGCTACTATAAAGGTTTGAAATTGTATGAACAGTCTCAAACTCATACCTTCCATTATGTAGACCATCTTGAAAAGGCTGAATTGGGTGTTCAACATATCCGTCCATTTATCCTATCTTTGAAAGAAGTTCTAGCGTCTGAAGTTCAAAAAGTCTTGCACCCTGATAAAATCATCAGCACCTTTATTACCAATCGAACAGGTGTAGAAGGTGGTTTGGCAGAAGTAACGGATGGTGACTTGGCAACTCATGCCTTGATTAAATCACCAAGTAGTATCAAGACAGGTGATTATATCGGTATGAAATTCAACAAACCGGTAGATATCCAAACCTTGACCTTTGCTATGGGAACTCAGGCAAATCCACATGATACCTTTAGCAAGGCTGAAGTGCAGTATTTGGATGAAAATGATAACTGGGTAACCTTGAAAGAACCAACTTATGTTGGTAATGAGTCACTTGTTCAGTTTGAAAATCTTAACATCAAAGCTAAAGCAGTACGTATGATTGCTACAGAAGATCGTGATGACACCTGGTTTGCAGTTCGCGAGATTGCAGTAAATCGTCCAGTAGAGAACGCTCGTAAACAACAAACTGCTACAATTAGCCTCAGCTCAAATCTAGTTTATAAATTGAGAACATCAGCAAGTCAAATTACTGATGGTAAAGATAATACAGAAGCTATGATGGCAAATGCTGACGGCAGCAATACGACTCCAGTAGATGCCTGGGCACAACTTGACCTAGGTGAAGTCAAGTCAGTCACTAAAGTTCGTCTTCGCCAAGGAGCTGGCGATAAACTTGCCGCAGGTGTACTTGAGTACTCTACAGATGGATCTGCATGGCAAGAGTTAGATCGCCTATCAGGAGAACAAACTAAGGAAGTGACTAGAGCTATCAATGCTCGTTACATCCGAGTACGTAATACCAAGGCAAGTGACCTTTGGTGGCGTATACAAGACTTCTCTGTTGAGACACGTTCTGGAAATAGCGACTTAACAGATACCAATGTGGATGCCTTGAAGGAAGCACCAGTAGTGGATAGCTTGGGCAGTTACGAGCTTCAAATTCCAGCTGGAACAAAACTTCCTGCGAATAGCTATCTAGGTATGAAGCTTGATCGTATCCATCAAGTCAAGAGCATCCAGCTACAAGGTCAAACCAACCCAGCTCTTAGCCTTGAGTACTCTGCAAATGCTCAAGAATGGACACCAGCTAGCCAGTTGACAGACAGAACTGTCGCAACCCACTTGGTACGTTATGTTCGTCTGGTTAATAAAACAGATCAGGAACAAGCTGTGACAGCCACTTCTCTCCTTGTGACAACCAAAGAAGTGCAACCAACCAAACTAGAATCTACAACTATGGGCATTCATCCAACATACGGAAGTAATGATGTTCGTAAGATTAATAACCTCGATCAATTGTTTGATGGTGTGTACAACAACTTCGTTGAGTTTTCAGACTATGCCCATAAAGATGGCCATGTAACCTTGAAACTTGGTAGCGAACGCACTATCAAGAAGATCAGAGCCTACATCCAAGACGGAACTCAAAACTATCTTCGTGATGGTAAAATCCAAGTCAGCCAAGACGGTAAAACTTGGACGGATGTTGTGACAGTGGGAGATGGTGTAGCCAATAGTACACACGATGATTCATTGACAGATGGTTGGACACATGATTCTAAGATGCCAGGAAATCGTTACATCGAGGGTGAATTGACGACACCAGTCAAAGCAAACTATCTTCGTGTCCTCTATACAGCTGACTATGATGCTCGTTTTGTAGGATTTACAGAATTGGTGATTAATGATGGCGAATTTGTCAAACCAATTAATGATCCAACTGTAGAAGGAAACGGTGGCGAAAGCCGAGGCAACTTCTATACTAATCTCGTAGACGGAAAAGTTTTGACTAGCTACAAGGCGGAAAATGATAAGGGTGAATTGGTTTACCACTTGTCAGAACCAACCAATGCCAACCATCTACGCCTTGTTTCAAGCCTTCCTGAAGGAGTGAAAGCACGAGTTCAAGCGAGAACACTCAAGGATGGTCAAGAAAGTTGGACAGATCTTGGTGCCATTACATCCAGTCTCCAAACCTTTGCTATCCGAAATGGTGGTTCTCTTCTAGATGTTAAACTGGTCTGGGAAGGTGGCAAGGCTGAGTTTTATGAATTGGCGAGCTTCTATCAAGAATTGACAGAAGAACCTGTTCAATCAAGTAAGGGTGAAGAACCAGCACCAGTGCTTGAGGTACCTGAATTTACAGGTGGTGTGAATGCAGTTGAATCCTTGGTAGATGAGCTTCCAGCCTACACAGGCCCAGTATCAACCGTAGGCGATCAAGCTACACCGATAGTTGAGAAGCCTGAGTTCCAAGGTGGAGTGAACTCCGTTATGGCCTTGAAACATGAACTACCAGAGTACACAGGTCCATTGTCAACTGTAGGAGAACAACCAACTCTGACGGTAGAGAAACCAGAGTTCAAGGGTGGAGTCAACTCCGTTATGGCCTTGAAGCATGAACTACCAGCTTATACAGGCCCAGTATCAACCGTAGGCGACCAAGCCGCTCCAACAGTAGAGAAATCAGAGTTCCAAGGTGGAGTGAACTCCGTTATGGCCTTGAAACATGAGCTACCAGAGTACACAGGTCCGGTATCAACCGTAGGCGATCAAGCCACTCCAACAGTAGAGAAACCAGAGTTCCAAGGTGGAGTCAACTCCGTTATGGCCTTGAAACATGAACTACCAGAGTATACAGGTCCATTGTCAACCGTAGGTGACCAACCAGCACCGACAGTAGAAAAACCAGAGTTTAAACTAAGTTCGTTAGAAAAAGCTCAGACTCCAGAAGCACCAGTTCAAGTTGCCAAGGAAGACAAGAGATTGCCAGAAACTGGTGAAAAGCAGTCAGAAACAGCTATTTTCTTAGCAAGTGTTGGACTAGCCTTATCTGCTATCTTTGTAGCAAAAAGTAAAAAAGATTAGTTGTGTATGACAATTAAACTCTTTCTTAATAGTATTCTAAATCAGTGGAGTGTATAGAACAAAAAACCTGAGAAGTAAAATTGGCCTTCTCAGGTTTTTCTTATCTAATTATTTGATTTAACAAAGAAAAGATTGAAAAACCACCCAATTTTTGGGTGGTTAGTAATTTATTGTTGAGCTGGCTGAGGATTTTGGTTAGGCTGACCTTGATTGGTACTTGGTTGTTGTGTTAACGTATTCTCATTGGTTCCAGCATTGGGAGTAGCTGTATTTGCATTTGGATTTACGTTTGAGTTTGGTATCGTTACACTTGACTGAGAGGTTGAGGTTTCTGGAGCCTGACTCGCAGGAGCGGGTGTAGAACTTTGTTGAGTAGAAGGAGCAGTCCATGTAGACGAGCACCGTTCTTAAAGACATATTCTCCACTTCGATATAAGCCCTCAGGCATAGTCCAATCTCCAGGATGATTATCTTCAGAAAGATAGGTCATCATTGAGCGGTAAACCTTGGCTGCAACATAGAAGCCATCACCAACAATAGGAGTAAGACGATTTGAGTAACCCGTCCATACAGCCATCGAATATTTACGAGTATAGCCGACAAACATTTCATCTGGTGCAACATAGCCTGAGTTTTTGATATATTTCTCAATTTCTTCATCTGTATAGTTTGATGTACCAGTTTTACCAGCTTGAGGTAGCCATGGAAGATAGGCACCACGACCTGTTCCGTATGCTAAAACAGTTTTCATCATTTCTGTCATCATATAGGCAGTCGTCTCTTTCATAGCCCGAGTGCCAGGGTCAGAAAATTCTTTTGAGCTGCCGTCACTAAAGACAATCTTGTTAACGTACATTGGTTTATGGTAGATACCACCATTCGCAAAAGCTGCGTAGGCAGCTGCCATTTTCTCACTACTTGCTCCGTACTGTTTGTTGGATTCAGTTGTATTACTAGAGATAGCATTCGCATAGTGCAGACTTGGATAATCAATACCGAGTCCGTTTAGGAAGGTTTGCTTTATCTAAACCAACCTTATTAAGAGTTTCAACCGCTGTGACATTACGTGATTGTTGAAGAGCATACTGGATAGTAATATTTCCGAAGTAACCTTTATCCCAGTTGTAAACAGGTGTATCTGTTCCAGGATAGTTATAAGGAACATCGTGAACAATTGAAGCAGTTGAATCGTAGGTACCGTATTCTAAGGCAGGAGCATAGTCGGTGATTGGTTTCATAGTAGAACCCCAGTCACGATTGGTTTCAACGGCTTGGTTGATTCCGAAAGATACATTACTTGATTGGTGACGAGAACCTAACTGAGCAATGACTTTACCATTTGTTACATCTACGATAGTTGAAGCTACTTGGAGTTCATCATCAGGATAATTAACGTATTCATCAGTATTGTAAATATCCCAGAGACGTTGTTGAACCTCGGTGTCAACATTGGTGTATACTTCCATACCGGTAGTTAGAAGGTTGTAGCCAGTTTCTTGCTCTACTTGATCAATTACTTCCTTTAGGTAATTGTCCATGTAAGCAGGATAACTGTTACCGGATTTTAGGCTTTGTAGACCTTCAGTAATTGGTGTGTTGATTGCTTTTTCATATTGCTCTGCTGTGATGAATCCTTGACCCTTCATCTCAGATAGGACAAGATTACGTCGTTCCTGAGCTGCTTCAGGATGAGAGTATGGGTCATACTGATTTGGAGCCTGAGGCATTCCTGCTAGGAGTGCTAACTGTGGCAAGCTTAAATCCTTTAAGTCTTTTCCGTAGTAGTTCTGTGCAGCAGTTTGCATTCCGTAGTTACCGTTTGACATGTAGACCTTATTAATGTAGTAGGTTAGTATTTCTTGTTTCGTAGCTTTTTGCTCTAGTTGAACCGCTAGCCAAGCCTCCTGTGCTTTACGTGATAAGGTTTGATCAGCAGTTGAAGTAGAAAAATAAGTCAACTTAATCAATTGCTGAGTTAAGGTTGAAGCTCCTTGGAGTCCCCCTCCACCTCGAAGATTTCTCAATGCTGCCCCAAGGATACGAATAGTATCAACTCCACGGTGATTAAAGAAACGATGGTCCTCAATAGAAATAATAGCATTAACTAATTCCGTTGGAATTTCATTTGATTGCGCATTGACACGATGTTCTGCTCCAAGATCGGCAATCAGTTCGTCTTTGCTATCGTATATCTTACTTGAGGTTGTCGCGACTAGTTTACTTTCGGATAGAGACGGAGCCTTGCTAACATAGTAGAGAAAAAGCCCTCCGCCTAGGACAACAGCTGCGATAAATACAGTTAAGAAGCCGATACTTACATACTTAGCTATTCGCAGGATAGTTTGTTTGTTCATCTTGTTTTACCACCTAGTAAATGTTCTTTGATAATGTCGAGATAGGGAATTTGAGGAAAGGCGCCTTGCTTAATCAAATATCCATATTCTTGAATATATCCAAGTGGCATTGACTTTGTCCCTTATCTTGATGATAGAAACGAATCAAGTCAATAGCCGGCAATAAATAAGTTTCTTGCTGAGAAGAAAAGTGCAGGAGCACAAAGCAAATTCCTTGCTGGGCAAGGACTTGTTCCATATGCTGAATCTGATGAAGGTGAAAATTCTTCATCGGAATTGCATGTTTCTGCCTAGTTTCCTTAGCTTCAAAGTCGATGTAGTATCCATCATAAACACCCGAATAGTCAGTAGTTGAAGCTTGTCTAAAGTAGGCTTCGACAATCTTTGCTCGACTTCGTTGTGGATAATCGACACGAACGATTTGGATGGGAGTGGGTTTCTTGTGGATAACAGCCAGTCCATGAGACAAGTAGTAGTCGTTCGTGGCATTAATCATCTTTTCAAAGGACATTCCTCTATTAGCGAAATTTTTAGTTTTGGATAGAGGAGTGTTTCTTTTTGATGATAAAATTTTATGAGGATAGTTGACCATAATTCTCCTTATTGGTACAATAACATCACTCTATTATATCATAAAATTACAAAGAAAGGGTTAAAAATGACTACAGCTTTAATTTTAGGATACTCAGCTTTTGATCTGGGACTTTATAATGATAAAGATCCTCGGTTGAAAGTGATAAAAAAAGCGATTCAAAAAGATTTGGAGTCCATGGCTCAAGAAGGTGTGACGTGGCTTGTATTCACAGGAAATCTAGGATTCGAATACTGGGTGTTAGAAGTGGCTCGAGATATGAAAGAAGATTACGGATTTCAACTGGCGACGATTTTTGATTTTGAAACACACGGAGAAAATTGGAATGAAGCTAATCAGCTTAAACTTAGCCAATTTAAGCAGGTCGATTTTGTCAAATATGCCTATCCCAAGTATGAAAAACAAGGGACAACTGCGTGATTATCAACGATTTTTACTGGAAAATACTGATTTAGCCTATTTTTTCTATGACCCAGAAAATGAGACCAAATTAAAATTTATGGACAAGCTGATGACAAATCAGGAAGACTATCGTATAAAAAGGCTAACCTTTGAAGACTTAAATGAGCTGGTAGAAAATTTTTCTGAAAAGTAAGCCTTTGACCTTGATTTTTGTTTGCCTTTTTTTATAATAATACTATTAGAAATTGAGAATGGAGAGAGAGATGGCAAGTATTATTTTTTCAGCAAAAGATATTTTTGAACAAGAGTTTGGACGTGAAGTCCGTGGATATAGTAAGGTTGAAGTTGATGAATTTTTGGACGATGTCATCAAGGACTATGAAACTTATGCTGCCCTAGTCAAGTCTCTCCGTCAAGAAATTGCTGAGTTGAAGGAAGAATTATCTCGTAAACCGAAACCTTCACCAGTTCAAGCAGAGCCTCTTGAAGCGGCAACTACAAGCTCTATGACGAATTTTGATATTTTGAAACGCTTGAATCGTCTCGAGAAAGAAGTATTTGGTAAACAAATTTTGGATAACTCTGATTTGTAAGAGCTTATTTGAAAAGTGCAATTTTTGGATAATCGCGTGAGGAGAATTTCTTTTCATGAGGAAAGTCCATGCTAGCACAGGCTGTGATGCCTGTAGTGTTTGTGCTAGGCGAAACCATAAGCCTAGGGACGAGAAATCGTTACGGCAGCTGAAATGGCTAAGTCCTTGGATAGGCCAGACTAGGCTTGAAAGTGCCACAGTGACGGAGTCTTTCTGGAAACGGAGAGAGTGGAACGCGGTAAACCCCTCAAGCTAGCAACCCAAATTTCGGTCGGGGCATGGAGTACACGGAAACGAACGTAGTACTCTGACTGCTATCAGCTGTAAGCTGTTAGTGGTAGACAGATGATTATCGAAGGAAGTGGTCCTAGTCACTTCTGGAACAAAACATGGCTTATAGAAAATTGCATATAGGTTGGGGCTGAGAAAACTTTCTCAACCTCATTTTTTAAAGTGGACATATAGAAAGGTCTTATAAGACTGAAAATGAAAAAAGAATTTAATTTAATCGCTACTGCTGCAGCGGGTCTTGAGGCTGTTGTGGGACGTGAAGTGCGAGAGTTGGGCTACGATTGTCAGGTTGAAAATGGACGTGTTCGTTTTCAAGGAGACGTGAGAGCCATTATCGAAACCAACCTCTGGCTTCGGGCAGCAGACCGTATTAAAATTATGGTAGGAACGTTCCCAGCTAAGACTTTTGAGGATCTCTTTCAGGGAGTTTTCGCTCTAGATTGGGAAAATTATTTACCACTTGGAGCTCGTTTTCCGATTTCAAAAGCCAAATGTGTTAAGTCTAAACTACACAATGAACCAAGTGTACAGGCTATTTCAAAGAAGGCCGTTGTCAAGAAATTGCAGAAACACTACGCCCGCCCAGAAGGCGTTCCTCTGATGGAGAATGGTCCAGAGTTTAAGATTGAGGTCTCTATTCTTAAAGACATAGCAACTGTCATGATTGATACGACAGGGACTAGCCTCTTTAAACGTGGTTATCGTACGGAAAAGGGTGGCGCTCCTATCAAGGAAAACATGGCGGCAGCCATTTTACAACTTTCTAACTGGTATCCAGATAAGCCCTTGATTGATCCGACCTGTGGTTCAGGAACTTTCTGTATCGAGGCAGTTATGATTGCTAGAAAGATGGCACCAGGACTTCGTCGCTCTTTTGCATTTGAGGAATGGAACTGGATTAGCGATCGACTGATTCAAGAAGTGCGTACAGAAGCAGCTAAGAAAGTGGATCGTGAGCTGGAACTTGACATCATGGGCTGTGATATCGATGCACGTATGGTAGAAATTGCTAAGGCTAATGCCCAGGCGGTAGGGGTTGAAGGAGATATTACCTTTAAGCAGATGCGCGTGCAGGATTTACGTTCCGATAAAATCAATGGAGTTATTATCTCCAACCCGCCTTATGGTGAACGCTTGTCAGATGATGCAGGGGTTACCAAGCTTTATGCTGAGATGGGACAGGTCTTTGCACCACTGAAAACGTGGAGCAAGTTTATCCTAACTAGCGATGAAGCCTTTGAGACCAAGTACGGTAGTCAAGCGGATAAGAAGCGTAAGTTGTACAATGGAACCTTAAAAGTTGATTTGTATCAATATTTTGGTCAGCGTGTTAAACGCCAAGAAGTGAAGTAGAAAGGATAAGATATGGATCAGAAGAGACGTGATCGGCATGAGAAACATGATCAAGAGCCACAATTTGATTTTGATGACGCTAAAGATTTGACAGTAGGTCAAGTTATTCGTAAGAATGAGGAAGTTGAAGCTGGGGTGCTTCCAGAAGATAGTATTCTAGACAAATATATAAAGCAACATCGTGAAGAGATTGAAGCAGATAAGTTTGAAACACGACAGTTCAAAAAAGAAGAGCTAGCAGCCACTCAAAGTTTAGAGGAATTGATTCAAGCAGTTCGAGAAACGAGTGATACTACTGCAGATGAGGAGTTAGGAGAAGAATCTTCTATAGATGCTACAGACACAAATAGTTCAGACTTTGTTTTGCCTCCTCTAGAGGAAAAAAGTCAAAGATAGAACCTCTAGTTGTAACTAAGGAAGGTGTTGATGAAGATGACGAGGTCCAAGAAGATGATACAGTTTTACTGTCGAGAGCTACTGCCATAAAGACAGAAACAGAAGCAGACTCTATAAAGAAACGAGTGATGATCATCGCTTCAGTACTGATTGTAATTGTTATCCTGCTGGGGAGCTATTTTGTCTACCGTCAAATCTCACGCTCAAACCAAGAGATACAATCTTCACAATCAGCTTCAACCGACCAAGCTACGCAAACAGCATTACAAGAGTTTAATACTCTCTATGATGCCTTCTATACAGATAGCAACAAAACGGCTTTGAAAAATAGTCAGTTTGATAAGCTGAGCCAACTTAAAACCTTGCTTGATAAGTTGGAGGGTAGTCGTGAATATACGCTTGCAAAATCTAAGTATGACAGCCTTGAAACGCAAATTAAGGCTATTCAAGATGTAAATGCTCAATTTGAGAAGCCAGCTATTGTTGATGGTGTTTTGGACACTAACGCTAAAGCTAAATCGGATGCTAAATTTACAGAGATAAAAACTGGAAATACGGAGCTTGATAAATTACTAGATAAGGCTATTAGTTTAGGTAAGAGTCAACAAACAGCTCCTTCAAGTTCAAGCTCAAGTCAAGCAAGTTCATCAACAGAGAGGGCTGCAGACAACACAAGTCCATCTTCAAGCGTCTCATCAAACAATTCAGTTTCTGCACGTGATGATAGCCATGGCGGTTTATCAAGTTCTGGAGTTGACCTCCAGAGAGCTTCGAGTCGTGTGCCGTTCAATCAATCGGCTGTTGATGATAGCAATAACTCTGCTTGGGATTTCGCGGATGGTGTTTTGGAACAAATCCTAGCGACTTCACGCTCACGTGGTTATATCACTGGTAACCAATACATCCTTGAACGTGTCAATATCGTTAATGGCAATGGTTATTACAACCTCTACAAGCCAGATGGAACCTATCTCTTTACCCTTAACTGTAAGACAGGATACTTTGTTGGAAATGGTTCTGGACATGCGGATGCTTTGGACTACTAAGCAGTCGTTACAAAATTCTTTCTTTTCAAAAGTAAAAATGATAAAATAAAACAAATTAAACAAGAGGAGTGTCAAATGACAAAAGCTAACTTTGGTGTCGTAGGTATGGCCGTAATGGGTCGTAACCTTGCCCTTAATATTGAATCTCGTGGTTACACAGTTGCTATTTACAACCGTAGTAAAGAAAAAACTGAAGATGTAATTGCTTGCCATCCTGAAAAGAACTTTGTACCAAGCTATGACGTTGAAAGTTTTGTTAACTCAATCGAAAAACCTCGTCGTATCATGCTGATGGTTCAAGCTGGACCTGGTACAGATGCTACAATTCAAGCCCTTCTTCCACACCTTGACAAGGGTGATATCTTGATTGACGGAGGAAACACTTTCTACAAAGATACAATCCGTCGTAATGAAGAATTGGCAAACTCAGGTATCAACTTTATCGGTACTGGAGTTTCTGGTGGTGAAAAAGGTGCCCTTGAAGGTCCTTCTATCATGCCTGGTGGACAAAGAGGCCTACGAATTGGTTGCGGATGTTCTTGAAGAAATCTCAGCTAAAGCACCAGAAGATGGCAAACCATGTGTGACTTACATCGGTCCTGATGGAGCTGGTCACTATGTGAAAATGGTTCACAACGGTATCGAGTATGGTGATATGCAATTGATCGCAGAAAGCTATGACTTGATGCAACACTTGCTAGGCCTTTCTGCAGAAGATATGGCTGAAATCTTTACTGAGTGGAACAAGGGTGAATTGGACAGCTACTTGATCGAAATCACAGCTGATATCTTGAGCCGTAAAGACGATGAAGGTCAAGATGGACCAATCGTAGACTACATCCTTGATGCCGCAGGTAACAAGGGAACTGGTAAATGGACTAGCCAATCATCTCTTGACCTAGGTGTGCCATTGTCACTCATCACTGAGTCAGTATTTGCACGTTACATCTCTACTTACAAAGAAGAACGTGTACATGCTAGCAAGGTTCTTCCAAAACCAGCTGCCTTCAAATTTGAAGGAGACAAGGCTGAGTTGATTGAAAAGATCCGTCAAGCCCTTTACTTCTCAAAAATCATTTCATACGCACAAGGTTTTGCTCAATTGCGTGTAGCTTCTAAAGAAAATAACTGGAACTTGCCATTTGCAGACATCGCATCTATCTGGCGTGATGGCTGTATCATCCGTTCTCGTTTCTTGCAAAAGATTACAGATGCTTACAACCGTGATGCAGACCTTGCTAACCTTCTTTTGGATGAATACTTCTTGGATGTCACTGCTAAGTACCAACAAGCAGTGCGTGATATCGTAGCTCTTGCGGTTCAAGCTGGTGTGCCAGTGCCAACCTTCTCAGCAGCTATTACTTACTTTGATAGCTACCGTTCAGCTGACCTTCCAGCTAACTTGATCCAAGCGCAACGTGACTACTTTGGTGCCCACACTTACCAACGTAAAGACAAAGAAGGAACCTTCCACTACTCTTGGTATGACGAAAAATAAGTAGGTCTGCCATGGGGAAACGGATTTTATTACTTGAGAAAGAACGAAATCTAGCTCATTTTTTAAGTTTGGAACTCCAAAAAGAGCAATACCGAGTTGATCAGGTTGAGGAGGGGCAAAAGGCCCTCTCCATGGCTCTTCAGACAGACTATGACTTGATTTTATTGAATGCTCATCTGGGGGATATGACGTCCCAGGATTTTGCAGCCAAGCTGAGTCGGACTAAGCCAGCCTCAGTCATTATGGTCTTGGACCATCGCGAAGACTTGCAAAATCAGATTGAGACAATCCAACGCTTTGCCGTTTCTTACATCTATAAGCCAGTTATTATTGAGAATCTGGTAGATCGTATTTCAGCGATTTTCCGAGGTCGGGACTTTATCGATCAACACTGTAGTCAGATGAAGGTTCCAACGTCTTACCGCAATCTGCGTATGGATGTAGAACATCATACCGTTTATCGTGGCGAGGAAATGATTGCTTTGACTCGTCGTGAGTATGATCTTTTGGCTACTCTTATGGGAAGCAAGAAAGTTCTGACTCGTGAGCAGTTGTTGGAAAGTGTCTGGAAGTATGAAAGTGCGACCGAAACAAATATCGTGGATGTCTATATCCGTTATCTACGTAGCAAGCTTGATGTAAAAGGTCAAAAAAAGCTACATTAAAACCGTTCGTGGTGTTGGTTACACCATGCAAGAATAGAAAAGCAGTTGCAGTTTTGTAACTGCTTTTTTTGAGGGGTGTTCTATATATTGACATGCAGTTTGGTCTTTGCTATAATCAGTTATGGAGGATACGTCTAATGAAAACAGTAAAAAAATTGATGCAAATTGCATTAGCAGTCTTTTTCTTTGGTTTGCTAGCAACAAGTGCAGTATTGGCGGATGATGCTGATTCAGAAGGTTGGCAATTTGTCCAAGAAAATGGTAGAACCTACTACAAGAAGGGTGACATCAAAGAAACCTACTGGCGAGTGATTGATGGGAAGTACTATTATTTTGATCCTTTATCTGGAGAGATGGTGGTCGGCTGGCAATATATTCCGTTTCCATCTAAAGGTAGTACAATTGGTCCTTACCCAAATGGTATCAGATTAGAAGGTTTTCCAAAGTCAGAGTGGTACTATTTCGATAAAAATGGAGTGCTACAAGAGTTTGTTGGTTGGGAAGCATTAGAGGTTAAAACTAAAGACAGTGTTGGAAGAAAGTATGGGGAAAAACGTACAAATCCGGAAGATAAAGAAGAGAAGAGTTTTTACACGAACTATTACTTTAATCAAAATCATTCTTTAGAGACAGGTTGGCTTTATGACCAGTCTAATTGGTATTATCTAGCTAAAACGGAAATTAATGGAGAAGACTATATTGGTGGTGAAATACGTACAGGTTGGATAAATGATGGTTCAGCTTGGTACTATCTAGATCCAACAACTGGTATCATGCAAACTGGTTGGAAACAACTTGGCAATAAATGGTACTACCTCCGTTCATCAGGAGCTATGACAACTGGCTGGTATCAGGAAGGCTCAACTTGGTACTATTTAGATGCTGAAATGGTGATATGAAAACAGGCTGGCAATATCTTGGTAACAAGTGGTACTATCTCCGTTCATCAGGAGCTATGGCAACTGGTTGGGTGAAAGATGGTTCAACTTGGTACTATCTAAATGCAAGTAATGGAGATATGAAGACAGGTTGGACAAAAGTAAATGGAAACTGGTATTATCTCAATTCAAATGGAGCAATGGTTACAGGTAGCCAAACTATCGATGATAAAGTTTATAACTTTGCTTCATCTGGTGAGTGGATTTAATCTTGGAGGAGATACAAATGAAGCTTTTGAAAAAAATGATGCAAGTTGGACTAACAGCATTTTTCTTTGGTTTGATAGCTACAAATACTGTATTTGCGGATACCACAGGTGGCCAATTTGTTGATAAGGATAATAGAAAATATTATGTAAAAGATGATCATAAAGCAATCTATTGGCATAAAATAGATGGCAAAACTTACTATTTTGGTGATAAAGGAGAAATGGTAGTTGGATGGCAATACGTAGAAATTCATGGAACAGGTTATCGTGATAATTTATTTAATAATCGTCCAGTCTTAGAAATTGGCCTTCAGGAGAAGTGGTACTATTTTGGACAAGATGGTGCTTTGCTAGAACAAACAGATAAACAAGTACTAGAGGCAAAAACGTCTGAAAATACAGGAAAAGTATACGGTGAACAATATGCTCCATCTGCTGAAAGAGAACTTATTATTTTGATAATAATTATGCTGTAAAGACAGGTTGGACTTATGAAGACGGCAATTGGTATTATTTAAATAAGCTAGGAATTTCTGGCGATGATTCTTACAATCCACTACCAATTGGTGAAGTTGCTAAGGGTTGGACTCAAGATTTCCATGTTACTTTTGGTATTGATAGAAGCAAACCTGCTCCGTGGTATTACCTAGACCCAGAAACTGGTATCATGCAAACTGGTTGGAAGCAAATTGGCAATAAGTGGTACTACCTCCGTTCATCAGGAGCTATGGCGACTGGTTGGTATCAAGAAGGTTCGACTTGGTATTATTTAGATGAGCCAAATGGCGATATGAAAACTGGTTGGCAAAACCTTGGTAACAAGTGGTACTATCTCAGTTCATCAGGAGCTATGGCAACTGGTTGGTATAAAGATGGTTCAACTTGGTACTACCTAAATGCAAGTAATGGAGATATGAAGACAGGTTGGTTCCAGGTCAATGGCAAATGGTACTATGCTTATAGCTCAGGTGCCTTGGCAGTGAATACGATCGTAGATGGCTACTACGTCAATTATAATGGCGAATGGGTTCAATAATGAAAGAGGCGATTGTGAAGGAAACAATCGCTTTTTTTGAGAAAATATAATAAAATAGATAGGAGAAAAATAAATACTTGTATGAAAAATGAGACGGCTTTTTCGTCTAGTAAAAGGAAAAATATGACAA
>BNJU01005180.1_pt1 | contig 51376 bp, 75 predicted proteins | sample 8539281 | NCBI WGS metagenome assembly BNJU01 (sample SAMD00202456, study PRJDB9452) | human saliva metagenome | isolation source: human saliva | place: Japan | reverse complement strand
CTAAGAAAAACGCAAATAAAAGGGACTTTTTCAACAACAAAATAGGCTCCATAATTCCTACAGTCGTTTTACCCACTACAGAAATTATAGAGCCAAAAACGAGGAATCTACTAATGTATAAGAGGTACCTCGTTTTTATGTAATTTAACTATAAAAATTTAGTTTGTTAAGTAGATTCCAACAATTATCCTATTCAGATTTCAGATACAAATTTTTTTCAACTTTTAATGTGAATAAAAAGAGATTATTATTCCCTATTGACTATTTTCCTCTATCCTTGAACCTTGGAAGCATGGAAGCTGTTTTTCTATATGTGAATACGTCTCAGTTGTACTACTAAAAAACATATTTTAAAAATAATGCCAAATGATGCTAAGAAATTAACCATAAGTGTAACTATAAAAAGAAATCATTGTGTTATCAGATATTATATCTCCCTTTTCCACAAATACGAGCTTTTATAACAATATACAGCAGAACAATAGAACCTAAAAATGTAATGTAACAACTCCAAGCATAAACCATATTGATAATTTCCGAAAGAAAAATTTTTATTCTCTAATTCTTCTCTTATTGCAACTGTCAGTTCTTTGTAGTGACGTGCTTGAGCCTCGTCCATAGTTTCAAATGTTGTCTGTTCTCTTAGGGATTTTATAATTTTACTAAATTGAAGATTATGAAGATCAATGTTTAAAAATTAGATGGTAGTTTTTTTCTTTTAGATATATCTTTAATTTTTCATTATTATCTATAGTCACAATTAGATTGCCCTTCACGTTGTAAATTGGCGACTCTGACAGAAGCTATATGAAAATGATACATTAAATCTTTCAGATAGCACTTTTTGCTAATTCAGTTTTATCAACAATTTCTTCTGACAATTTTTAACTTCGTTAACTGGGATTAAAAATTCTCCAGCAAAAGTATTTGCATCTTCTTCTCTTAAATTTTCTTCTGGTGTATAGCTATGAATATCGTTTTTCTAAATGAAACTTCAAAAAATTCCATCTTCCAAATTAATCTCTTCACTGGAAGCCATTGCCAATGCAAGATTAGATGTCCTAACTCATGAGCTAAGGTGAAACGCTGTCTACGAGTATTCTCCTCAGCATTAAGTACGATGACTGGTTTGTTGTTTTCTGCCATTAAATATCCGCTAACATTTTCACTGTCACCTTCCATAAAGGCATATTTAACTTGTACTCCAAATTTTTCAGTAGCACTTTCAAAATTTTCAAGAACCTCTTCTAACGATAATTCAGGAAATAGTGTACGCAAGCCGTTAACTATTGTTCTAATTTCATCAATTTTATACATCTGTCTCCCTCCTTACTAGCTTCATTGTACCAGTACTTAAAGTATGTGTCAATGTATATAATAAAAAAATTAGAAATTCTTTCTCCTCTCGCATTGGTTAATAATGATTTGATATAGTGGATTGAAACAAGATATGAACAAAGAGATTAGGAAAGTCAAATTAATTTCTAGAAACTTTTTAGAACCCCTAGTGTACTATTCTAGGTTCAATCCACTATAAAATATGTTATTTTTACTTAGAAATATAATTATGACACTCTAAAAAACATAAAAATCTAAAAGAATTTCCGTATTTAAAAGTTAAAAGACAAACGCCAAAAATAACGTTTGTCTTTGTTCGAGGGACTCGCTTGAGTCCTTTTTATTATTCTTTTCTAAGTTTCTCCAAGGTTTGCTTGAAGATATCTGGAATATCAGCAGTAAATTCCATAGTTTCCCCTGTTTTAGGATGGGTAAATCCAAGTGTCTTGGCATGGAGAAATTGCCCATGTCCTTTCAAGGTTTTACGAGGGCCGTAAACCTCATCACCAGCGACTGGATGACCAATGTAGGCCATATGGACACGAATTTGGTGAGTTCTTCCAGTTTCCAGTTGCAATTCAGCAAAGTATAATCACCAAAGCGCTCCAAGACTTGGAAACGCGTCACTGCTGGTTTCCCTTTGCAGTCACAGCTTGTTTCTTACGGTCTTTTCACTACGTCCGATTGGCGCCTCAATGACTCCACGATCATTTGGAAGATTTCCATGAACAATGGCCCAATATTTCCGAAGAGACTTTCTTTGTCCTTCAATTCTTGAGCCAGCGCTATGTGAGCTTCATCATTTTTAGCAACCATGAGAAGCCCAGATGTGTCCTTATCGATACGATGAACAATTCCCCGGACGCAGCACACCATTAATTCCTGATAAGTCCTTAATATGATACACAAGGGCATTCACCAAGGTACCACTGGTATGACCAGCACTTGGATGAACAACCATGCCTTGAGGTTTATTGACTACTGCTACATCCTCATCTTGATAAATGATTTCTAAAGGAATATCTTCAGCTACATACTCCAAAACCTCTGGTTCGGGAATTTGATAAGTGATCATATCGCCCCTCTTGGACCGTATACTTGGCTTTCTTGACCTGGCCGTTGACCAAGACTTGACCAGATTGATTTGTTCATTGGCGAGACTACGGGACAATTCTGTCAAATCTGACAAAGCCTTGTCTAAGCGTAGTCCGCCTCTTTCAATTTTAATTTCCATTCATTTCCTCTTTTAGCATTGCAATCAATAAAATAATCACTCCAACAGTCAGATAGCTATCTGCCACATTGAAAATTGCAAAATTGATAAAGTCAAGGTGGAACATATCCACAACAAAGCCCTGACTGATTCTGTCAATAAAGTTTCCAAGACCACCTGCGATAATCAAGGTCAAACCCAAGACCATCCAGAATGAGTCCTCCATGTGTTTATGTAAATACCAAATGGCACCTACCACGACGACCAGGGTAATGACAGCGAATAACAACTGCTGATCTTGTAAGATAGAAAAGGCTGCCCCTCGATTTTGCAGGTAGGTCAAGCTAACGAAATTGGGAATCCATGATTTGATTTCACCAAGAGCAATATTCTGAACGACATAAGATTTTACCAATTGGTCTAACACTATTAAGAGTGCTATGACTCCTGCTACTATTCCTCTTTTTTTCATGACTTCCTCTTCTGATCAAAATATTCTTGCATGACTTCTACGAAAAGAGTTCCAGCCTGACTAAGCTCCACTTCCTCACGTTTAACATAGACCATGCGATTATTGAGATTATCATTTAGCGGAATAACGGTGATCCCGTTCACACTATCGCTATCTAAGAATCCAGATCCAGTCGCATAAGCATTAGTTCTTTCAAGAATTCCATTTAAAGTAGCACGATCTGTCACATTGAACATCTGAGAACTGGCACTTGTATCCACAAAGTTTTCTGAGTAATAAAGATATTCATCCTTTTCTTGCGTGAATCGAACCGTTGGTAAATCTGTCAAATCCTCCATAACCAACTCTTTTTTCTTAGCTAAGGGGTGACCTTCACGTAGATAAATATGCGTTTGGAAAGGGATCAACTCAATCACTTCAAGACCTAATTTTTCAATCCGTTGCATAATACCCTTTTTGGTTTTTGATTGTTGAGGTAAATAATCCCAATCTCACTATGCCCTTGGGCTACTTCGTCCAAAATCTGAACAGTTGTAGATTCAAAAATACGAAAATTCTTATAGTCAGGATATTGTTGCGAAAAAGCTGTAATAGTTGGTGGCAAGAAATCATAGTGTTGGCTGGCTATTGAAAACTCATCTTTCTCCTCTTCAGGATTAGCATACTGATTTTGGAAAACATCAAATCCTTTAACCAACTCTTGTGCCTTTTCATAAAATTCCATCCCACGACGTGTAAGAAAAGTTCCTGAACTGGTTCTACGAAAAATCTTAAAGCCAAGCTCTTTTTCCAAGTCTCTTACAGAAATAGATAGACTGGGTTGGCTAACGTACATCTTTTCAGCCGCTTCACGAAAAGTACCACTATTTGCAATAGCAACAACGTAGCGTAATTGTTGAATATTCATGATTTCTCCTTCGATTTCTATCTTATCATTATACCATAAATCAAGCCTATCCAACAAAGGAAAAATTATGTCCTAGACTTCTTAGCAAAGTAAACAAAAACACCTTTAAAGCTAGACCCAAAATCCAACTAAAAAGGAGTGTTACCAATGCGATTATTTAGCTGCTGCGTAAAGCTCGTCTACTTTGTTCCAGTTGATAACTGAGAAGAAAGCTTTGATGTAGTCAGGACGAACGTTGCGGTATTTCACGTAGTAGGCATGTTCCCAAACGTCCAAGCCCAAGATTGGTTTTTTACCTTCTGAGATTGGTGTGTCTTGGTTTGCTGTTGAAGTCACTTCAAGTTTACCTTCTTTGTTAACAACCAACCATGCCCATCCAGAACCGAAACGAGTTGTTGCTGCCGCAGTAAATGCTGCTTGGAATTCTTCGAATGAACCAAATGTTGCATCGATTGCTGCTGCAAGTTCTGCTGAAGGAGCTGTTTTTTCAGGAGTCATCAATTCCCAGAAAAGAGCATGATTCAAGTGTCCACCACCGTTGTTGATAAGCGCTTGACGGATATCAGCTGGGATAGATTCTACATCAGCAAGCAAAGCTTCAAGGTCTTCACCAATTTCAGGGTGTTTTTCAAGAGCTGCATTAGCGTTATTTACATATGCTTGGTGGTGTTTGTCATGGTGCAAATGCATTGTTTCAGCATCGATGTATGGTTCCAAAGCGTCGTATGCGTATGGAAGATCTGGTAAGATAATAGCCATCTGTAATACCTCTTTTTCTTTCTATATAAAAATGATAACGTAAACATCTCGTTTTTTCAAGTTATTTGCTCAATTTGACTGACTTGCAATCTGTAATAAGGCCTTCTCAAACAGGTAGCTTTTTTCATAAACTCCTGTCTTAATTTGATAGTCTGTTTGGATCAGGTAACGAATAGAATCTTGCAAGAAATTCAAGGATAAGCCTCGTGTATCTCGAAGGGCAAACTTGATTTGATAGGGATTAGGATTACGACCCAGATAGTGCCCTAAACTGCTAACCATCTGGGACTCCGTCTGGCCTGACTCTGCCAAAATCTTGACTTGTGTATAGAGTCTAAACTGCCCCAGCATAATGGCAATCAGTTTGATCTCGTCTTCACCCTGCAAGGTCAAATCTTTTACCAAATCTCGCGCCTGATCAATCTTTTTAGCGAGGATAAGCTGAGTTAAGTCAAAGATATTATCCTGCAAGGTTTTAGGGATAGCTTGAATAATATCCTCTTCAGTGATGTTACTGTCAGCCTTGTATGACTGCAAAAAGAGAAGATTTTTTTGGATTTCGCTAAATTGAAAACCTGACTTGATGAGTAAATGTTCAAAAGATTTCTCAGCGAAAGTAAGCCCTTGTTTTTGACTCCACTTTTGAAAATATGCTCGTAATTCCTGCTCTTTTAGGCTCAATCGCTTCAAAAACTTTGGCATCCCTCTTCAAAAGCTTGACCAACCGTCTCTTACTGTCTAATTTACCTTCTGCAAAAATAACTAATTTGCTGGTAGGAGATGGATTTTCCAAGTATTCTTCAAAAGACTTGAGTTCATCATCAGTTAGATAACGTTTTTTTGCCGTGCTTATATCCACAAAATGATCTAGAATGACAATCTTTTCATCTGCAAAGAAAGGAAGACTAAGGAGTTCCAGCTCAATATCCTTGTAGGCCGCTTCTTTCATATCAAAGTGAGCAAAATTCAAATCAGCTGAATCATAGCCTATTTGTTTTAATACTTGACTCTTCATGACTTCAAATTGCCCTAAATCATCCCCAGTAAATACCGTTAAGGCTGGTAAGTTCTCCAAGGTCAAGCCTTGACTCTCTTCAATGGCTAGCATCTTCTCTCCTTTCTATTCGATAAATTCATTTCTCTAATCAATATAATTCAATTTACCACGGAAATCTCCAAGGCTTTCATAACCTTTTTCCGCCATGATTTCTTTGAGTTCCTTAGTAATACGCTCAAAAGCAGCTATTCCTTCTTTGTGCAGGGTAGTTCCTACCTGCACCATGCTGGCACCACATAGGATATGTTCAAAAGCATCACGTCCTGTTAATACTCCACCAGTTCCGATGATTTGAATTTCTGGATTCAAGCGTTGATAAAAAGCATGAACATTAGCAAGAGCTGTTGGTTTGATGTATTCTCCACCAATCCCACCAAAACCATTTTTAGGACGAATCACGACAGACTCATCTTCTATATAAAGACCATTTCCAATGGAGTTAACACAGTTAACAAACTTGAGTGGGTATTCATTAAAAATCGCTGCCGCTTGGTCAAAATGAACAATATCAAAATAAGGTGGAAGCTTAATTCCAAGAGGTTTTGTAAAATACTCAAAAACTTCTGATAAGATACGGCCTGTTGTTTCAAAATCATAGGCAATCTGAGGCTTACCTGGAACATTTGGGCATGAAAGATTAAGCTCAGTCAGACCACGGAAATCACTTTCTTGAACCTTTTTCAAGATGGTATGAGTTTCCTCTGGAGACATTCCCACTAAAGAGAGAAAGAAAGTACGGTTAGGTTCTTTTTCCTGTAATTCTAGAAGATAATCAAGGTAATAATCTAAACCATTATTTGGGAGCCCCATTGAGTTTATAGAACCAAGTGGAACATCTTGATAGCGTGGTTCAGGATTCCCCTGACGAAACTCCAAGGTTGCTGTCTTGGTGACAAAGGTTCCTGCTGCTGAGTTTTTAACTCCTTCCAACTCCTCTATGGTCATGCAAGCTACACCAGCCGCATTCATCAAGCAATTGTCAAACTCAAAACCAGCAATCTGCGTTTTTGTTGATACCATGATTCTGATCCTCCAGATTCCTTTTCTTTCTATTATTATACCATATTTTTATTTTTCTATTTAATAAAGTAATAATTATGATAAATGTTCGTTTTTGCTAAGTTTAAGTATACATACTAAAAAAATTGAATGAATCTTTTTGACAATTCAACGTTTTTCTTTACACTGGAAAAAAATTCTGCTATAATGTCTCACGTAATAAAAATATGACAATAAAGGAGAATGACATGACAACTGCTAAAGAATATATCCAAAGCGTTTTTGAAACTGTAAAAGCTCGTAATGGGCACGAGGCTGAATTTCTCCAGGCGGTTGAAGAATTCTTCAGTACCTTGGAACCTGTATTTGAAAAACATCCTGAATATATCGAAGAAAATATCCTAGCTCGTATCACTGAGCCTGAGCGTGTGATTTCTTTCCGTGTTCCTTGGGTTGATCGTCATGGAAAAGTTCAAGTTAACCGTGGTTACCGTGTTCAATTTAACTCAGCTGTTGGACCATATAAAGGGGGACTTCGTTTCCACCCAACTGTAAACCAAGGGATTTTGAAATTCCTCGGATTTGAACAAATCTTTAAAAACGTTTTGACAGGGCTTCCTATCGGTGGTGGTAAAGGTGGATCAGACTTTGATCCTAAAGGTAAAACTGACATTGAAGTCATGAATTTCTGCCAAAGCTTTATGACAGAATTGCAAAAATATATCGGCCCTTCACTTGACGTTCCTGCTGGAGATATCGGTGTTGGGGGACGTGAGATTGGTTACCTTTACGGTCAATACAAACGCCTCAATCAGTTTGATGCAGGCGTCTTGACTGGTAAACCACTTCCATTTGGTGGTAGCTTGATTCGTCCAGAAGCAACTGGTTACGGACTTGTTTACTACACAGAAGAAATGCTCAAGGCCAACGGCAACAGCTTTGCAGGTAAAAAAGTTGTCATCTCTGGTTCTGGTAACGTTGCTCAGTTTGCCCTTCAAAAAGCAACTGAACTTGGTGCAACTGTTATCTCTGTATCTGACTCAAACGGTTACGTTATCGATGAAAATGGTATCGACTTTGACCTTTTGGCAGATGTGAAGAATAAACGCCGTGCTCGTTTGACTGAGTACGCCGCTGAAAAATCTACTGCTACCTACTACGAAGGTTCTGTATGGACTTACGCTGGTAACTATGATATTGCCCTTCCATGTGCAACTCAAAATGAAATCAACGGTGAAGCTGCGAAACGCTTGGTTGCTCAAGGCGTTATCTGTGTATCTGAAGGTGCCAACATGCCTAGTGACCTTGATGCTATCAAAGTCTACAAAGAAAATAGCCTTCTTTATGGACCTGCTAAAGCTGCCAATGCTGGTGGTGTTGCTGTATCAGCTCTTGAAATGAGCCAAAACAGTCTTCGCCTTTCATGGACACGTGAAGAAGTTGACGGTCGTTTGAAAGATATCATGACTAACATCTTCAACACAGCTAAAGCAACTGCAGAAACTTACGGTCTTGGTACTGACTACCTTGCAGGTGCAAACATTGCAGCCTTTGAAAATGTAGCAAACGCTATGATTGCCCAAGGGATTGTTTAATTCTAAAAATGAACTCCTCACAATTCGTGGGGAGTTTTTCTGATGCAAAAAGAGAGTGGGACAGAAATCGGTAATTCGTTAGAATTCGATTTCGTCGTCCCACCTCCGCACAGTTGAGTAGGGCTGTAAAAGCTGATGAAATCAGCGTAGTAGAGCCCACTCAACCACTGCGTCTTGCTCGACAATCCAAAGACAAATGAGAGGCTAGGACTTTTGTCCCAGCCTCTAAGTGATTATAATTTACCTGCTACTGCATCCAACAACTCTTGGATTTTCGCTTGGTTGCTTCCTCCTGCCATGGCCATGTCTGGTTTACCACCACCACGTCCATCAACGATTGGAGCCAATTCTTTAACCAAGTTACCTGCGTGCACATCTTTTGTCTTGCTAGCTACGAGAAGGTTGACCTTGTCACCGATGGCTGCGACAAGAACAAGGACATCCGAATAGTCTTTTTGTTTCCAGTTATCCGCAAAGGTACGAAGGGCACCTGCATCTGATACAGAAACTTGGCTAGCAATGTAACGGTGTCCGTTTGCTTCTTGAACATTCTTGAAGACATCGCCAGCTGCAGCTGCTGCCGCTTTTTCCTTCAATTCTGCATTTTCTTTTTGTAATTGACGGAGTTGTTCTTGAAGTCCTTCAACCTTGTGAGGTACTTCCTTGAGTTGAGGGGCTTTCAAGGTTGCTGCGACTGCTTTCAGTGCGTCTTCTTGTTCACGATAAGCTTCAAAGGCTTCCTTACCAGTCACTGCCAAGATACGACGAGTTCCTGATCCGATCCCTTCTTCCTTGACAATCTTGAAGAGACCGATTTCAGAAGTGTTACCTACGTGAGTACCACCACAAAGTTCAACTGAGTAGTCACCAATCGTTACAACACGGACTTCCTTACCGTATTTCTCACCAAAGAGGGCCATAGCTCCCATTTCTTTGGCTGTTTCGATGTCTGTCTCAACAGTCTTAACTGCGATGGCTTCCCAGATCTTCTCATTGACTTGTTGCTCAATAGCACGCAATTCTTCTGGAGTCACAGCTTGGAAGTGGGTGAAGTCAAAGCGGAGGAATTCTACTTCGTTGAGTGATCCTGCTTGAGTAGCGTGATGTCCAAGGATATTGTGAAGGGCAGCGTGGAGCAAGTGAGTTGCTGTGTGGTTCTTCATGACACGGTGACGACGATTGCTATCGATGGCCAAAGTGTATTCTTGGTTCAAAGCAAGCGGTGCAAGAACTTCAACAGTATGAAGAGCTTGTCCATTTGGTGCTTTTTGAACATCCGTTACAGTCGCTACAAGGTTTCCTGCAGCATCCAAGATTTGACCGTGGTCAGCTACTTGTCCACCCATTTCAGCATAGAATGGTGTTTCTGCAAAGATCAGTGATGCAGTTCCTTCGCTACAGCTTCTACCTCTGCATTGTCCGCTACGATAGCCACCAACTTAGAAGGCAATTGGCTAGCATTGTAGTTGAAGACACTCTCAACAGTGATGTTTTGAAGGGTTTCATTTTGCATACCCATAGATCCGCCTTTGACAGCAGACGCACGCGCACGCTCTTGCTGCTCTTTCATGGCTGCTTCAAAACCTTCACGGTCTACAGTCATTCCTGCTTCTTCAGCGATTTCTTCTGTCAACTCTACTGGGAATCCGTATGTATCATAGAGTTTGAAGACATCTTGACCAGCAATGACAGATTGTCCTTTTTCTTTCAAGTCTGCTACGATACCCTGGGCAAAGTGTTGACCTGAGTGAAGGGTACGAGCAAATGACTCTTCTTCGCTCTTAACGATTTTCTCAATAAAGTCACGTTTTTCAAGAACTTCTGGGTAGTAGCTTTCCATGATTTTTTTCCAACAGTTGGAACAAGTTTATAAAGGAAAGGTTCGTTGATACCCAATTTTTTTGACCATGCATAGAGGCACGACGGAGAAGACGACGAAGGACATAACCACGACCTTCATTTCAGGAAGGGCACCATCACCGATGGCAAATGAAAGAGAACGGATGTGGTCAGCGATAACTTTAAAGCTCATGTTGTCGCCATCTTGGTCATAGACCTTACCAGACAATTTCTCTACTTCACGAATGATCGGCATGAAGAGGTCTGTTTCAAAGTTTGTCTTAGCACCTTGGATAACGGCTACCAAACGCTCCAAACCAGCGCCCGTATCAATGTTTTTGTGTGGCAATTCCTTGTACTCGCTACGAGGAACAGCAGGGTCTGCGTTAAATTGTGACAAAACGATGTTCCAGATTTCGATGTAACGGTCGTTTTCGATATCTTCTGCAAGTAAACGAAGACCGATATTTTCTGGGTCAAAAGCTTCTCCACGGTCGAAGAAAATCTCTGTATCAGGTCCAGAAGGTCCAGCACCGATTTCCCAGAAGTTGTCTTCGATTGGAATCAAGTGACTTGGGTCCACTCCCACTTCAATCCAGCGGTTGTATGAATCTTTGTCATCTGGATAATAAGTCATGTAAAGTTTGTCTTTAGGAAAGTCAAACCACTCAGGACTTGTCAAAAGCTCATATGCCCATGTAATTGCTTCGTCACGGAAGTAATCCCCGATTGAGAAGTTCCCCAACATTTCAAACATAGTATGGTGACGAGCAGTCTTCCCTACGTTTTCAATATCGTTGGTACGGATGGCTTTTTGAGCATTGGTAATCCGTGGATTTTCAGGGATAATAGTTCCGTCAAAATATTTTTTAAGAGTGGCAACCCCTGAGTTGATCCACAAAAGTGTTGGGTCGTTTACTGGAACCAAGCTAACGGATGGTTCTACTGAGTGGCCTTTTGTAGCCCAGAAATCAAGCCACATTTGGCGGACTTGTGCACTAGATAATTGTTTCATATGTATCTCCTTTTTACTAATTTGATTGGCTTTCTAGCATTTCCACATAGTCGATAGCGACACAGAGGGAAATGACTAGGTCAGCATAAGATTCGTCGTAGACGGTTACAGTATAGGTAGAGGTTAAATGGAAAAGTTCCTTGGCAATCTCAGCAATCACTTGGTCACGATCATCCAGCAATTTAAAATTCAAATCCCAGACATTTCCTTCGATACGAAGACCGAGATTGTCAAACTCATATTTATCCTTCCAGAACGTCAACTTCTTCCGAATATAAAAAAATGATCGCCGTTACTCAGTTGAATTTCAAAACGAGGTAGGAAAAGTTAAGACTTCCTTACTAATCTCACTGACCTGTTCACCAGCAACATCATAGATGGTAAAAGTCTTTGGGATCTTAAAAAATGAACCTTCAACCTGATAGGCGACATTGCCCATTTCATCCTTGATATCAAAACGTTCACCACCTAGGCGAAATTTTTGTTTGACATGAAATGTTCTCATAAACACCTCCAAAAATAAAAGACAAATCCATATCACGAAGGGCGAAAAAAACCGCGGTACCACCTTCATTCAATGAACTTGTCATTCTTGATTCTTATGCAATTGTTAGATTGAGTAGCATGATTTTCTGTCTTAGATGGCTCGCAGCACCGCCAATTCTCTGAACTAAGATGGAGAGAAAATCAATTCTCAACTCTAGTATTATATCGTTTTTTTGGGTTGGGGAGTCAAGAAACTTTTTCCCAAATAAAAAAATCTCAAAGTAGTTCTTCAACAAGAAATCTGTCTATTAAGATTTTGTCATACTTACTAACGAAGCAAGTCTAACATTTCTAGATTAAGTTCTTCATAAAAAGCAAAAATATTTATCATCAATATCATAGGTATCTTGCAAGATGAAACGTAAACTTTCAATTGTTTGAGATAATTTTTTTAGAATTAACTAAATTAGCATTAATTTCCGATAGACCGTGGGCAACTTTGTTTCTTTCATTGTTTAAAGAAATGAAAACTCTTAGTGACTCAATTAATTCAGGGCAAGAGTTATAAAACTCTAATATTTTAGTGTATGAAATTAGATTTAAAGTTGATGTAGGTGAGTAATCATCTTTTTCTTCGTCACTACCATTTTTGTGATTTTTATATTCTCTATCCAAATAACTGAGAATTTCTTTTAAAAATCTTGATGTTCTTCATTTAGCTTTGGGCAACTTCTTTTTATATTTTATAAGAGTCGGATAGTTCTTTTTAGTCTTTTCTTCTATTATAAATTCAACTAATGATTTTGACTTGATTAAGACATCTGCTAATTGTCCTCGTTTATTGAGAATTTCAATTAATAAATAATAATTGAGAGCATTTTTTTCAACATCTAAAATAGGAAGTTCCTTTTATCTCAAAAAAAGGGTTGTCTGTTTTTTTAAAAACACTTACTAAATCTTTTTAGAATGACTCTTAAACGATATAACTTTTTTTCTTAGAGAGCAATTTATTGTATTCTTTCCTAGCGACTAATTCTTGTGCAGCAATATAATCATAAGAAGAGATTAAATTTCTTAAATATCGTTTGATTAGAGACTGATTAAATTTTCTCTGCTTCATCTTTGATTGTACGGTTTTCGTAATCTTTTTGGTTATCTTGATTTTTCGTCAAATAGCCTTTTGTTCATCTTCACTTGACAGTGGCACATACTTTCTGTTTGCAGATTTGTTAGGAGTTGCAACCTGTATGGCTTTGCGTATTATAATCATTAATTCGATTTAAGGCAAATAAAGCAGAAATAATCTGAGGTGTCCCTGAGGAGAGATTTAAGATTAATTGATGATCTGTTCCAGAATATTTTTCGATAATCTGTCCCATCACTTCATACATTTTATCAAACAGATAGACTTCATCATTTTTTTCAATATGATTGATTCAATAACCACTTTAGGATGATAACCCTCTATTGAACATAATGCTTTCTCAACAAGATCTTTTTTACTAACATTTCTTCACTATAAACCAAAAACAATTTGTTCAGGGTCTATAGGTATCGAGCAATATGTAATAAAAGCTGCATCTCGATTATTGCTTATCGGATCTGTCGTTCCAACTGCTGAAATTAAAAATTTCCAAGATATTCTATCTCTCATTATTTCAGTAATTCTAATAATTCCTTATTTAAGTCCTTGTAAAAGCTAAAAATCCTTCTCAACGAGTTGATACTGTTCCTTGACTAGTCCCTTTTAAGGTTTTTTTAGGACAGGACCCTAACTGTTTTTAATTCCTCAGAATCTAATGGATCCAATTTATGAGCTACAGTATTTCGAGTTGAATTCATGCTAATAACTGGTTTGATTTTTTTAAATTGATTCCACTCATGTTTTTTTCTTTTAAGATCTTACTATAATCCCAAATTCCGAGATAATATTTCTCTGATTCACTCACGTAATTATCCAAAAAAATCCTGGATAACGATTTTCGATATAGTCATCTAATATAAACTCTGTAAGGTTTTTAATTCTAATCAGACCTTCACTAAAATTACCACGTTCTTTTTGCAAAATCAATAGTCAAATAAGCATTTAATACTTTTTTTCTGTTCTTCGCTCCATTTTTTTCTTTTTGGAGGACTTGAGGTACAGCTTGCCTGTCTAATGAATCCACAATCTCTTGCAACTTCTTTTCGACATTCTTTCAAACCAGGAAAGTCTGATAATTGATTAGCAACCTCTAAACTTGCTTTTATAATCATATTTTTTTATAAAAATCACGTAAAGTTTTTTTCATTAAGCCTTGCTTAAACTTATCTGAAGTATCTTCAATAGTTCGATCTACAAAGTCCTGCTTATTATCTATATTTGTATCAATTAGTGCATCAATATCTTCTGAATCATCATGTCCAACTCCTGCATTTGAATCATTTTCAGGACTTGAAACTTGTACTGCCTTGACATTGATTTCACTAAGTCTATTAATAACAAACAAAGCTGATTTTTATTTGAGGAGTTGCACTTGAAAGATTGAGAATAAATTCGTCGTCTTTTTTTATAATACTCTTGTATAATAGCATCAAATTGATCATACATGATATCAAAAACATGTACATCAGCATTTAAGATGATTGACTCATGGTATACAATCTCTGGGAGGTATTCAGAATCAATAGAACGAATCACTTTCTCAATATCATCTTTCTTACTAATTGTTCTCTCTGAAAAACAATAATAATCTTATCTGGACGATATTTTCTCGCAATATGTACTAAGGCTCCATCGTGAAAATTTCGTATAGGATCTGTATCACCCACTGCCGAAATCAAAACCTTCATTTAGTAATCTCCTTAATCATAAAGTTCGCCTTGCCCATTTCATAGAAGAATTCATCATTTTTTATTAATATGGAAGGCTGAACAGAGTCATCTTCCAAAAGGATAGGGGCTTTTGTAAGCTTTAATACACCTTTACCCTTCATCTTAGTTTGTACTGGTTTCTTGTGGTTCTCTTTTACAATTTCATATGCTTGTTTAAAAATTGTTTTTGTCCAAACTCCACTACCAGCACCCAAGTAGATAGGATATTGACTATTTGGCTGAATTTTATTTTCAGGAAAATCTGATAAGAAAAAGTTTTTATATTCTTTGTAAAAGGCTTGCGCTCTCTGTCCTAATTCTTCCATTAGGATTCCAGCTTCCTTAGTAGTTGTAGTAATGGTGAAATTGATTTTAGTTGAGGGTGCGATGGCTTCCCTGTATAAGGGAAGAGGCTTGGGAGTTAAGGACTTGGCTGAATAATCCCATTTTTGAACTAAAATAAGACTGTCATTTCTAAATGGTTTGCTATCACTAACACGAATGGCATTAAATATGTTATTGAATTCTTTACCCTTCTTAGGCACCCAAGGAATCATATTTTTATTTTCCTTAGGATTCTTACCTCTAGTATCAACCACCTTTTTATTGTTCCAGTGAGGATTTGTGTTCATTAAAATAGTTCGAATAGCTCCCTTTAACGAACTACCAGGTATATAAGGATTACCATAAGGATCTCTCATAAACTTTGCTACTTCATTAATAGTACCTAACTGGGAATCAATGTTGTTCTTTTCGGTTTCAAAACCAGTCTCTTTAATCCTATAACCACCAAAAATCACGGTCAGAAATACGGTTATCCTCTAAAAAAGGAAATCAAACGATTATTACTGGCACTTTCCTTCCTCTCTTGTAAAAAGCGCTCAAACTTCTGATCATAACCTTTCTCCACCATTCGATTATAAAACTTACCCATATCGGGGAAATAAAAGTACCCATCTTCATAGATAAATTCACGAGATGTGTACTTATCACCACTGCCAGTATGGATAGGAGCCATGGCTAGGAGGCTAAATTGAAAGGTTCTATACTCTGTTTTCATCTTTCTCCCTCCATCTTGAAAAATAATGGTTTAGCATAGCTTAATACTTCATGTGGGAAATCAAGAGGCCTTACATCCACGATCTGTCCTGTAAAGGTTTCAGAGAAAGTAGATCCAGAAGCAAACTTATATAAATCCTGCTTACGGTAATTTTTCATTAGTTTCTGTACTAAAAAGCAAAAACCACTTGATTTACTTAGTAAATAGGAACCAGTTTCCATAGCATATTCAAATTCCTTTTCGACTGGTAGAGAAGTCGTCAAGGTCATGACAGATCCTTGATGGGCCTTGGTGAGACGATTTTTGAAGCTATCTGGTAAATCTAATATAGTCAAATCAAATTGTCCATAACCACTAGAGCGTTTGCCCCCAATCCCCGTATACTGCAAGCTTGTCATGAGCTCATTTAAGAGTTCAGATTCGGTAGCAATCACATAGAGAGCAGACTTATCAGCAAATCGAACTGTAGAAACTTGATAAAGAGCCCCATCTACATGAGGTTGGTTTTTAATGAAGATGTTTGTTACTCCATGTTCTGCGTCTTCAAAAAGAGTCCCATTTACATAAGAATCAAATTTATCTAGAGGAATAAACTGAAGTTTTCTTTGCCATTTTCGCTTGGCGTCGCACTTCTTTGACATCTGTCGTTAAATCTGCCTGATCAAACTTTGAAATCCTATCGGCTTAGGTAAAAATGGTCCTGACTTATAAGGAAAGGCATCAGTCAAAACAAATTCATCTTGACCCGCTATTGACACGAATTCCTCCATTTTCCCCATTTTTTTTGCTTCTATAGCTAAGGCTGAAAAACAAGCGGTCCGCTGCAAAAGTCATTTTAGAACTATCCAGAGTTCCTGCTCCGAAGTGAGCAGTATGGAAGTTCATAATATACATCTTGTAGGTCATACTAGACCTCCGTAGTTAAAAGTTCATTCAATCTACTAACATCATAGTTTCCGAAAACTGTATTTGCTTTAAGATCCTCAAAAACAACTTTACCATATCCACGAGAGCCTGAACCACCTAAATAATCAAGTTCCAACAGTTTTAATCCATCAAGAATCACTTTGAAGTCTTCTTCTACTTGAGCTTGACTTTTTGTCTGTCACCTCATAGATCAACTCAAATCCAAAGACACTGTCTCGGATGGCACGTTCAATTTGTCTCGGTTTAGCTTCAGCAGTGATACGGTCAATGGTATTTTCGAATTTTACTTCAGTATAAATCTTTGCGCCTAAGCTATCAAGTTTATCTTTATTAGATAAAAATGCATCACGAAAAATTAAACGACCTATTTTATCGCGCTTAGATGAGCTATTTCCAAATAGTCGACTTATAATTTCCCCATCTTCTCCTGGTTGCTTTGCTAGTCTAGAATTATATACTTTTGCTAGAAGGGTACGCATTTTCCCTTTGATACTTGAACCCGGGATAATGGGTAAGTTCGTAATTGGATCTTTAATCACAGGTGAGTCCATAGCCCCAATTGCTGCAAAGGCATCACTTGTTCCAATATGAAGTCCTGTCTCTAGACGAATTTGTCCTGTTACTTGAATTTTTGCAAATGCCATTAATCTTTTTCCTCCATAAAATTTGAAATAAGCTACTAGTGCTTCCATATAGCGGCAAAAACGTTGGAGACTTTCCTTATTGTTTATTTCTTTTAGAATGTCTAGAATCTCAGCCTTTTTCACCAAGTCTTTAACCGCAGTTTCTCGGCCAGATTGATAAACAAACTGCACTCTCAAATAAGCGATTTTATCAGCCAATTCCTTATACTCTCTAATCTTACTTTCATCAAAAAGATTACTAGTTAAATTTAGTAGATTTCGAATTTTTGTAGTTGTTAAAAGGAATGCATCAGGATTTCTAAAATTCCTAGTATTTCGATTCAATGATTTAATAACCTTTTCTGCCTTATCTACGTAATTATCATCTGTTAAAATTGCCATCTATGAATCCTTTCTAATCTCATAAATATATAGAAGTAAAGCTATCTCTGCTTCCTTACGTTCATTGTCGCTACCTGTATACCAAGAAAAGAATAAATCTTTAAACTTTCTAAACTCTTCTTTTTTTGTCTTTAGGTGTCTGGTCTTCCAAACGAGTCAAATAATAGGCTAATCGAGCAATATTCATACGATCGTAGTTACGAAGGAGCTCAATCAGTCTGTATACAAAACTCTTTCCGCGCTCATCTTGAATATTAAAGTAGTAACGAATACTCTTAAGTTTTCCATTATAAACATTGTTAATGAATTGGTCGAACTTCAAGGTATAATTTTTTTCAAAAAGGGAAATACTATCCTTGTCGTTATCCTTGGCTGCTCCTTCTAACTTACCAGTTTCTTCAGCCATGAGGCTAACTGGAGTCTTATCTGGAAAGAGTCCGATCCCTGCTGATAGGGTTAATTTGCCATTTGTCCACTTGATAAAGTTTTGTCGGAGACAAATAGTAAACTCAATAATATCCTGCCAAGAACCAATAGCAAATACATCATCTCCACCGGCATAGATGATTGATAGTTTTTTCTCTTTGGCAAACTGGTTGATATAGACCTTAAAGAAGAGACTCATACTTCTAGAGAAGGTCGCCGAGCGTGCCAGAGTATTATACTTGCCACCATCTTGATAGGAGAACCCAGCCATAAAGGCTGCTCCTAGGTCATCCACATCTAGTCGAACGACTGCCAGACGCTTGATACCTTGACCAGACTCCTGAGATAGTTTGGCATACTCGTAAATCTCATCATACTTGTAATCTCCGACAAAGACATGGGTTGCTTTTAGGATATCTGTACTATAGCTATTCTTGACATAAACACGGTCCCACTCTTCATTAGCGAGGTCGGCTTTGGAAATACCTCTAATATAGGCTCCCGGACCTATCGGGAGGCCTTTTTCTTTTGTGACAATATAGTAGTCTTCTTGTATTTCCTTGGCAAAGCGATACATTCCTGCACAGATATGGCAGACTTCTTGGTCTTTATGCTTGGTAAGCTTTTTCGACTGAGTGGCATATTGCACATCTCTCTGGGAACTTTTTCCTCCTTGGTTGAGTTCAAGGAGAGTTTTAGCATCATAACGAGAAATTTTCTTTTGGGAAATCATCCGACTGGTTATTTGATAAACTTTTCGATAGTCGGCCAGTGTCGTTGTCATATCATTGGCAGAAAATGGACTCCAACCAAATGCTACGTACAAACCTGTCTGGAAATGCTTGACCAAAAACTGATTAAATTCTGCTTCAAATCTAGCTAAGGTTTCTCTAGTTTTTTCGGTGTTTGGAAGGATAAAGTAAGCGTGCCCGCCACCGACGTAGAGGAGATTAGCCCTTGTCAGCTCTAACTTCTCCAGTAAGCTGTCAGCGATATGTTCCCCCATGAAATCTAGATACAGGGAACGCGCTTTTAGTTGTTTGGCTGCACCAGCAGTTGCGATATTGTAGATAAAAATCCTGAATCCCTGACAGGTCAAAAACTTGCTAATAAGAAGGCCTTCTCGCTATAAAAAGCTTCTAAATCCTGTCCCAGTACCTTCTCATAGTCATGGCAATTCTTATCTGCTAAATAGTCCTCTATGGCTAGGGCAAAACCAGCTGTAAGACGACTGTAGGTTGCTTGAGAAATATCCGATAATTCCTTGGTTCTTGTCGAAACAGGCACATAGGAAAGAGTAGACTCAAGGAGATTCAAAAGGGCATCTATCTCAGATTGGCTAAAGTCCAATCTCTCAAACTCTTTTTCTAAGGTCTCTACTATCAAGTCATAATTTGACTGGTCAGACGGCTCACTCGATTCCTTAGCATAGTTTGGTTCCCCATCAAGCTCTAATGGTCGTGCATCAAGATAACGCTGACTAGGGGTATCTGAAAATACATTGAAGATATCCGATTGTTTGCTTAGGAAATCTTCTTTACCTCCATGAGTGTCTGCTGCTCCTTTTAGGCCTGAAGCAATCTTTGCAGCAGCTGACGTGATATAGACTAAACTATCAGGAGCTAAAGTCCGTCGGCAGATTACTAGAAGTCGCCTTGGCTATCTGCTGGGCTATCTTTTCATTATCCGAAAAGCGTCTAAACCATTCGGACCCAATGGTACCCTAGGTCATTCTCATCATACCTAGAACCTTGAATCACCTTGCCGATAGCGTGCAAAAAGCGATCCATAAACTAAATCAATCTTTTTCTTTCTTCAAGTTCTAAACCTCCCATCCCTAAGCTAGTTTTCATACCGAGACCTGAGTACTCCCCAAATTTTAGAAGCATATTGGCGTATGCTTTCAAGGTATTTGGACCTGTAATCTTAAAGGTCAATCTCCCCCTGAAACCAGGTATTTTTTTGCCATGGACTTTAAAATAGCTGGATTCCAATCGATAGCTGGTAATCCTACTATGCTTGACCAAGTAGTCCAGGGTTTCCTCTTCGATGTCCTGACGATTCTCGACCAGACGGGCATACTTCATCATCAAACTCTGAAAGATGAGACGCATGGTCGGAAAGAGTACGTACTCTCCCTGGGAGCGAAATCCTGTCGGAGTTTGAAAATGGATAGTGTAGAGTGACCGATCTTGGTTTTCATTAAATAACTCAAAGAGTTGCTCCGAACTGAGATCTTGCATGGAGAAAGATTCCACCATGAGAGTCGGCAAATCATGAAGTTCTACTTTCTTGAGCTCCAATAGAACAGGTAAAATCTGCTTGACAGCCTCATCCGTCAGGAGATGAAGGGACCATAAGGTCTTGTCCTTTTGATGGATGATTTTTAGTGAGTAGGGGTTGGTCTCCTGCTCATGTAGCCAAGTCACATAGTCTGGTTCCAGGTTTTCCATGAGAAAACCTTGAAATTTTGTCGACAGATCGCTCGGTGATTGGTCAATCCGCTTAAAATGATAGTTCGATGCGTTTCATATGCCTCCTTTATTAATACAACTGCGCTTTTGCTTTCTCATGAGCGCTTTTTTCTTTTACTTTTAAAATCATTTGCCCTTATGAAAATGTCCCCTCTCGAGGTAGATAGGTATCTATACAAAACTGATTTATGGATGGCTGCTATCTGTTTCCGTCCCTCTCGAGGTAGATAGGTATCTATACCAAATAAACTTGTTGGGAGTGGTTGGGCTTTAGACCGTGTTTCCGTCCCTCTCGAGGTAGATAGGTTCTATACGAACTTATTCACTCAGCAAACGATGTTTTTCTAGGTCAGTTTCCGGCCCCTAGCGAGGGTGAGTAGGTTCTTATACCCAAATTCGTTTAGGTTTAGAAAAGGGTTTCGATGTATTTCCGGCCCCTCTCGAGGTAGATAGGTATCTATACTATTATATATGTATTCCAAAAAGAGGTTCTTTTATTTGCGTTTCCGGCCCCTCTCGAGGTAGATAGGTATCTATACCAAAAAATTCAAAAAGGGTTTTTGTCTTTCTAGAAACAGGTTTCCGTCCCCTCTCGAGGTAGATAGGTATCTATACTATTTCTCAAGGTGTAATCCACATTGAGAACAGGGATTTTGTTTCCGCCCCTCGCGAGGTAGATAGGTTCTTATACAGAGTGCTATAGAGTTGTTAGGTGCGATTGTTTGGACGGTTTCCGGCCCCTTGCGAGGTATATAGGTATCTATACTAAGCAGATGAATGATACGTGGAAAGGTGAATAAGCATGGTTTCCGGCCCCTCCCGAGGTAGATAGGGAGCTATACGAAAAACTCTGGTGTACTTTTAACTTCTAAAACACAGGAGTTTCCGTCTCCTCTCGAGGTAGATAAGGATCTACACTCAACCTCGTCGAAAGAGTATGGCTGCGGTGCTAAGTTTCCGGCCCCTCGCGAGGTAGATAGGTATCTATACTGGAACCAGAATATCAACGAGGATTTGTTTGGACACAAGGTTTCCATCCCCTCTCGAGGTAGATAGGTGGCTATACCGACAGAAAAAATCGAGATCCCTAAAACAGTTTCCGTCCCCTCGCGAGGTAGATAGGTATCTATACCGTTTTGGCAAAAATAGAACATTTGGAGGACTCAAGTTTCCGTCCCCTCGCGAGGTAGATAGGTATCTATACCTAAAAATATTCAAGGAGGTTGACGTCTATGTCAGCAGTTTCCGGCCCCTCTCGAGGTAGATAGGTATCTATACCCAAGTTTAAGTATTTTACAAAGAGGTAAAAATATGTGTTTCCGGCCCCTCTCAAGGTAGATAGGTGTCTATACGAGGATTTGGGATGATTCCAAAAATTTAGAGCGTGGTTTTCCGGCCCTCTCGAGGTAGATAGGTATCTATACATAAAGACAAGAAATATGGTTTTTCGTGCTAAAGTTTCCGGCCCTCTCGAGGTAGATAGGTATCTATACCCCATATCTTGTATATAAACCTATAACAAGCACTAGATATAACCTATTAGAAACTACTATTAGTATACCATATTTTGTAAGAGTTTTCATCTCAAAAGAACAAACAATCCTCCTTTTCTATCGCGACTTCATCTGTATTTAAGCGCAAGGTTTCTTCTCGATTTCCAAGGTAAACAATGATATTGTCTAACTGGTCAGCATCATAGAATGCTTGCAACTCACTCAGCAAGCTACGATAGTTGGACTTTTTCTAGATCAACCTCAAAAGCAAGAGCGTTGGACTCGGATACCAAATCCCTCTAGTAACTTTTGCGAGTTTCAGACGCCTCTTATTACTGACAATATCATAAATAATGATACAAAAAGAAACTTTTTTTCTTAACATATTCCTTCTCCTCAGAAGATAGATTAAAAGTAAAAGTCCCATGATTATTCTCCTGTATAGCCCGTAACATAAAGTTCGGGTTTTAGACTCTCAAAAGCTCGAATCAATCCTTTAATCTGCAGATCTGCCATATATAGAAAAGTATAACGTTTTTTATCTACTTCAACGTACTGATGGATTTCTAACATCCGTTCCCTCATTGCACAGATAAAAACCTTTCTCCCTTCATCTCGCAATAAATAGCCACCCTCTTCATTCCTTTCAAAATACTCAACTGTTAATTTACCACTAAAGATTAAGTCTAAAATAGTATTATCAACGATGATTGGACGCCACTCCTCCATGAGGTCACTCGCTAAACTTGCATGGTGTTGGTTGCTCTGATGCATAACTCCAAAACCATAACTCAAACCATTTTTTCTTATCAGGCCTAGAAAAGCAAGAATAGAGCAAAGAGTAACCAAAATTTAGTAGACTATTAAAACAATCCTCAGCAGGCCTACGACTTCGCCCATAAAAACGAAACTCATCCGGTACTAGCAAGCCCAAATAGTAAAAATAAGACTTTGCAATTCTGCCTTCATACCCCATCACTTCTGGAATTGACCTAGCTTCAGGTATCTTTTCTATACTTTCCTCAAAGCGTGAAAAATCTTCGTGCGTTAAAATTCCATCTTGATTATAATTCTTAAGTAAGGATAACTGGTGATTTACTTTGGCGGAAGCTATTTTTTTTGATATGAGAGACAAAAATCCTTATCAAAACAAGCTTTCGTCTGAATAACTTGCTTCTCAAAAATCTTCTTGTCGATAGGAATCCAAACAAGCCAAAAATTTACCTTCTCCAGAAAAATAATAAACATTGATTTGCTTCTTTGCTAAGGACTTTAGTAATTGAGTGGTTAACTGAGCGTTCCCAAATACTATGACATTCTCAACTAAGTGGATTGAGATTTCTTTAACAATCTCGCGTTGACCATTCTTTATGATAATCATCTGATCACAGAGACTTAAAAAATGGTCAGACTTTTTGAACAAATAGATCACTCATCTCATATACACCTCCTAAATGTATAAAGGATATTATTTTTATCACTAAAAATTAAATTTGTCAACAATTTATACAAGATTTTTATAAAAAAACGAACCAGCTTGACTGATTCGTTTCGTTACTATCACTACTTCCGATACATCTTGAATTGAAGGAAGAGGTCACTATATTTTCCTGTCCATTTATGGTCAAATTTCTCATAAACTTCTAGATGTTTCATAGTATCTGCATCTGGATAAAAGGACTTGTCCTCTTTTGTCTCCTCAGGGAGCATTTCCTTAGCAGCATTATTTGGTGTTGAATAACCGACATACTCTGCATTCTTAAGAGCATTGTCAGGTTTCAACATAAAGTTAATGAAGGCATAGGCAGCATCCTGGTTCTTGACAGTCTTAGGAATAACCATATTGTCAAACCAGAGGTTACTTGCTTCTGTCGGTACGACGTATTTGAGGTTAGGATTCTTTTCCAACATCTGGCTGGCTTCTCCTGAGAAGGTCACACCGATGGCAGCATTGTTCTGAATCATGTAACCCTTCATCTCATCCGCAACGATGGCCTTGATGTTAGGCGTTAGCTTGTAGAGTTTATCTACTGTCTCTTCTAATTGTTGAGGATCTTTGGAGTTAAGACTGTAACCTAGAGAGTTAAGACCTAGTCCAAGTACCTCACGCGCTCCATCAAAGAGCATGATGGAGTTCTTATACTCTGGCTTCCAGAGGTCATCCCAATGTTCAGGTGCTTCTTCCACCATGGTTTCATTGTAGACAATTCCCAAAGTTCCCCAGAAGTATGGAATAGAGTACTCATTGTTTGGGTCAAAGGACTGGTTGAGAAATTCAGAGCCGATATTCTCAATTCCCTCAATTTTACTATAATCCAGTGGAACTAAAAGATCTTCGTCCTTCATCTTGTTAATCATATACTCACTTGGGATGGCAATATCATAGGTTGTTCCACCCTGCTTAATTTTCGTGTACATGGCTTCGTTAGAGTCAAAGGTCTCGTACTGAACTTGGATTCCTGTTTCTTCTGTAAATTTCTCCAGAAGTTGAGGATCTATATAGTCTCCCCAGTTGTAGATAACCAATTTTTGACTATCGCGACTATTGATTTTACTATCAAGATGATAGGAAATTCCCCACAAGACTAGGATAATCGCTAAAATTCCTGCTAAAAATGAATAGAGTCGTTTCATGCTTGATCCTCCTTCTCACGTGAAATGAAGTAATATCCAACAACCAGAATAATACTAAAGAGGAAGACCAAGGCTGAAAGAGCATTGATTTCTAAGGAAATCCCCTTACGAGCCCGAGAGTAGATCTCGACTGACAAGGTTGAAAAACCATTTCCCGTTACAAAGAAGGTCACAGCAAAGTCATCTAGTGAATAGGTGAAAGCCATAAAGTAACCTGCGATGATAGACGGCGTTAAATAAGGAAGCATAATTTCCTTAAACATTTGGAACTGGCTAGCTCCAAGGTCATAGGCCGCATGGATCATATCCCCATTCATCTCTTTCAATCGAGGCAAAACCATGAGCACTACAATTGGAATCGAGAAGGCCACGTGACTGGACAACACTGTCAGAAAACCAAGTGAAAACTTGAGTTGGGTAAAGAGAATTAAGAAGCTAGCACCAATCATAACGTCGGGTGCAACCATGAGGATATTATTGAGTGATAGAAAGGCTTCTTGGTATTTTTTACGTGATTGATAAATGTAAATAGCACCAAAAGTCCCAATCACTGTTGCTATCAAGGCTGATAGAAAGGCTAGTAAAAAGGTCTGAACCAAGATGAGCATGAGTCTTCCATCTCCAAACATGGTTTCAAAGTGAGACAAACTAAAGCCTGTAAAGCTATTCATATCATCCCCAGCATTGAAGGCATATCCGATCAGGTAAAAGATTGGCAAATAAAGGACGATAAAGACAAAAGGCTAGATAAAAGATTTGATAATTTTTTTCATCGTTCTCTCCTTTTCCTTAGTCACCCACATAGTGATAAACATGGTCAGGATAAAGAACAACACCAATAGTTGAACCCATACCATAGTTGTCATTGGTCAGGAAGTTTTGCTCGATTGCAGTCCCCAAAGTAATCACTCGGTTCCCCCCAATCAAACGGGTCAACATGAAGAGACTCAAACTTGGGATAAAGACAGATTGAACTCCGCTTCGCACCCCGTTCATAGACAGAGGGAAAAATAACGTGGCGGAAGGTTTCCCACTTGGTTGCACCCAAGTCATAGCTGGCATTGATGAGATTGTTATCCATATCGTCCAAAACGTTAAAGATAGGCAAAATCATAAATGGAAGCTCGATATAGCTTGCGACAAAGATAAAGGAGAAATCTGTAAAGAGCAACTGCTGAGAACCGATTCCGATAAATTCTAGGAATTGGTTGATAGAACCATTTTGACCAAAAATTCCGATAAAGGCATAGGCCTTAAGGAGAAGGTTGATCCAAGTCGGCAGGATAATCAGCATAAGCCAAAGTTGACGGTGCTTGAGACGAGTCAAAAAGAGGGCTGTTGGATAACTGATAAGAAGCGTCACTAAAGTCACAATCCCTGCATAGAGGACAGAGTTGAGACTCATTTTAAGATAGGTCAAATTTTGTGACGCAAAGTAAGATTTATAGTTTTCTAAACTGAACTGGCCTTCAATGTTGAAAAAGGATTGTCCAAAAATCAAGACCAAGGGTGCCAAAACAAAGAGGGCAATCCAAAGCATGTAGGGCACTACAAAGAGTTTAGAGGTTGTTTTCTTCATCTCTTTCCTCCTCGATAGCGTTAATCAAACCTGCTTCTTGCTCTTCTATTTCTACATACTCCTCAATACGAGCATCGAACTCTTCTTCTGTTTCGTTAAGACGCATGATGTGGATGTCTTCTGGTTCAAAGTCCAGACCGATTTCCTCACCCACGATAGCCTTACGAGTCGAGTGAATCATCCATTCGTTCCCAAGTTCATCATAGGCTATAATCTCATAGTGAACTCCACGGAAGAGCTGCGTATCGACCTTCACTTGAAGTTTTCCTTCTTCTGGAAGAGTAATGCTGCAAGTCCTCTGGACGAATGACGACTTCGACCGGTTCATTTGGCTTCATCCCGCCATCGACCGCTTCAAATCGTTTGCCATTGAACTCGACCAAGTAGTCCTCAATCATGGTTCCTGGCAAGATATTTGATTCACCGATGAAGGTTGCAACAAAGTAGTTAATGGGCTCATCATAGATATCAACTGGTGTCCCAGACTGAACAATCTCACCGTCATTCATGACAAAAATCCAGTCACTCATGGCCAAGGCTTCTTCCTGATCGTGAGTAACAAAGACAAAGGTAATACCCAAGCGTTGTTGCAGTTCACGTAGTTCGTACTGCATGTCTGTCCGCAACTTCAAGTCAAGGGCTGACAAGGGCTCATCCAAGAGTACCACACGTGGCTGGTTGATAATCGCACGCGCAATAGCTACACGCTGGCGTTGTCCACCAGATAGTTTACGAATCGAACGTTTTTCAAAACCTTCTAACTGAACCATCTTGAGAACTTCTAAGACACGTTTTTCGATTTCTTTTTTATCGACCTTACGCAATCGCAATGGAAAAGCAACATTTTCAAACACATTCATATGTGGGAACAAGGCGTAAGATTGGAAGACCGTATGAACATCACGTTTATTGGTCGGGATATCATTGATACGGACACCGTCTAGCATGATATCACCAGTTGTTGCATCCAGCAAACCTGCAATGATATTGAGGATGGTTGATTTTCCTGAACCAGAAGCTCCTAGCAGTGTATAAAATTTTCCTTCTTCCAACTCAAAATTAATATCTTTGAGAACCTTAGTGTTGCTATCTTCAAAAAAACTTTAGAAACGTTTTTGAATTCGATAATTGGTTTTTTCAATTGTCATAAATTCCTTCTTTTTCATAGATTAACAGATCAGGGCTCTGTCAGGCCGCCACTACCTCTTGCAAGGAGTTAGGCCTCCTGCATGCATCTTCGCTACCGATAGGCTACCACCCCCTTTACATTTCTAGTTAGTAGCAGCTAGGCTATTTTTAGTTTATTCACACTCTCCTAGGATTCGAACTTCTCTCTCGAGGGTAACACCTGAGTGCTCTTTAACTTTTTCAATGACAGACTCGATCAATTCCTCATAGTCCTTAGCAGTTCCATCAGCAATATTGACCATAAAGCCTGCATGCTTTTCAGAAACTTCAACCCCACCGATACGATAACCTTTCAAGCCTGCTTCTGCAATCAATTGACCTGCAAAATGATCCACTGGACGTTTAAAAACTGATCCACATGAAGGATACTCTAAAGGTTGCTTGAGTTCACGAAGATGAGTCAAGCGGTCCATCTCCTGTTTGATGACTTGGTGATTACCCTGGAGCTAGGGGCGAACTTAGCAGAAAGGACTACTGCCCCTGATGCTTGAATAGCTGAATGACGGTAACCAAAGTTCAAGTCTTTAGCAGACAAGGTTTCGATTTCACCCTCCTTAGTCAAGATTTGACAAGACTGGAGAACATGAGCAATCTCACCACCATAAGCGCCAGCATTCATAAAGACAGCACCACCGACGCTTCCCGGAATGCCACAAGCAAATTCAAAACCAGTCAAACTATGACGAAGGGCAATACGAGTAGTCTCAATCAAGTTTGCTCCAGCTTCAGCCTCAATGGTATAGCCATCAACAGAGACATTATTGAGCTTGTCACACATGATTACAAAACCACGGACTCCACCTTCACGGACGATGATGTTACTTGCATTTCCAAGAACCATCCAAGGAATGTTTTCCTGATTGGCAAACTTGACCACACGAGCCATCTCATAGCGATTGCGTGGAAAAACTAAATAATCTGCCTTTCCTCCAACTTTTGTATAAGTATAGGATTTTAAAGGTTCGTCGAAACGAATATCGATTCCTTCTAAGGTTTCTTTTTAATTTATCTGATACAGTCATTTTTCTAATCCTTTTATGAAAATTCATTCCATTATACCATTTTTAGCGTTTTTTTTCGATGATTATGTCACCTTTTAGCAGTGACAATACAAAAAGAGGCTAGGCCTCCTTAATATTACTGTTTCTTGTAAAAGATTGATTTTGTTAGGAAAACGAAAGCCAAAACTTCTACTGCCAATATTCCTCTACCACTAGAGGATTTGAAATCCAGCCAACTTGAGAAAGGCTCGGTGCCAGATCAAATAAAAGCATGCAGACCGTAAGCTGCTAGTAGATAAATCCATTTTTTTTGGCGAACAGCTTGGAAAACCCAGAAGGTCAATCCAACTTGAAGAATCAATGCAAGAATTCTTTCGACTCCCAAAAGATAAATCTGCCAAATTGCTAGATTATGAATGGTTGCAAGTGTACTCTCAGGTAAGAGTTGCATGATAGCTGGATTTTGCGATTCAACTGCTGAAAATAGGATAAAGAGATTGAGTAAACCAGCAATTCCGATATAAATCATTTCTAGCCCACCATGACCAAGACCATAGGCGAGGGCATCTGAGTCTTCCATCTCTCTTTTTTTGTTCAACCATTTGAAAAAGATTAGTCGGGCTGTTTCTTCGAATAAGGCAGCCATACAGATTCCATAAATCACATAGAGAAGGGGATTCTCTGTCATGAGAGTAATAGTTCCATCTCTCTGAGGTCGAAGAACCAGCAAATGAACGATTTTTTCTAAAACCTGTGATGAGGCAAAAAAGGCAACTGCCCCAAGTCCCAAAACTGCAAAATTAATCTTGTATTTCTTTCTTGCGTACCAAACTGCTGCAATGAGGACGGCAAACAAGGCCAGCATCGTTATTATTACATGAATTTTCATATTTGACTCCTTTTATTCTGACTTATCGATATCTTTTTCATCTCGTCAACATTAAACTTAGCAAATAGATATTGACGATCCTGAACAGGAAAACGTTGATCCAACTGGTCAACTGCACCCACTTCTACAATACCTTCCTTGATGACAAAGTCCATAACGTGACCACCAAAGGTTAGGTCATCAGAGATAAAGTGTAGATGGTAACCAGCAACACTAACTCCATGGAAAATTTCAGGTGTCCAAAAGCCGACGATGGTTCCTGAAACATTTTCGCGACTATACTCTGGCTGATGCGTTGCTACTTCTGCAAACTTCGTTTCAGAGGTTGACTTAGAATCATGCACATGCATGTTCTTGAAAATCACCATGAATCTTGATGGAACGGAAAAGATTCTCTCCATCATAATAGGACTCAATACGTTTTTCAAGTTCCTGATCGGTCATTTCAAAACGCTGACGGAATATAACTTCTGCCTGATGGGGGACAACTGCTGCATAGGGAATAAGCGCATCTGGTGAAACTTCAACAATCTCTGGTTTTTCACCTGAACCCTTGGCTTGATAAGCTTTACCATCTAAGACAATAAGCTCGCCATCGATAGAGTCCAGCGTCCCTAAACCTAAATCACCATGTTGGAGCAATTCACCAACGGTTAGACTTCCTCCATAAAGTCCGGCCATCAGCGCTCCTAAAGTATTGTATTGAAATAATTTTACTGGTTCTTGCACCTTAATAATCTCACTCTTTCCAGAATTTTTCACTTAATAAGTATATCATATTTCTTTCAAGATTTGAATGTCAGAGGCCCTTTTAAGATTGCCAAACGTTTGAAAAAAGGGTACAATGTAACAAAATCAAGAGAGGTCTGGTATGCAAAAAAAAAGTAAGTATGAACAGGTTGTTGCCTATCTAAAAGAAGGGATTGAATCTGGAACTTTTCCTACAGGAAGTCGCCTGCCCTCCATTCGGAACATTAGCCAAGACTTCCACTGCAGCAAAGACACTGTCAAAGAGCTCTCTTAGAACTTTCGATATGAGAAATACATCTATTCTAAACCACAAAGTGGCTATTATGTCTTAGAGCAACAAAGTAGTCATGATGATCTAGAAATTTTAGTCAATGATGAGCACTTGGGTGCCTATGATGACTTTCGTCTTTGTGTAAACGAAAGCTTGATTGGTCGAGAAAACTATCTCTACAACTACTATGAACACCAAGAGGGCTTAGAAGAATTACGAAAGTCTGTTCAAAAACTACTTTTTGAGCAAGCTATCTACAGTAAACCAGACCAACTGGTTCTAACCTCTGGAACCCAGCAGGCTCTCTTTATCCTTTCTCAGATAGACTTTCCGAGTCGGACGCAGGAAATTCTGGTTGAGCAACCTACCTATCATCGAATGAACCAACTCCTGCTGGCTCAGGGCTTCCCTATCAAACCATTGAACGACGGATTGATGGCATTGACCTAAATGAACTAGAACAACATTTTAAAACAGGTAAGATTAAGTTTTTCTATACCATCCCACGTTTTCACTATCCTCTAGGACATTCCTATACGGACCAAGAAAAACGAGCCATTCTAGATTTGGCTGCCAAGTATCAAATTTATATCGTCGAGGATGACTATCTGGGGGACTTAGATCCTAAAATGGGACAAACCTTTCATTATCTGGATCAAAATGATTTGGTCATCTATATCAAGTCCTTTTCTACCAGTCTATTTCCTGCCCTTCGAATCACTGCCTCATCTTTCCAAATGCCATCAAAGAAGCCTTTTGTGTCCTATAAAAATATCCTTGACTATGATAACAACCTCATTATGCAAAAGGCCTTATCCCTCTACATTGATAGTCAATTATTCGAAAAAAATAGACTAGCTAGACTAGTCCTCCAAGAAAAGAAGCAAGCTCAGATTCAAAAACTTTTAAAAAGCAATCCTATCAATCTCCCAACCTATCCACTCCACGATGGACTCTTACTTGATTTGAGACAGTATCCTAAAATTGCTAGTCTCAAACACAGTTCTCTAGGTCTTGACTTTTTCGAGACCTCCTACTTGTCTACTTGTCCCTATCACTTTGCCAAAGTGCCTCTTGAAAAGATAGAAACCACACTAGATTATTTAAAAACAGAGCTGGACTAAGATCCAACTCTGTTTTTCTTATTGTTCTACTTCTGTTAGCTTAGCAGCTTTTTCAAGATAAGATTGATAAGTTCCCTCATCCTTGAGTTTTTGAATAAACTTATCAACCACTTCCTTCAAATCTGAGTTACCTTTTTTGATAGCTACAGCATTAGCTTCACCTTCTGTCATAGTCAAGCTGACTGTTGCCACAGCCAAATCAGAGTTCTTACCAGCATAGCTTAAAGCGACAGGTTCATCCATGTGAACTGCATCAACTTTGGCTGATTGAAGCTCATTAACTGCTTCTCCCATGTTGGTCAATGAAGTCAACTGTGCTTTTTGGAGAGTTGCTCTTTAACCATTGATTCAGGTACAGTTCCTTTTTGAGCTGCAATATTAGCACTGCTAGAGAATCCAAATCCTTGTATTTTTCAAGGTCGGACTTTCTGATTAGGAAGCTAATTTTGTTTTCATAGTAAGGAATTGAGAAATCAAAGACTTCTTTTCTTTCTTCAGTTGCACTGATTCCCGCAATAGCCAAATCTGCTTTTCCTGTTTGAAGACTGGTCAAGACATTATCAAAACTCATGCTTGAAATTTCTAATTTTACTCCAAGTTCATCAGCGATTGCTTGTGCCATATCAATATCAGCACCGACAACTTGATTTTTCCCATCTACAAGTGCTTGAAACTCAAAATGGCGCATAGTCAGGACTAGTTGCGACAACTAATTTTTCCTTTTGCTTGATGGCCTCCACTGCTGATTGTGAGCTTGAGTCAGATGACTGACAGGCTACTAAAAAGAAACTTGCCAAAAAACTAAAGATAACTAAAAACCACTTCTTATTCATAAATAAACAACCTCTCTCGTATTTTTGTATAATTATAACTTATTTGAAAATACTTGTCAAGATTTTCTTGCATTTTCATAAAAATATAATTATAAAAATTGAAATTCAGTGATTAGTTTATCTATCTATTGGGAAACTTATTTTCAAAAATCATTTATCATATCTTGATGTTGCTGGTTTTACAATTGTGATATTTTTGTATGCCCCTACGATCAAAGAAACCTAATTCTAAAGTTTCTTCATTTGCAAAAATTTGTAAAGATAGAAGTTTCAGATGCAACTAAACACAAAATTGTAAGAACTTGAGCCTCATCACCATTTGGACAACTATCTGAATATTTTTGTATAAACATTTACATAGTCTTTTTCACTGCCACTTTAAGTCCAGTTTCTTCATAAAACTCTGCACTAACGCTTCTACAGCCGATTCACCTAATTCAATAGCACCACCGTAATCCCCAAGTTCCTTTATCTGCTCGTTTTTGTAATAATATTTTTCCTGATTGACTTAATATTCCAGCAGGTGAAATTTAAAAATAATTTTATCTTTTTCCAACTCTTATATTCTGTATATAGTTCATTATTCACCTCTGACAAAGTAATACTCTTCGAAAATCTCTTCAAACCACGTCAGCTTCCATCTGCAACCTCAAAAATGAGTATTTTGAGCTGACTTCGTCAGTTCTATCCACAACCTCAAAACGGTGTTTTGAGCAACCAGCAGCTCGTTTCTAGTTTGCTCTTTGATTTTTCATTGAGTATAAATCATCTATCAATGAAAGCTTACTCTAGTAAAAAGTAAGCTTTTCACAATAATTTTAGCATTTGAATACTTTGTAATTCTACAATCTTACCTGTTTCAAAAGTACTACTCCCATTCACAGATATTTTTGCATAGTCTCCGATACGCTCCAAGTAAGAAATCACTTGGAAGTAATCGCGACCTGTGACAATAGCATCTGGATTCTTTCTGATTTCTTCAGTTGCAAGATCTGGATGTCCTCAAAATAGTGGTTAATTTTTCATCCATAGAAGCAACTTCATAGGCCTTCTCAACAGAAGCGTTTAGGTAGAGATCAAGAGTCGTTTCAACAAAATTCTTGACATCGCGTCCCATCTTCTTAATTTCTTCTTCGACGGCAGGGATGCGTTGTTCACCCTTCATACGAATGGTTGCCTCAGCAATGGATACAGCATGGTCTCCCATACGTTCCAAGTCTGAAACAGCCTTTAGAACTGTTAGAACTGTACGTAAGTCTTGTGAAACTGGCTGTTGAAGGGCAATGATTTCAAATGATTTCTTTTCAAGTTTCAATTCGTATTCATTGACTTCTGCGTCTTGCTCGATGACTTCTTTAGCCAAGTCACGGTCATGGGTGACAAAGCACGTACAGTACGATTGATTTGGGAAAGAACTTCTTGTCCCATGGCGTAGAATTGGTTGTGCAATTTCTCTAAATCTTCTTCAAATTGAGATCGTAACATCTTTTTCTCCTTATCCAAATTTACTCTGAAATGTAATCTTCTGTTTCCTTATGTTGTGGGGATAGAGGAACATTTCCTTGGTATCGTTAAATTCAATCAAATCTCCATTGAGGAAAAAGCCTGTTTTATCAGAGATTCGAGATGCTTGCTGCATGGAACGAGTAACCAATAGCATGGTGTATTTATCTTTTAGACCATACAAGGTTTTCCTCAATCTTACCAGCTGAAATAGGGTCTAAAGGCTGAGTCGGCTCATCCAAGAGGATAATCTTTGGACTAGTAGCCAATACACGGGCTACACAGACACGTTGTTGTTGTCCACCTGATAGACCAATTGCTGAATCATGCAAGCGATCCTTGACCTCATCCCAGATTGAAGCACGCTGTAAAGCTTTCTCCACAGCTTCGTCCAAAACATTCTTGTCTTTCTCCCATTAATTCTTAGTCCATAAACAACATTTTCATAGATGGACATGGGGAAAGGATTGGGTTGTTGGAAAACCATTCCGATTTCCTTACGTAACTCAACGGTATCAGTACGAGGGCTATAAATATTGTGACCATTGTAAACCACTGATCCAGTTGTCGTCACTTCAGGATTAAGGTCACCCATTCGGTTAATAGCCTTTAGAAGTGTTGATTTCCCAGATCCAGACGGACCGATAAGAGCCGTAATTTCCTTGGGTTGGAACGATAAGGAAACACTATTCAAGGCCTTTTTTTTATTGTAATAGACTGACAGGTCTGAAACCTGTAAAATCGGTTCTGTCATACTGTTTCCTTTCTAACCAAAGTGACCAGTTACATAATCGTTTGTTGACTGTAGCTTGGCATTTTGGAAAATGTTTGATGTTTTATCGTACTCAATCAAATCACCCAAGTAGAAAAATCCAGTGTAATCACTAGCACGCGCAGCCTGTTGCATACTGTGGGTCACGATAATAATGGTAAAGTCCTTCTTCAACTCAGCATAGTTTCCTCGAGCTGAGCTGTCGCAATCGGATCCAAGGCTGACGCAGGCTCATCCATCAAGAGAATGTCTGGTTTTACAGAAATAGCACGTGCGATACAGAGACGTTGCTGCTGACCACCTGAAAGCATTAAGGCCGACTTATGAAGGTCATCTTTGACCTGATCCCAGAGGGCAGCTTGACGAAGTGAAGTTTCTACAATTTCATCAAGGACCTGCTTATCCTTAACACCTGCACGTTCATGTGCAAAGGTGATGTTGCGGTAGATTGATTTAGCAAATGGATTTGGACGTTGAAATACCATTCCGATATGTTTACGCATTTCATATACATTGATTTCAGGACGGTTGACGTCTATTCCTTGGTAGAGGATTTGACCTGTAACCTTAGCAATATCAATGGTATCATTCATACGGTTGAGACTGCGTAGGTAGGTTGATTTCCCAGAACCTGATGGGCCAATCAAGGCAGTAATTTTATTTTTTTCAAATTGCATATCCACGCCCTTGATGGATTCATTTTTACCGTAGTAAACATGTAAATCCTTAGTAGAGAGGGCCACTTTTTCTTCTGGAAAAGTAATGATATGCCTTTCATCCCAATTATATTTTGACATGGCTTCTCCTTTAGGCTGCGGTTAATTTCTTATGTAGATAGCTTCCGAGTTTACGTGCTCCAAAGTTAAAGATCAAGATAAAGATTAGGAGCACCGCTGCAGAACCTGCTGAAAACAAGTGTTCCATCAGGAATAGTTCCTTCACTATTGACTTTCCAGATATGGACAGCCAAAGGTTTCTGCTTGACGGAAGATTGAGATTGGACTGGTTACGCTGAGAACATTCCAGTTAGACCAATCAAGAGATGGTGCAGATTGACCTGCTGTATAGATAAGGGCTGCAGCTTCTCCAAAGATACGACCTGATGCAAGCACGATCCCCGTTACAATACCGGGAAGAGCTTCAGGAATAACGACATGAAGGACAGTTTCCCAACGAGAGATTCCAAGCGCCAAACCAGCTTCACGTTGCGTATGGTGAACGTGCTTCAAACTATCTTCAACATTACGAGTCATCTGAGGGTGGGTTAAAGACAGTCAAAGCCAAGGCACCTGAAATAATAGAAAATCCATACTCGAACTGGACTACAAAAAGATGAGGTAAACAAGAGTCCCACAACTACTGATGGTAGAGAAGACAAAGATTTCAATGCAAGTACGTACAAAAATTTGTAATACGACCTTTTTAGCATACTCTGCTAGGAAAATTCCAGCTCCATTGATAAAGGCACAGAGATAAATAAGGTAATCACCAAAGGAAAAAAGGGAATTATAGAGCTGAATCCCAATACCACCACCTGCTTGATAGGAGATGATTTCCCTGTCAAGAAAGACCAAGAAACATGAGGTGAGCCTCGAGACCAAGATATAAAGAATCAAGGAAGCTAGAATGGTCACAATGACTCAGCGATGGTGTAGAGGACAGCTGTTGCAAGTTTATCTAATTTCTTAGCGTGCATAGTTTTTCTTTCCTCTCTCTTTTGTAATCAATTTAATCACACTGTTAAAGGCCAGACTCATCAAGAGCAATACTAAGGCCAGTGACCAAAGAACGTTATTATCAACAGTTCCCATAACGGTATTACCGATTCCCATGGTCAATACAGATGTCAGAGTTGCTGCTGGTGTCGTTAGCGATGTTGGAATCACAGCAGAGTTTCCAACAACCATCTGAATCGCAAGGGCTTCACCAAAAGCACGCGCCATCCCGAAAACTACTGCCGTAAAAATACCTGAACGAGCAGCCTTCAAGGTTACACGCCAGATGGTTTGCCAACGAGTCGCTCCCATGGCTAAACTTGCTTCACGGTAGTGACGAGGAACCGCACGTAGGCTATCTGTTGTCATGAAGGTTACAGTCGGCAAAATCATAACAAAGAGAACGAAAATTCCTGATAAAATACCGAAACCTGTTCCACCAAAGACAGTACGTACAAATGGTACCACGACCTGCAAACCGATAAATCCATAAACTACTGAAGGAATCCCAACTAAGAGTTCAATAGCAGGTTGCAAAATCTTAGCTCCTTTTGGAGACACCTCTGTCATAAAGACTGCTGCTCCAATGGCAAATGGTGTTGCAATAAGAGCTGACAGGATGGTAACAATAAAGGAACCTAAAATCATTGGAAGAGCACCAAATTGTTTCCCAGAAGGATTCCAAGTCTGCCCAAATAGGAAATCAAAAATGTTGACTCCATTGATAAAGAAGGTCGATAAGCCTTTCTGAGCCACGAAAATCAAAATCATAGCAACGATAATGACAATCAAAGAAAGGCAGGCAAAGGTTAGCCCTTTTTCCTAATTTCTCAAGACGAGAGTTTTTGAAGGAGAGCAATTTTTGATAATTCTTCTTGATTCATTATTGGCTCCTTCTATGGCTGTCACAGTACCTGCAGCATCTTTTTCAACCTTCATTTCCTTAACAGAAATATAGCCCATTCCTTTTACGATTCCATTCTGAGCTTCATCTGAAAGGACAAAGTTTAAAAATTCTCCAACCAATTCATTTGGCTCACCAAGGGTATACATGTGTTCTTAAGACCACAAAGGCCAATTATTGGTTGTAACGTTTTCTGAGATTGGCTCATAACCATTGAGTTTGATAGTCGCTACTGAGTCATCGACATAGGCAGAAGGCTAGGTAAGAAATAGCACCCAGTGTTTGAGAAACAATTGGTTAACCATTCCGTTTGAATCTTGTTCCTGACTTTGTACTGCTGATTTTTCCATCCATAATCACACTGTCAAAGGTAGCACGAGAACCTGAGCTAGCCGCTCGGTTGATAATAGGAATCGCTAAATCCTTACCACCAACTTCTTTCCAGTTGGTAATTTCACCTGTAAAAATTTTGCGAAGTTGTTCTGTCGTAAGATTATCAACATCTACTTCTTTATTGATGATAACAGCTATGCCCGCAACAGCTACCTTGTGGTCAACTAAGGCAGAAGCATCGATTCCATCTTTTTCCTCGGCAAATACATCCGAGTTACCGACATCTACCGCTCCAGACTGAACTTGCGATAGCCCAGTACCAGATCCACCACCTTGGACATTGACTGTTTTTCCGATATTTCTTGAGCCAAACTCATCTGCAGCAGCTTCAACTAGAGGTTGGAGAGCTGTTGATCCAACAACAGTCATAGATTCTCCTCGATCAATCCAACTAGCATATCCGCTAGCGACCCAGCAAGCAAAAAGAGTTGCAGAGATAGGGCAAGCTTTTTCTTTTTCACTATTTGTCTCCTTGAAAATAATGGTGAATAGCTTGGAAGATTTGAATATTTTCATGTATTTTACAAAATCATCCATACTTCCACTATAACATAGAATACTAGCTTTGACTAGTTTTTTACCTGAATCGCAAGCCCTTAGGAAATAGTTTTTAGGGTATTCACAGTTACTTTAGCAAATCCTAAACCATTTCCTTGAACTAGGACTTGATACCAGCCATTGGTTAGAGTTTCAGATAATTGAATAGTTTCCCCAGCTACGTATTTTTAGAAAGTCTTCTTGACTAATAACAACGGACTGTAACTTGACTTGTTTTTAAAGCTAAACCAAGAGCAAAACTTGGCTCAAATCGTTTTTTCTAAAAAGTCCCAAGATGAAGACCATTACGAGCGATTTTGAGCTTACTCAAGTCTGAGTAATTCAGCTTGACAAAAGATAAAGTTGGTCACCAAAAACTTGTAGGACACCGGTCAGTTTTTCTTTAAGATGCTTTTTCTCAAAATCTTGCCACAAACTCAACTGTTCACGACTGAGGTTCGTCTTAGAAGGCTTGAACTTCCCAGTCTTGTTTTGTCCCTTAAACTGAAGATGAGCAACAAACTGTCCTTCTCCTTAAAAGAGATGAGGGTACATCCAGAGCTGTTTCAGGTAAATCAATTCCAGGTACCATTCCATTGATGTGTTGGATTGGAATCAATTCAAAATTATAGCTATCCAGTAACCATTGGACGATTTCTTCGTTTTCTTCTGGCGCCTAGGTACATGTTGAATAGACTAGTCGACCACCATCAGCCAACATAGTAACGCATCCGCTAAAATCTCACGTTGTAGACTGAGCGCACTGACTAGGATAATCCTCACTCCAATAATCCATAGCATCGAGGCTGTTTACGAAACATTCCTTCACCCGAGCAAGGAGCATCTAGAACAATCAGGTCAAAATAACCTTTAAAGACCTTGGCTAAACGTTCTGCAGATTCATTGGTCACAACGACATTAGTCGCACCAAAGCGCTCCATATTTTCCACTAAGATTTTGGCGCGTTTGTTTGAAATTTCGTTTGAAACTAAAATACCCTCACCTGCTAAATAAGCAGCTAGCTGAGTTGATTTTCCACCCGGCGCTGCTGCCAAGTCTAATACCTTCATTCCGGGACTTGGCTGAGCTACCCTGAGCTACCATTTGAGCAGCTGGCTCCTGAGAATAAACCAAGCCTGTCACATGCTCAGAGATTTCCCAGAGACTTTTCCATAGTAGCCCAAGGTGTATTGGGAATAGGATCAGAGAAAGTAACTTGAGCTTCTTTTTAGAGGATTAACGCGAAAAAGCAGAAATGGCATTATCATCAAAAGAGGCAAGAAAAGCTCTTTGACCTCATCTCCAAGTATTTCTTCATATTTTTACAAATCCTTCCGGAAAGTTCATTTATGGTTTCCTTTCGTAAATATAGGATTGAATTTCTGCTAACTTTTCTCTTGGTACCCATCATGATAGGTTGGCGTGACTCAAAAGTCTACTGGCTCTCCAGATGAGAGTTACAATCTGATAGCCTAAAGCCCTCACCCTAAGATACTGGCTGCTGCATAGTCCCATGGTTGGAGATAGGTGATATAGGCCAATAGTTGACCTGAAAGGATTTCTCGAAAAAGCTGATAGCGCACTGCCATATACTCGGACACCCAAGTGAGCCTTGGATAATTCAGCAACTCCCAAGTATTTGACTCCACTACCTGCATTCCCTGCAATTAGAAAGTCACACAGGGCTTATTCTTAAAAAGTCAGGTAGGGGGCATCATTAAGATAAGCCTGAAAAGCTCCACCTCCATGATAACAAAGCATCCCTCATAACATCATAAATAATCCCAAACTGACCGATACCTTCTTCGAAATAAGCACCATGATAGCGAAGTCTTCACCTTATGCCACAAAATTATTGGTGCCATCAATGGGATCAATGACCCAGACAGAATCCTGATTGACAGAAGCTCTCAAATTTCCTTCTTCTGCACAAAACTGGTCATGGGGTAACGTGAGAGAATCTTATCGACCAAAATCTTGTACTTCCTTATCAAACGTGTCACCAAGTCTGTCGGGAGGTTTTTCTCAACATGAAGATCATCCTTCATATGTTTTCGAATATAGCTCGCTGCTTCCTTTGACAATCTCTTTGGCAAACGCAAATTTATTTTCCAAAGCGAAATCTTCCCTTCCTTGTTCTTTGACTGGTTGAACAGCGCGATAAAAAGAATAGCCACTTGCAATTTCAAATTCACGGCCCAAGCGTTTTTCTTCACTCTTACTAGGAACGACAACTTTAAATTTTTGTAGGACTCTAAAGTCGTTTGGCTTCAACTTTGCCTTCATAGAGCTGTTTCAACATCATTAAAAAGAAAGCACTGAAGCAAGTTCTTCAGTGCTCCACGACAAATCTAGTGGGTAACTATACTGTTTATTCATCTAATTAATACCAGCTCTTAATGTAGCTTCTTTTCAATTCTTGCTTACGATAACTACGAGGAAGAAATGCACGATCTCATCTTCATTAAAGCCAATCTGCATCGTTTATCATCAATGATGATTGGGCGACGCAAAAAGACTAGGATATAGCTCAATTAAATGAAGCAACTCCGATACTGAGATACTTTCAACATCGATATTTAACTTTTTGAAAATTTTTGAACGAGTTGAAATGATGTCATCAGTACCGATTTTCAGTCAAGGAAAGAATATGTTGTAATTCTTTTTCTCGATAAAGGACTGGTCATAATGTTGTGCTCTTGAAAGGGCACTTTATGATTATCAAGCCAGGCCTTTGCCTTACGACTATGATGTACAACTCGGTGATAAAAATAGTGTAATCATGCTATTCTCTTCTTTGCATACTTTTCTAACTCTATTATACAAAAATAAAGCGCTTGACTAGTTATTTCCGTAAAAACCTATTTTTCTAGAAAAAAATAGGCTAATTCTGATTAAAGGTATATCATTTGCTCCAATATAGCAAAAAAGATTTCCCAAACGATAAGAGTTTTTCGAACATTCGTTAAAATCTAGCTGATTTTTATTCCTTTTCTGACTGGGAAGTCCTTCTACTTTTGAAATAAAAAGAAACCAAAAAGAAGCTCATAGATACAGAAAAAAAGAGAAAAACAATGGAGGAAAAAAATTCCTCTGGTAGGATTAAAATAACTGGATCAAACGCGGGATCAAAAAAGCAAGTATCATCGCCCACGAAAAGTATCTGGTGGAACAAGGTAAAAACTGCTCAAAACCAATGAAGACACCAAATAAACCTATACCCAAAGTGGTAGACCAACCATAAAGATAAAAAGCTTTTCGATAAAGAGAGAGTAATCTGGCTACCACATTCTTCCAGAAAAGATAAAAAGTGGAGCTGCCAACAGAGGTTACAGCTTGAGTCAGATGAAATAGTCCCTTCACAACCGCAAAATGGTGTAAACCAGATACCGAAGAAGGTAGGGTTTGGCATTTCTAATTGTTGACTAAAAGGATTGGTCAAATAATCCATCAAAAACATTAAAATTATGCTGGATGGTCTGAGGTTGCAGATGAACACGATTTGTCAAGTTTAACCAAGAAATTTCCTGAGGATAAAAGCAACCAAGCCAAGTAAATAGTCAATAAAATCGCATAAGCGAGAGGAGAAAGAAAAGACTTCCTACAAAAGTAAATTTAGTTTTTCATCAAAATTCCTCCGCTAGACTTGAGAGGACATGGGTTGGGGCGATTGGTAAATCTGCTACTTCTTCTGGTTTGGTAAAACCAGTTGTTACCTAATAGACTAGGGAATTCCATTATCGATTCCTGCGCGAATATCTGTTAGATAATTGTCCCCTACCATGACAATTTCTTGGCGTTCAAGTCCTAGGTGCTCAACAGCCTTGTCCATAATAATCGCATTAGGTTTTCCGATATAAACTGGTTTCACGCAGTTGCTGCTTTCAAGAAAGAGTAATCAGAGAACCAGCACCAGGCAAAAGACCTCGTTCCGTCGGGATGTTCAAATCAGGGTTGGTACCGATAAAGTGAGCACCTTTATGGATAGCTAGGGTTGCCGTAGCAAACTTTTCATAGTCTACTTGCCAGTCTAAACCAACAACCACATATGCAGGATTGTCCTTGTCCTCAACATAGCCTGCTGCTGTGAATGGCTTCCTTTAAACCTGCCTCACCAATGACATAGACAGTTTTCTAGTCCAAGGTCATTCATATAGTCTATGGTCGCTAAAGTTGCAGTGTAGATAGTTGACACTGGTGTATCAATGTTGAAGTGATTAGCCAACATCTCTTGGACACTCTCAGGTGTTCGTGTCGTATTGTTTGTGACAAAGAGGTAGAGATATTTTGCTTTTTGCAAGTCATGGACAAAGCTTCTCCTTCGAGGGATCCGATCTTTCCCCTTATAAATTGTTCCGTCTAGATCTATTAAATATCCTTTATAAGTCATTTCACTCCTTTGTAGTCCATTGAATAGAGCCTGGGCATTGACGACTCCTTGGCTAGTAACTTGATGGCGGCTCTGCGATCCGTCCAACTCATAGCTAGAGGTAATCATACCACCAGGACGAACTTCCTTCACGTATTTGAGATTGATTTTTCTGTGGGATATGATCCATGAGAAAGTCTGCTCCCCATCACTTCAAAAATCCAATCTAGGTACTTGCTGTTATTGACATGCCCATTCATATCCAAATCATAAAAGCGAACATGATAGTCCTTACTAGTAGGTTGTTTCAAATCAGTGTACTTGGGACCTCGAATGATTTTCTTTGAAAATTCCGATAGGTAAGGGCAACCATCTCAGGATCCACGCTATGGACCTTGCGACTATCCCGGTCCATCAGAGCAAAGGTCGCCAGCATTTGGATAATAAGCTTGACCTGACTCATCGTAGATAGAGTGACAGCGGTAACAAAAGAGACGATTGTAACCAAAGCCTCTGTCTCGATGGTGATTTCCTCGGCAAAACGTGGAAAGCCTAATCACATCAATATCGTACTCTGTAATAATCCAAACTAGATTATATTTTTCAAGTATTTCTTTTATCGCTTACGCCCAGCTAGACTGACTGGCTACCCTGAAACCTGCAGAGAAAGTAAGATGAGGCTTGGTAGTTTGATGTGCCCATTCATATCTGAGCATATCAAAGGAATTTTCATCTTCATTTGATAAGTTAAACCCTATAGTATCACTCCAAAAATAAATCTTTCAGCTACTGTATCTCCTAAAAAGAGACCTTTCTTTGTCATGCGAATTTGTTGACCTTCTACTTGTAAAAGACCTTGATGACTAAATCTTTCACAACTTGCCATACAACTCTTCAAAAAAGTAGCAAATTTTTCTTCAAATCGTCTAATTGAAACCCCAGATTTCTTACGGAGGCCCAGAAACATTTCTTCTTCCATTTGTTCTCTCTGACTCAAATGTTCCTCATTGATCCTCGCAATACCAGCTTCTACAGCTTTCATGTAGTGACGGATGGGCCCATGGTTTTCTTGGCGAACACCACTGACATAGCCCGAAGCGCCAGCGCCGATACAAAAATACTCTGCATTGTCCCAATACATAAGGTTATGACGACTTTCAAAGACCGGCTTTGAAAAATTGGAAATTTCGTAATGCTCAAAACCAGCACGCTCTAATTCAGTAATAATGTATTCAAACATTTCAGCTTCCACCTCTTCCTAGGAAGAGTAATTTTCCCTCGTCTCATGCGGTTCATAAAAGACAGTGTGGTTTTCCAAAATCAAAGCTATGCAGAGACTCATGTGAGGAATATCCAGAGCGATAGCCTTAGCAACATTATCCTTGACCTGCTCCATAGTTTGCCGGGAAGGCGTAAATCAGGTCAATGGAAGTATTATCAAAACCAGCAAGTTTAAGACGGTCTATATTTTCATAGATATCCTTCTCCAAATGACTGCGCCCAATCTTTTTCAGCATTTTATCATCAAAGGTTTGCACGCCTAAGGAAACACGATTAACTGCTGAATTTTTTAGGACTGCAATCTTATCCTCGTCCAAATCCCGAGGGTTGGCTTCAATGGTTAACTCCTCTAAGGTTGATAAGTCCAGATTTTTCGTCAACCCATCTAACAAAACTCCAGTTGTTGGGCGGACAGGCAGTGGGAGTCCCCTCCTATATAAAGGGTTCGCAACTGCTGAATATCATAGGAGCGATACTCTTCTAAGAGATGTTCTAGATAACTATCCACTGGCTGGTTTTTAATAAAGACTTTTGAAAAGTCACAATAATAACAAATCTGTGTGCAAAACGGAATATGCACATAGGCTGATGTCGGTTTCTTCTGCATAGTATTCATTATACCATAAAGACTTCATTCAATAAAAATCACCATCTATCGACTCCTAGAGAATCATGAAATGGTGACTCTAGTCTAATCTTCTTGAATCTCGATGACGATTTCTTGACCTTCTTCTTGTTCTTCCACAGCCACTTTGTCTTCCAGTTGTTCTTTGAGACTGTTCAAAGGTTTCTTTTAGAAGCTTCTAGTTTGCCTGCTGTCGCAACATTTTGCTTTTTCAAGGACGGTATCAAGGGTGATTTCGCCTGATTCCACTTGTTCCTTGGTTTTAAGAACAAATTCTTTGGTTTGTTCTTTTACATCAGTCAGTTTTTCACAGACTTGTTCCTTGGCATACTCAGGATCTTCTCTTAAATCTTCTAAAAATCCTTGTGCTTGACTTCTCACTTGCTACCTTTATCACTAGTTAGAAACAAGGCTGCAGCAACACCTAAACAGTTCCTAGAAAGATAGATGATAGTTTACCCATTAGCTTACTCCTTTTTAATTTTTTGAAAAATTTACTTGCAACACGTATAGCTGATAAGCCTGCGCCTGTCTTCAAGGTTTTTGATCCAGCAGATGATGCCTTTTTGCTCAAAACACGCGCTTGATCATTAAGGTCTGATACAGAAACAGACAAATCAGCTACTGCTGTAAAGAGAGGATCAATCGTTGCCACTTTAACGTTGATATCATCAACTAGAACATTGACCTTAGTTAATAGCTCATTGGTATAATGGAGAGTCGCATCAAGATCAGATGTCAAGGTTTTTACAGTTTTTCTGATTCATCAATAACTCGACCAACTTTCTGTAAAGTAATAATCAAATAGACTAAAAATACAACCAAGGCAATGGCTACAAAAATATAAGCCTTCTAACATATTAATTCTCCTTTTTATAATATAAAATGGTGCTTTTTCCGATTTTGATAGAAAACAATAAGATTCCAAGTCCGATTAAGACAGCTGATAACAACTGGGAAACATCGAGGCCAAGGAACATGAGGCTATCAGTACGCATCCTTCAATAATCAAACGTCCAAAGCCATACCACATAAGATAAAAAGCTGTGATGTGCCCACGGCATACTCTTTAGGCGTCTTCTAAAAAATAAGAATCAAGCAAATCCGATGACATTCCAAATGGACTCATATAGAAAGGTTGGCTGTCGATAAGAACCGTCAATGTACATCTGATTCTTAATAAAGGATGGAAGAAAGTCCAGACTCTCGACGAAAGCTGCACCATAAGCTTCCTGGTTAAAGAAATTTCCCCAGCGTCCGAGGCTCTGAGCAATCAGAACCTCGGTGCAGCAATATCTAAGAAATCCCAAGTATTGATTAACTTGCGGTCTGCAAAGATGTATAGAACAATCGCTCCAGTAATCAGAGCCACCATAGATCGCTGAGACCGCCATTCCAGATAGCAAAAAGATTTCTCCCTAGATTCTGACTGTAATAATCCAATTTAAAAGATGACATAATAGAGTCTCGCTCCAAGTATTGATAATGGAAGGCAATCAAAGATAAAAGTCTAAAAATATCATCAGATAAAAATCTTTTTATGAGGGTGCTTCACGCATAGCTAGAAAAACTGCTAAGATCAGACCTGAAACAATACAAAGCACATGCAGCGAACAGCAAAAGGGACCTATCTGAAAAAGCAACAGGGATCAATCATCTTTCACCTCGTTCTTTGAAATCAGATTTGTTAAACGTTCTTCAAAACAGACAGCGTCACTATCAAAGCCCATGTCTTTTGCACGATAATTCATAGCTGCCGCCTCGATAACAACAGAAATATTGCGCCCTGTTTAACTGGTATGCGGATACGTGGAATGGTAACTCCAGAAACTTCTAGTTCTTCAGCATTATTTCCCTAAAGCGATCAAAGGTCTTATGTGTATCAAAATTTTTCCAAATAAACATAGCTGAACTTGTGAAGAATCCTTAACTGCACTGGCACCGTATAGACTCATGACATCGATGATCCTACTCCACAATTTCGATCAGATGTTTCAAAGATTTCAGCAGGTTCACCCCTAGAAGTCATTTCATCCTTAGAATGAGATATCTGACCCGATCGTCTGCTACCAAAGCGGTGACCACGTTTAACTAGTTCTAAACCTGTCTCCTCTTACCGATTCACTGTCACCTTGAATCAAAACACCCATACCATAGATATCCATTAGGACTCCATGTGCACTTGTACGTTCCGCTAGACGAGAATCAAGATAGCTAGATAGTTCTCAGACAAACGACTGGTTTGCTGTACGACTAGTTAAAATCGCAATTTTACATTCTCTAGCAGCCTTCAACATTTCCTCTGGAACCACCAAACCACGGGCAACGATGACCACAGGTGTCTCAGTTGAAACATTTTTCAAGACATCGTAACGATTTTGAGAAGGCATAGAGACTAGGTAAGACCACTCTTCATCCCCAAAGTTGAATCCGCTCTGGAGTATAGTAATCAAAATAGCCCGTCATTTCAAGTCCAGGTCGCATAATATCACGCAGTATTGATTTCCTTTTCAAGTAATTCTGCTTCACCATAGACAATGTCAATCTAAGCTTTTTCAATCACTTCTTTTACTAAAACCGACATTATTTCCTCATACAGTCGAGTTCTTCTCTACTATTATATCAAATTGTATGGGAGAAGTTTTAAATTTTGCAGGATTTACAGGATTAATTTAGAGAAAAAGACTGATCTCTAGCCTTTCTAATTAATTAAATTTTTACGTTTACGAGCTGCTTCTGATTTACGTTTACACGTTTTTACAGAAGGTTTTTCATAGATTCACGTTTGCGTGTTTCTTGAAGAGTACCAGCTTTAGTAACCGCACGTTGAAACGACGAAGTGCATCGTCAAGAGATTCATTCTTACGTACTACTGTTTTAGACATTTTCACTCCTTCAAGTTCAAGATCTATTCTATTTTGCATGTAAAATGAATAAATGTCAAGAGAAACCTACATTTATTCCCATTTTCTTAATTACTTTCTTACCTATACTTTATCAAAATCCATACAACTTTGTACCTTGTCTAACACAAAGTCTCAATGTATTCCCAATATTCATCAGGAAGATTCGAAATCTTACTCAAGTCATTGACTATCAAAATGGTAACACAAGGTGACGAGATTTGCTGTTCCAATAAAATGAAGATCCCTTAATAAGTCTATACTTATAGTCAACTTCTCTATATAATGACAAAAATCAGCTAGAGACCGCGTTATCAAATACGTTTTCTTCGATGTAAATAATAGAAAACTTTGAGTTTATCCGCTCGTATATTGTCTTTGAAATCAGATCATTTTCTAATAGCATAGCTTTCATTCTCTCTCCTGTATATCATCAAATGGTAAAAAGTGAACCTAACTGAGTCTAGTTGTTCTGCATTCTATTATACCACTTCTTTCTATTGACTCCATGAACTATAAAAACCACTTACCCAAAGGCAAATGGTTCCTAATTTTATAAATGCAAGCTGAGTGCTGCTGCATCTGCGATAATGGTCACATCTGGATGGTTTTGCAGGCTACTTGCCGGTAGACTTTCTGTCACAGGACTTCAACAGTTCCAGCGATAGCTTCTGCTTTTGATTCACCATAAGCAAAGAGAAGGATAGACTTAGCATCCAAAAATGTTCTTAATCCCCATTGAAATGGCTTGTTGGAACATCTTCAATCTTATCAAAAGAAACGTGCATTAGCTTCGATGATAGACTGGTCAAGCTCTACAAGATGTCGTTTTGCTATCAAAGTGGGTTCTGCTCGTTAAATCCGATCTGTCCATTACGACCAATTCCCAAGATTTGTAGGTCAACTGGATGGTCAGCCAAAATTTGATTGTAGCGTTCCATCACTTCTTCAGCATGGTCTTTATCATACGTGGCAGAAGCTTTCTTTGAATGGTTTTGATTGAAAAGATTTTTCTTGCATGAAGTAACAGTAGGATTGAGGTTGTCTCCATCCAGACCGACATGCTCATCTAAGTTGACACTTAGTAGATTTGAAAAATCAAGGTCCTTTTAACGATTTCTTGGTAGAACTCAAGAGACATACTTCCTGTTGCAAGCTCCCAAGGTTTGCGCACCATTTTCAACTTTCTTCAGGATATCAAAACAACTTTTCCACCTTCAACTGGATTTTCCCACTTTAATAACTTTCATTTTTATAACCTCCATTTCTCTATTTTTATTATATGGTATAGACCAATTTCTTTGTCAAGTGAAAACGGTTTATTTTTGTATATGAATATAGTAAAGTACTATCAAACCTACTAAGTCATAGAGAACTCGAAAGTTCTCTCTTAATTGTAGGTATCAAGTCCTATATCGAACTATTTTCTACGTTTTACTAAAAGCTAGTCTACAAGACCAATTCCTAGACCTAAAACAGCAATGCTGTAGTAGCTTCTTCACCAGTTTTTGGTGAAAAACACGATCCTGATTTATCTGATGACTTTGGAGTTGATGGTTTTCGGTGGATTAGTTGTTTTATTTGGAGTTGTTGGAATTGTTGGTGGGACAGGCGAGTTGATAAATGTATTAATCAAAACAAGGTTCGTTTCATTTTGCTTGGATTAGTTTGAAACATATCCCTCAGAACCTTGACTTTCACTATCTTATAACTAACTAACTTTTCCTGCTGAATATTTAGGAAGATCAGTAAAAGTATAGGTCCACTTATTATCTTCGCTCAAAGTAACTTTCTTTTCCAACTGCCATTGATAGAGTTGGATCTGATGTTGTTTGGACGTTTTCCCTGACTTATTATCAGCATCCTCCCAACGCTTGCAACTTTCAAATCAGTCACTTCAGGAAGATGTGCGTGTGATAGTATAGTTCTTCTGATCTATCTCTGTCGTATATCCTCTACACTGATCCTCTGCTACTTATAAACAATGACTTTTCCTTCCTATCATTTTTCAGGTAACTGGTCAAATGTAAAGTTCAGTTATCTTCCCACAAACAAGAGTTGCTTGCTACTTCACTGCGGTTTGCCAAGAGACGAACTCTTATAGTATCTGGACAGATACCATCTTGGTTTTCTGCATCATTCCAAATCTTCTTACCTTTTTATGCTTGTGGTTCCACGATAAACATTAGTAAATGTTGTCTCTTCTCCATAGGCCACCGTTCCCATTTTGATACCATCATCATCCGTTACCGTACAGTAACCTTTAATTCATGTCTATCATAGTCTATAGTGACCAGAGTTTTCAGAAATCATTTCTTTCAATGAGATAATGGTAAACCTTTCTTTAGCATACTTACATAATAGCATTGAAGGTTACACTTATCTTCAGCATTTTGGCAATTTGGATAGGCTGACTAGATTATTTTACATCATAAAGTCACAAAAGCTAAACTGATCTTTTCTAATACTTTCCTAGAATCTTTTTGAGCCTTTAATATAACATTTTCTGATTTTTCAGCTCCACCAGACCTGATCCTGACTCTAGACGACTTCACGCACGATACTACGAGTCTCAAAATTAGTGCTGACCATGACAAGGTGTTAGAAACTAAAAGACCTGCAGGAACTCCATCTGGTAACAGTAGGTATTCAATATACATTGCCCTATGATAGTTATCTCCAAATGGAATTGTAAATCCTGTGATTCCTCCTTGAGCATTTTTAGTGAATACCGCCCTTTTGAAAAATTATCTGATGGCTCTAATGTAAGAATATGAGCATCGTTACGAATCTTTTGAGTTGTGTCTCACGAGGGACAGCTCTAACATGACTCAAGAATTAAGGGCTCTGTCCATCACCAAAAGTATCCGTGATTGTCATCCACGAATCATATCTTGATTGGCATTCAGAAGAATACGCCACTTAATGATACTTGGATCAGTGTCATCCTGATAACCATATTTCATCTCATAATCCTTAGCTTCACCACTATCTTGTTTTGTACTTAAAACACGGTCTTAGTGACCAATGGTAACAGTAACTGGGTTTGACTTTCCTTAACAACTCTCGATTTCAATCAGTTAATTAAACTGAAGGAGTAACTCTTTTTCTCAGGACGTTTCAAGAAATAGTCTGTGAAAAGTGCAGTAACTTTCCCTGTACTAGGATCCGTCTGAGCTATTCCACCTTTCTTGCCATTAGTATTCGTTACATCAAAGGTTAGATTCGTTATCAGTCTCAGCTCTTTTGGGAATATCTAAAACAAACATCGTTCTCAGCCACACTCAGCTATCTGGAAAGGTTAACTGATAGGGTTGCGAGTAAGCGTTCCCCAGCACTAACCTCTACATCCTCAGGCTCGTCTCAAAGGCCCAGACCTCTCATGGACCATCTTAGTATCTAGATTGTAATTTAAGACAGTTTTCTGGCGAACTATTGCATAATTGATCATCGATAATCCCATTAGCAGAATGTTAGAAAATAGTTGAACATTTAGCCATTTATGTTTCATAATAACCTCCTTTATTGTTGGAAATATTTGATTACCTAACTATATTATAGCACTATTGTTTTGAAATGCACATTTTAATACAATTTGTTTAATTATTAATAATGCTATATACTTATTTTTCTATAAAGCATTTGAAAAAGGTAAATTATCAAAACAATTCGTGTCAGAATGTTCTGATTTAGAAAAATGTTTCAAACCAATAATCTCATCAAACTTATCAAACCTGAAATGCCTTTTGGTTTTCAGACTTTTGAAAACTTTAGGTTCTTTATCGCTCTGAATATAAAAATGGAAGACGACGATCGTCCTCTCCAGATGTTTCGCCCTACTACAGTTGACAAAGAGCGAAAGAAAAGCCCTTAGAAACTTGAGTTCTAAGGGCTTTGTCTTCTTAGCATTAGACACTTTAATGTAGCTAGAAAATTTATTTTATAGGATTAAATATTTTCTTTAATCTTCTTTTTCTTTGAGCTAAACCTAATAGTGTTGCTTTGCCATTCCACTGATTCGAATCCAGTCATAATCGCATGTTGAATCCCGTACCAGTATTTGGTAATTCCTGCACTACTTTTCCCAGGATCCAAAGGTTTTCGGATCTGGTTTTGCAGGAGTTTGTGGTTCTGGATTAGGGACTCACTGGAGTATCAAGTTTAACT
>BNJU01005400.1_pt1 | contig 51413 bp, 59 predicted proteins | sample 8539281 | NCBI WGS metagenome assembly BNJU01 (sample SAMD00202456, study PRJDB9452) | human saliva metagenome | isolation source: human saliva | place: Japan | reverse complement strand
TAGAATAAACGATAAGGAAAGAGAGCTTTGAAAAAAGGCTCTCTTTTTGTGTGTATATCGGACAAAGTGGTGGCGGATGGAATCCTTTGTTTTATGATGAGATGCGCAAGATGAAGCTTACAATTTTATACCTCATTGATGCAAAAAAATAAAAAAATAATTCTCAATGGAAATAGTTAACAAATGTTAACACTATTGTTATAATAGAATTGGTATAAAGTACGAAAAATATAAGGAGGAAATTATGAAAAAAACATACACAAGAATTGTTCATTTAGTGATGTTGATGAACTTATTTCTTGCAAGTGCTCTACCGGCAAGTGTAGTCGCGGTAGAACAGCTAGAATCGACTACCTCTCAAGAACAGATGACAACAACTGTTAATAAAGAATTAACGACTGAAACTTCACAACAAACAGAGCCAGCATCTGAAACGGTGGTGGCGCCAGAAGGTACAGCGAATACAACGGAAGTCGCTCGTGTCCGTAACAAACGGGATACTTCAGCAGTAGGGAAAAACTCCGTTAAAATCTCTACTTCAACTGGAGCAGAAGATTGGCCTCTATCCATGCGTGTCGGGGAAGTTGCATTAGATGCGCAAGGATTAACAGGAACTCTCACTAATTCGTACATCGATATTCGTTATGAAGGGAAATATATCGATACTTTTAAAGTTGGGAATGCTAGCTTTATTAAGTCAGTCGAATATTTAACAGAAGGAAATGACAGAATTGCTCGTGTGTATTTAAATGAGCTAGACTCAACTACTTCTGTAACGTTCTCTTATACAATGAACTTCAAAAAAGGATTGACTCCTAAAGGATATGAAGTCAGTGCGAATGTTTCTTGGAAACAAGAAGACGGTACAGTTATTAAAGAAGCAACAGGAGACGCCACTTTCCGTGTGAAAACATTGGATATGAATGTATTGAAGCTTCCAGGAAATGATTATTATTCCTATGATGACACTAGACAATACGGCGGAACATCGAATGCAAATGGCTATATCGATAATCCTGAATATGTTCTTTTCAAATTCCGTGCAGACTTTAACCATGAAGGAACTTGGCATCAAAGAAATCGACTCATGGAAAAGATTGTCGTAACGGATACACTTCCAACTTATACGGATGAACAAGGAAATACGAGAACGGCACAATTTGACGCTCAAAAAAATCCAGGTTGGACGGATAATGGGGATGGTACGGTTTCGTATACCATCACAGCAGACAATATGCAAGAAGCCAATGCGCTGAATCAATTAGCGAAACTGGAATTGTATTTAAAATTCCCAGGAGCTAAAACAGGCGATAAGGACTATTACTTGAATCATGTGAAAGTAGATTGGCATCCGTTTAATGAAACTCCAGCGGACCAAAAATCAGCAGAAGATGATGTAACGATTCGCTTACGTCCTCATCTTCTTCCAGGGAATTTCACGGTGAAACGTGGAGAGAACAAGTTGAAGATTCGCGAAGGTTCAAACCATGATATGACAAAAAATAGTATGGGTACGTATTTGATTGAAATGAACAACCAAACACCATACCCAATTAAGGAATTAACGATTGAAGATACAGATCTTGATCCACAATTGTTCTTCTACAGCATTAAGGCGTTATACGGCACGGCAGAAAAAGTGCAATTCTTTGCAGTGGATAAAGACGGAAATGAAACAGAAATTGCCCCTGAAGAAGTGGTGGATAAGGCAGCTGTTCAACAAAATAAAGACACAGCAGCCAAAGTACAATCTGGAGAGATCACGAAAGAGCAAGCTCCACAAACACAACAAACGATTAAGAAAATTATCATCCGACTAAAAGATGGAAAACAAATTGATCCAAACGAAGGCTTTACTTTCCGTATGCATGTCTCTACAGGTGTCCTTTATGACAATGCTTCTTTATTAAATAAAGACTTCCCAAATACAGCGAAGTTTACAGGGAAGCTTCTGACTACAGAAGGTAAAGAAATTCCATTTAATTCAGAAAATATCGGTAAGATTCAAGCAGAAGAGCTTGCTATCAAGATTGGACTAGCAAAAACAACTACAAACAACGATACAGGAGCCGTTGACGAAGTGGTTGAATACAATATTTCAGCGGACTTCTTCTCACTTCCTTCAGTGGTTGAGTTTGAGAATCCTCGTTTTATCGACTTATTACCAGAAGGAATTAAGTTTGAAGAGTTGAAAAACTCAAATATTCCAGTAGACGTTGAAGTGATTGACAACTACAATGACTCGAATCGTCAGGCTGTTATTTTCAAATTGAAAGAAAAAGTGGAGCCAACAAAACTCGCTTATCCAAAAATTACGTTTAAGGCGCGTATCACAGCAGAAGCAACTCCTTCGTCAGTAGATACATTCAAGAAAAATGAAAACCGCGTCTACTTTGTAACCGATAAGGAAAGTGTTGATGATAAAACCTTTATTCAATTTGATAGTAATGGCGAAGTGGATGAGTACGATGTGAATGGAAACGGAGATAAGACAGAACGTCTTGTAGGAGCGCGTTCTAATACTATCGTTACAGTACCAACGCATATTCGTTCTGAAAAATTAATCAAAAAAGATACAGATACAGTTTGGAACAAGACGCTTCAATTGATGGACTATGAAGAAAACTTCAAGTACCGTCTGCGTACGGTGAATAATACGAACGAGACCTTCCGTCACTTTGTGCTTTATGACAAGTTGCCAGTGAAGGGTGATGTTCATGGCTTTGCTAATATCGTTACTGGACCGGTCGTTGCACCAAGCGGATTTAAAGTCTATTACAATACTGGCTCAGATTTACCAGACAATCCAGCAGAAGGCGTGAATGCAGACGGCTGGGTAGAAAGTATTGATGACTATAGCAAAGTAACCGCGCTGAAAATCGTGATGGTTAATCCAGAAGTTATCGAACCAGGAGAAGATATTAACTTTGATGTTCCGATGAAATCTCCAGCTTATGAAGAGAGCGGAGAGTTAAACGGAAAGATTTCTTCAAACACGTATTACGTCAACCGTGATGCGGCAGATTTAACAAACTTTGGGGTATCGAATACAGTTCAAAACCAATTGCCTCAGTACTTCCTTGTTAAAAAAAGAATGGAAAGATCGCAGCTCAGAAGTCACAAGCATTACGATGGAATTGTATCGTGAGTCTGAACCAGATAAAGTCGTTGCTACTATCGAGTTAAACGAAGAAAACGGCTGGAAAGGTACATTGAAGAAGACAAGCGAAGATACGATTATCGATCCAAATATTAAAGATTGGAAAGTTCGTGAGAAGTTACCAGAGAACTACGGTGATGACTACGAAGGCACTCAAGAGAAATCTACGCAAGGATTTACGGTGTTAAACAAGCGTGTGGAAACCGAGCATACTGTAGAAAAAAATCTTGGAATGATAACGACGATAAATTAGGTCTTCGTGCTCCAATCACGGTTCAATTGAAACAAAAATGGAGTGGCTTATGGGACTCCAGTGACATTGAATGCGGCCAACGATTGGAAATATACCTTTAAAGGATTACCAAAATCGCTCAATGGTAAAGCGTATGAATATACAGTGGATGAAATTTCCGTACCTGCTGGATATTACAATGAAGTGAAGACGGAAGATGGCAAAACGACCATTACAAACAATCTAGTGGATCCAGTGAAAGTAGACCTTATTTTCACGAAGAAATTAGAGGGACGTTCAATCGTCGATGGAGAATTCACCTTCAACTTGTTGAATGGAGAAGGAGACGTCTTAGCGACAACAACAGCCCAAGCAGATGGCACGATTACCTTTAAAGATGTGACATTTGAAAAAGCGGGAACGTACAAATATAAAGTCGTCGAAGTCGCAGGAACCGATGAAACGATTCAATACGATTCAACCGAAAAAGAAGTGACGATTACGGTCACTCAAGACGGAAATGCTTATGTGGCATCTGTAGCGTATCCTGAAGATAAAGCCTTCAATAATACGTATACACCGCCAACGACCACTACGGAAGAACCGCCTGTCACAACAGAGGTACCTCCAACACCAAAACAACCGGGGTTACCAAATACAGGTACAGAAAGTGGAGTTGTAGCAATTGTCGTAGCGATCATGAGTACAGTTGCAGGACTCGTCGTTTTGACAAAGAAAAAAGAAATGAATGCTTAATGCAATGAAGAAAAGTCTAGGTGTTTGGCCTAGGCTTTTTCTTTTGTCAAAAAAGAGAGTTTAAACCACTTGATTTTAAAAGGAACAATTGATACAATGTAAAAACGTAATTATTTCGATTTAGAAAGAAGAGAAGAAAATGGCAAAAGAAATCTAAAATTGCAAAAATATCAAAAAAACAGCAAGCGCTTATCGAACGTTACGCTGAAAAAAACGCTATGCATTAAAGCAAGCTGGAGACATTGAAGGGCTAAGAAAACTCCCTAAAGATTCCAACCCGAACCGTCTCAACCGTCGTGATGAAATCGATGGTCGCCCAAGAGGAGTGATGCGTAAATTTGGGATGTCTCGTATTAAGTTTAGAGAATTAGCGCATCAAGGATTGATTCCAGGCGTTCAAAAAAAGCAAGCTGGTAGAAGAGGAGGTATTGTCAATGAAACAAGATTTAGCAACGGCTTATCGTCAAATGAAGAGCCCAAACATCAAAACAAGAAAGAGAGCGTTGAAGCTGATTCACAAGCCAAACGCGCAAAGAAAAAAATAACAGAGTAAACTGGACTCGACTGACCCCAAAAAGTGAGAATTTAATAAAAACACCTTAGATTACCGTCTCCGGTATTCAACCGGAGACAGGTAGTCCAATTTTTGTTGGATTCTATTTTCATTATAATATTTTGATGTAATTTTTCTACAATTTGAATTATAATAGAAGATGAAGTTATTACTTCATCTTTTTATGTAGAAAGCTTCGCACTTTAGGGAAGAATGGAAGCTTTCGATGGGCGCATTATCTGCGGGGTGTCCCCTTACGGGACATACTGCGGATAATGTTTTTCTTTACATAAATTGTAGTATTCGGCGGAAGTATAAATGCTGCCTTGATCACTATGTGTAGAACACCCTTAGGTAAGTCAATTTGATTTAAAGTATCCAATACAAACTTAGTATCTTGTTTAGAACCAATTGTATAAGCTAGTATTTCTCCGTTGTATAAATCCATAATCGACGACAAATATAATCGTTTAGGGCCGAAAAGGTAAATATGTGATATCAGTAGTCAACTTTTTGCATAGGTTTATCCGCTGAAAAATCTCTATTCAGAGTATTGCCAGTAATTGAGAAAAGGTTTACCTATTTTTGATAGCTTTTTCGTTTTCACGGCACTAATTCCAACCATTTTTCTGCATAATCCGCTGCACAACCTTATGGTTAACAATCTGATTTAATTCCTTCTGAATCAAATGCTTAATCTTTCTGTACCCGTAAATAAATTTGTTTTCTTACAAATTTTACCAATAGTTTCCTCGATAACGGTTTGGCGAAAAGTCTTTCTTTTTCCATCGATAGTAAGTAGATATGGGTATATTAAGGCAAAAACAGATTAAACGAAATGTATATTTACCTTTCAATTCTTCCACTAATTTTTACAACTACTTGAGGCGACACTTCTTTCCAATTCCTTGTATTTTTTAATATTTCTAATTCAACTTCTTTTTCTTTGTAATTCTAATTTTAATTGATCGATTTCAGAAAGTTTAGCCATTCCTTTTTCATAAGAATATTGTTTACCCACCTGTTGGTGGAAACGATGTGTTCTCCATTTTTATACCATCTAAACCATGTTTCTCACTTGCGTTTTGTTTTTAATGTTTAACTCCTGCATTACTTGTTTTGTACTATATCCCTGTAATTTCATTTCTACGGCTTTATTTTTAATATCGACTGAATAAGCAACACGATTTTTAACTATAAAAGACACCTCCATGCGTATTTGATAATATTGTACCAAATCCAACTTGAGGTGTTTTTATTAATCTCATTACGGGGGTCAGTGCCTCACACTGTGGTCTCTACGTGAGGCTCGAAACAGTGCAACGTTACAGCTATTATCAAAAATCTAGAGGATTCGTAGAAATCAGAATGAGTTAGGTGTCTTTGAACGCATTTTGGATTCGTGTTAGAATGAAACAGTAAACTATCCAAGGAGCTAATCAAATGAGTACAAAAACATGTAGCCAAACACGTGCGATTCAAGCCGTAGAATTTTTCCCATTCGATGTGAATATGCATACACCTTATTCGGAGGGAATTTAACACGAATTATTGATGACTGTGCGTCGATTACGGTGTCCCGTCATTGTCGTCGTCTTGCGGTAACGGCATCGGTGGACGCGATGAATTATTTAAAACCACTTCCGTTAGGACATTCTGTTTGCGTAGAGACGTATATCTCAGGAACAGGTAAGAAGAGTGTGGAAGTCTTCTGTAAAGTGGTCGGAGAAGATGTCTTGAACGGTGAACGCTATTTAGCAGCGACAAGCTTTTTGGACATTTGTGGCACTTCCTCGCGATGGCGAAGGTGATTTTTACAGTGGATGCCATCGTTCCAGAAACGGATGAAGAGAAATTCATCTGCAGCGGCTACGAAGAACGTCGTAAGGCCCGCTTGGAGCAACTTGGTCGTCAAGAAGCATTGATGGATCATATCACGGTTGTGAAAGCCTTGGAATTTGGAAGAGAGCGAATCTTAAACAAAAACTAAGAAAGTTGCTAAGGAACCTTTTAGCAATCTCTGTTATAATGCATGTAACAACAAAAAAAGGAGTACATCGTGGACACTCAAAAAAAGCAATAGAACTCAATCGTAAAATCATTCGTATCGTAACGATTATCGGGATTATTTTAACGATTATTTTAGGATGGCTCGTGGCCAAGAATGATTATTTCGCGATAGACGGACCGTTCCGTGAAAGCATTGCCCATTCCGGTTGGGTAGGAATTTTGATTTTTATCCTGATTCAAATTACGCAAGTAGTCTATCCGATTATTCCGGGAGGCTTAACCTGTGTCATCGGGCATATCGTATTCGGGCCTCTTTACGGCTGGATTTATAATTTTGTCGGAATCATGATTGGTTCTTGTATCAACTTCTGGTTAGCTCGTCGTTACGGTGAGACGTTGGCGAAGGCGTTCGTGGATGATGATACGTACAATAAGTACATCGGTTATTTGGACAAAGGAAAACATTTCGAGCGCATTTTCTTTTGGGCGCTGGTTCTTCCTGGATTCCCAGACGACTTCTTATGTATGGTGGCAGGGCTCAGTCATATGACCTTTAAGAAATTCGTAGCCATTTGTTTAATCGCAAAACCAGTCACATTATACGTTTATACACTGATTGCAGCAGAAGGAGTAGAAGCCTTCTTCAGATTCATTAATTAAGAAAGCAGTATCGATATGAAAAAAATCATGATTGCACTCGTGCGTGGATATCAAAAGTGGATTTCTCCATTATTCCCGCCTTCATGTATCTACAGACCAACCTGCTCGAGCTATATGATTCAGGCAGTTGAAAAAGCATGGTGCGCTAAAAAGGCGTGTTGATGGGGTGCGGACGCATTTGCAGATGCCATCCATTTATACGAGTGGCCAAGATCCGGTTCCAGACTATTTTCACATTGAGACGGAACAAGGATTACCGTAAGAAAATTATAGATGCAGTAAAAAAGACACAGCTGACTAGCAAATAGTCGGCTGTGTCTTGTTTCAAAGTGATTAGAAAGAAAAAGGTACAAGAGAATTTCTCTTGTACCTTTTCTGTTTTATTGAAAGTAATTTTAGATAAAGTAACCTAAGTAGTAACGAACGAAGAATGCAGCACATACAGCGCCGATGAATGGAGCAGTACCAGGTACTAATAAACCATATTGCCAGTCGTTATTGACTTTGTTTTTGATTGGTAATAATTGGTAAGCAAGACGAGGTCCTAAGTCACGAGCTTGGTTCATTGCGAATCCAGTTGTACCTCCAAGACCCATACCGACAGCCCATACGATTAAACCAACCACGATTGGTAATAATTCTTTGTTTACATTTTCAGTTGCTAAGATAGCTGTTAAGAAAATGAAAGTTGCGAATGCTTCGACGAAGTAGTTACGTGGTAAGTTACGTAAGTTAGGGTTTGTTGAGAAGATGTTACGGATTGCGATTCCGTCTACTTGACCTTCAGAAGCTGTGAAGTGGTCTGCGTACATGAACCATACGATTACCGCACCAGCGAATGCGCCTAAGAATTCAGCGATAGCAACAGGGATGAATTGTTCTGCAGGAAGTACTCCTAAAACTACTTTAGCAAGCGCCATAGCAGGGGTTGATACTTACACCACCGAAGATGAATAAAGTAACAGTGATACCGAATGCCCATGTTGTGATGGCGAATAAGTGACCTGTTCCAGCGTATTTTGTTTTCTTCAAGACGTCATCACAGTGTACGCCGACCCCGAAGATAATCATGAGGGCTGTTCCCATAAATTCAGATAATAATAAATGCATAAATGTTTGATCCATTGGTTGATTCTCCTTAATGTAATTCTTTTGTTAATTGTTGATAGACGGCTTGAATCGATAATCCTGTTTCCTTGGCAATTCTCGCGCAGTCTTCATATTCTAATGTTGATTTTGTAACAGTTCCATATTGGTTTTTTTCTTTACTTTCACGGCTCCAATGCTCGTTTGTTGCGTCTCGAATGTGCGAGTCATGACTTTACGTTGGACGTTTTGATAACGAAAGCCAATCGTTGATGTTTGTTCGAATAAAATGGCTGTAAACCGTTCGAGGTCTCCTTCTTGGATGAGAAGTGTGAGATGTGTTGCCGGACGGTTTTTCTTTGTGTAAACGGGAGTGTAGTGCACATCAAGCGCGCCTTCTTCTAATAAAAGGCTCATGATGTAGCCAAGCTCTTCACCGCTTTGGTCATCGATGGTTGTATCGATTTGAATAATTTCATCGTTATTGGAAGTCACGACTTGATGAGAAAGAGTATTTTTCTCTAAGAGTGTTCCGCGTAACGCATTGAATTTACCCGTGTCGCGTTTCCCGAAACCATAACCGACTTTTGTAGCAGTTAGGTTTGAAGGTTGTGCAAATACTGGGCGAATGGCCTTAAAGAGAGCAAGGCCGGTTGGTGTCACAAGTTCTGTATGAATGTCAAAGTCTTGTGAGAATGGAATGCTTGTTCCGAGTCTTAATTGCATTACAGCAGGAACCGGTACAGGCATGACTCCATGTGCAACGGTAATCATACCGCTACCTTCAGTGACAGCAGTGCTGTATACCGCATCGATGTCGAGTGTTTCCCACAAAATGAAGAAGCTCATGATGTCGATGATAGAGTCTGTTGCGCCAACCTCGTGGAAATGAATTTCTTCCACAGGCATTTGGTGTACGTTCGCTTCCGCTTGTGCGATGTCACGGAATACTTCCAAACTTTTATCTTTTACAAAGTCGCTTGTGCCACTTGAAAGAATAATCGTTTCAATTTCTTTCAACCCACGAACTTCTCCGTGATGGTGATGATGACTATGTGTATGTTCATGAGAATGACCGTCGTGAGTATGTTCATGCTCATGATGATGATCGTGTTCATGTTCGTGTGAATGTTCATGTGTGTGCTCATGAGAGTGAGTGTGTGCATGTGTGTGTTCTTCGTGCGCATGTGAATGAGCATGTGTATGTTCATTCACATGCTCGTGGTCGTGATGATGATGATGATCAAAGTCACCAGCAATGCCATGGTCTTTTTCACCATGTTCCATATGCACATCGAAGTCTGTTCCCCAAATACTGCTTTTCGCGATGCGGTCTACATGAAGATGATAACCGTCGAGCGAAATCGTCTTAAGGGCTTCTTCAAGATGCTTGCGGTCGGCTCCTAAATCGAGTAGAAGAGCATTTAGCATATCACCGCTCAGCCCAGAAAATGGTTCTAAATATAATGTGCTCATGCGAGTCCTCCTCGAATGTTGTTAATCATGCTTGCTGAATAGGCTGCGCCAAAACCGTTGTCGATGTTTACGACAGTAACGCCGCTTGCGCAAGAAGTCAGCATGCTGAGTAAAGTCGTCACGCCTTGAAGATTCGTTCCGTATCCGATGCTGGTTGGAACGGCAATCACAGGAACGTCTACTAAACCGCCAACGACACTGACAAGCGCACCTTCCATACCGGCGATGACAATCACGACGCTAGCGCCTTGGATGTCTTCGAGACGATTGAAGAGGCGGTGAATACCGGCAACTCCGACGTCGTAAATACGTTTGACATGATTTCCGAATGTCTCAGCAGTGACAGCCGCTTCTTCAGCAACAGGAATGTCGCTTGTACCAGCTGTAACGACTGCGATGTAGTGTTCATGTTTTGGTGCGATTGGGTTAAGGACGAAGGTACGTCCGAGTGGTTCATAGACGCCTTCAGGGAAAGCAAGGGAGAGAGCTTCCCCTTTTTCAGCGTTCACGCGTGTTGCAAGAATGGCTGTTTTATGCTCATTCATTGCCGTGATGATGCCAATCAATTGCTCAATGTTTTTTCCTTCACCATAGATGATTTCTGGAAATCCATTGCGCTTTTGGCGAGAAAGATCAATGGCCGCGTAACCAATGTCTTCAATCCCTTTCAGAAGGGTGGACGCTTCTTCAATTGAGAGGCGTCCATCTTTAACTTGTTGTAGGATTTCTTCTTGTTTCATATTATTTATCTTCAACGATAACAGATAATCCATCGCGGATAACTGTTACTTTTTGCGTCTGCTCCTTGAAGTTCGAAGGCACGTGCAAGAGCTTCGTCAAATGTTTTCGCTAATTCCATATGCATGTTTGTGATAAGACTTGGTTCAACTAAGTCAGATACAAAGATTACATGGTGGTGTACTAGAATACGCGCTAAGATTTGTGAAGTCCATTGGTCAGGAACTGTTTCAAGTCTTGGAGTGTTAATGGCTTGGTCTAAGAAATCTTTAGGATCTTTAACGTCTGCTAAGTTACGGTAGAAACCTTCACCACCGTGACCATCTTGACATCCAGCAACCATGATAATCACGCCGCCTTCTTTGCTTGTCGCTTCAGCAGCAGTCATTCCTTTAACAGCTTGGTAGATGTTTTGGTCTAATGGGAAACCACCATTTGTAGAAACGGCGATGTCGCAAGGGATTTTAGTTACATGAGCTAATTCACGAACGAATTCGCAACCTACTTTATGCGCTTCAACCATGTCTCCGGCAAATGAACCGATGATATGTTTTTTTCACCGTCTAATACAACGTTTACGATGAAGGCTAAGTTTGCAGTACGTGCTGCATATAACATGTCTTCGTGAATTGGGTTGTGGTCTAAGTTACCAGTACGTGATTTTTTTCTGAATCGATGAAGTCACCACTGTGGTTTGCCATGATTGTTTTATATGAAGCAACCCCAGGAAGAACTGATTTACGTCCGCCAGAGAATCCAGCGAAGAAGTGGCTTTCGATAAATCCTTCAGCGATTAGTAAGTCTGCTTCAGCAGCGATACGGTTGATGATGCAGTCACCACCTGAAGGTAGTTGACCGATTTTAACCATGTCTTCGTCGTTTGTAGAAATGTGCATTACGATTTCTTCGTTGTCCACGATTTCTTGACCGTATTTGTTAATTAACTCTTCGCGAGTTGAAGGACGGTGGAAACCAGTCGCAACTAAAATACGGATACGAGCGTCTGGGTTTACGCTACGGATACGACGTAAAATGATTGGTGTGATGATATGTGAAGGAACTGGACGTGTATGGTCAGAACTGATTAACACGATATCTTTTTTACCTTTTGCTAATTCTTCTAAAGTTTGGCTACCAATTGGATTGTCCATTGATTTTTCCACTGTTTCTTGTTCAGAAAGTGGGTTATGGTAATTTTCAGCTTTAGATTCAAGTAATCCAGCAAAGTTTTTGTCAGGAATTACAGCAGTAATAGATTTTTTGTCATAAGGTAGTTTAATTTCAACCATGATAACATCTCCTTAAATTTTTTTAATACGATTATAAGTATACGTAAAATAGTGTGCTTGGAAGTCTCAAAGGTTAGTAACATTTGTTAACGTTAATTTTTTTGTGATAAGATGATAATAGTGTGTATAGGAATTTGCATTAGAGGAGTGTTCAATTTGAACAACGAAGAATATTTAATCAATTTTTTTAGAGAAAGAAAAATACCCTATTATAAAGAAGAAAAAAACATATGTACTTGGCTTACCGTGGTTTGGAACAAGCATATACGTATGTGTTAATCGATGGAGTTGTAAAGACAAGTATCATTATGAATGATGGCCGTGAGTTTAATTTAGATTATGTGACTCCCGTTGATATTGTTTCATTGGTACGTGATGAAGTATCCAACTACACATCTGCACCGTTTAACGTCCGTATTGAAAGCGACGAAGCAACGTTCTACCGTATCCCTCGTATTAAGTTTTGGGAATACGTGAAAAACGATCAAAAGTTGCAAGATTACGTGCGTGAATATTACCGTAATAAATTATCTGAAACCATCGAGTCGTTGCAATATATGACGATGAATGGGAAAAAAGGAGCAGTGTGTTCCTTCCTATATAAATTAATGAATCAATTTGGGATAGAAGCAGAAGGCGGCATCTTGATTGACTTCAATGTTACGAATGAGGATATCGCAGGATTTTGCGGAATCTCTACTCGTAATAGTGTTAACCGCATTATTCATGACCTTAAAGAAGAAGGCGTTGTTAAAATCCACAACCAAAAACTAGTGGTATTAGATAAAGCTTATTTAGAAGAATTTACAGGACGCGAAAGCTTTTAATAAAGAAAGAAGGAATCGAGAATGGATGAAAAAGAAGCACGATTACGCGAATTGCTGAAGGAAGTGGGAAGAATTGTTGTCCCATATTCTGGCGGGATTGATAGTAGTTACCTATTAAAAAAATCGCCGTGGATACGCTTGGCCGTGATAATGTCATCGCAGCAGTAGTGAACTCTGAGTTGTTCTCAGACCGTGAATTTAGTGAAGCGATTGACCTTGGGACGGAAATGGGCGCGCTGTGATAGGGCTTGAAATGGAAGAACTCTCTGATCCACATATCGCCTCAAACACACCAAACAGCTGGTACTATAGTAAGAAAATGCTCTATCAAACCATTAAAAAGAATGTGGAGGGCGAAGGGTTTACCGTGCTTTCAGATGGGTTGATTATGGATGACATCAATGATTATCGCCCAGGTGTGAAGGCGCGTAATGAAGAAGGTGTGCGTAGTCTCTTACAAGAAGCGGGATTATATAAATCAGAAATTCGTGAATTAGCCAAACGCGCAGGTGTTACCAATTGAATAAAACTCCTTCATGCAGCTTAGCATCTCGTTTCCCATACGGAACACGCATCACTCCTGAAAAAGTAGAAGCAGTCTTCAAGGCAGAAGAATACTTTACGAAACGTGGTTTCGAACCAGTACGTGTACGTGTGCATCAGGATTTGGCGCGTATCGAAGTCGGCGCAGACCAAATTGAAAAACTCGTGAAAAATCATGAAGAAATTAACGCGATGATGCAAGACTTGGGGTTCTTATTTGTAACAGTGGATCTTCAAGGGTATAAATACGGCCGTATGAATGACCAACTCGACGAAAAGACAAAGAAAGCAGCGGTAGAATAATGATAGTAACTCCTCAAGAGGTTCTAGATTTCTGGTTTGTGGAATGGGAGCCTGCTGATTGGTTTAAGAAATCAGAGGAATTCGATAATGAAATTCGCACGCGTTTTCTAGAAACTTACGAAGCGATTGTTGCAGGGGAAACTACCGAGTGGCGTCGTAGTGCAAAAGGACGTCTGGCAGAAATTATCGTGCTGGATCAATTTTCTAGAAATATGTTTAGGGATGATGCTAAGGCATTTGCTTCAGATGCATTAGCAGTGGAGCTTGCCAAAGAGGCATTGTCTGATTGGGATGAGTTTTCAATTCAAGAACGTAGCTTTGTCGTGATGCCTTTTATGCATTCGGAGTCATTAGCCGTGCATGATTGGGCGGCAAAATGGTTTGATGAACCAGGACTTGAACGCCGTAAGAAGTACGAACTCATGCACCGTGAAATCATTGAACGATTCGGACGCTATCCGCACAGGAATCGAGTACTTGGAAGAACTTCCACTCCTGAAGAAGAAGCATTCCTACAAGAACATCCAGGATTTTTAATTCCAAAAGAGTCCAAGCGACTCTTTTTCTTGCACGAATGAGTGCTTCTCAAATAAAGAAAGAACTGGACTCACACTGTGAGTCCAGTTTGTCATTTTCATACTTCTAGATTAAACCTGTACAATCTTTCGTGAGGATTCGTAGAAATCATTTGTACTATTTTTATGTTTAGAAGCCGATTAAGTAAAGGATTGTTGCGACAATCGTGCTGGATAAACCAACGATGGCTTCATAAGGGATTAATTTCATACGATCTTCAATCGCCATGAAGACAGAACCGCCTGTCGCATGGAAGAATGAACCGTGTGGAAGTGAGTCGAGCACAGTTGCCCCTGCGTGAATCATCGCTGCTGCTGATACGGCTGGAACGCCTGCTGCTGTCAATGGACCAGAGAAGGTTTGAGACGCAATGGTTGAACCGGCAGTTGTTGAAGCTGTCGCAGCCCCCATTAAAATACCAGAAAGTGGAGCTAAGACGAAGGCTGGCATGTTCATTGCTTCAAGAAGAGCAATCATATCGACTTGCAATGCAGAAGCTTTGATAATTCCAGCGATGGTACCAGTACCGATTAGAAGAATCGATACACCGATTACTTTGCTAAGACCGAATTCAGTGAATTCAACCGTGTTTTTCGCATGACCTGTTACAAGAATCGTCACTAAACCACCAAGTGGAAGTGCGATTAATGGGTCCACGCTAATTCCAGCGATTGAGCGAAGTGCAAGAAGGGCGATTACAACGATTGGTCCAAGCATGGCTTTGAAGAAGGAGAGCGATACGCCACTTGTTTCGGCTTCGTCTACGCCGTCAAATTCATGTGCGCCGCCTTTTTTAGCAAGGATTCCAGCGAGAATAATCGCTACGAATAATGCGATAAAGGCAGGAATTAAGTTTTTCACCATCAACGCTGTAAGGTCGATTCCGAACGCTTCGGATGCGGCAATCGTATTAGGGTTTGGTGAAATGATGTTACCCGCTTTTCCGCCACCAATCATCGCTAATAAAATCCCTGCTTTAGAAAGGTTTGCTTTTTTCGCGATGGCGATGGCAATTGGAGCTACTGTGATAACGGCAATATCGATGAAGACCCCAACGGCACAAATAATCATTGTGGCAATCGCAATCGCTGCAATCGCACGTTTTTGGCCGAGTTTCTTCACAATAGTATCGGCAATCGTTTCAGCCGAGCCTGTCTTAATTAACGCGCCGGCTAAAATCCCACTTGTCATGATACGAAGAACAGGAGACATCATGCTTTGTGCGCCAGTAACCATGGCTTTTACAGTATCCGCAAGTCCGCCACCACCAATTAATCCGCCGATAAGAGCGCCGAAGATTAAACTGTAGGCCGGATGAACTTTCTTAACAATCAAAAATAATGGCAAGTACGAGCCCGATTAAGGCCCCTAATGTTGAAAAAGGTTGGTGCTGTCATTTTAGTTTCCTCCTATTGAATTGATTGAATTAAACGAAATACTTGTTCCACGCTGCGAATCATATTTTCGCGCGCAGTTTCTTTTTCCATTGCTTGAACGGTAATGACTCTTCGCAAAAGTGGGAAGAAAGCATCAATTCCGTTCTCGTTACATACCCTGCGTCTGGTGTGAGGCATCCTGCAAAAGGCGAGCACTTTCTTGTCGTGTTTTTCGCAAGATGAGCCACGCCGATTGGAGCTTTACCAAGAGCAGTTTGACTATCTAAGCGACCTTCACCTGTGATGACAAAGTCGGCATCCTTCATTTCGTTTTTCGAGTCCTGTTTCCTCAAGGACAATCTTGATTCCGCTCTCTAGAACCGCATTTGTATAAGTGAGAAACGCAAATCCCATTCCTCCGGCTGCACCCGTACCTGGGTAGAGGCGGTCGGCATGGTCAAAGGTTTCTTTCGATAGTTCTGCATACTGGAGAAGTGCCTCGTCGAGTTCTTTCACCATTTCTGGTGTCGCTCCTTTTTGTGGACCGTAAATCGCACTGGAACCCATTGGACCACAGAGCGGATTCGTTACGTCACACGCCACGCGGAAGGTACAATCTTTCAACTCTGCTAGAACATTGTCAGCCTTAATGCGAGCAATGGATTGAAGGCCCGCTCCGCCGTAACCAACAGGAGCACCGTCTTTATCTAGAAAATCATATCCGAGCGCTTGTAACATCCCGATACCACCATCGTTTGTGGCACTGCCTCCGATACCGACGATAAAATGACGACAACCATTATCGATGGCATCTTTAATTAATTCGCCGACACCGAATGTCGTCGTGTGCATTGGATTGCGCTTTTCATCGGGAACTAGCGTAATCCCTGCGGCGGAGACATTTCAATAATTGCTGTTTTAGGGACGCGTTTCGTCCGCGTTTAAGATTCCGTATTCGGCAGTTATCGGTTCTCCTAGCGGCCCAGTGACGCTCACATGAACGAGTTCCCTCCCATCCCGATGGCTAATGCTTCGACCGTTCCTTCACCACCATCTGCGAGTGGGCGAACAACCACATCGGCTTCAGGGTATACGACCTGAACACCTTCTTTGATGGCCTGACCCGCTTCCAGTGAAGACAAGCTACCTTTTAGTGAATCGATAGCAACGACTACTTTCATTTTCATCCCTCCTTATTGATGTAAAATCATTATATCAAGCGCTTACAATTGAAATTATTGCGAAAAATAGGAATTTTTATGAATTTGAAAAAAATAAAAAAACGAAGGGAGTTTGTTTCATTCTATCAGGGTGATTTTTTCGAATATTACAACGCTGTAATACATCAAAAAATGACGAATCGCATAGGGGTGGGAATATGGAAAATCGCTCGAACAAAAACCGAATATGAGATTAAAAAATCCTTCCTATTTTGTAATAAAAGATTAATCAGTTTACCATTGTTTTTCCCCTCGATTTTCGGTAACATAAATAAGCAGATTTGAGAGAAATTAGGAGATATACATAATGAAGAGTCCTCGTACATGGGTGAAGAAAATCGTCTGTGCACTCAGCATTTTTGCTGTAGGAGCAACGACGGTGACACCAGCAATTTATGCGCAAGATGACGCAAAAGCAAAAGAGGAAGCAGCTGCGGTTCAAGATGTACAAAGCTACATCGCAATCGAGCAAACGAGCGGAAAAATTTTGATGCAAAACAATCAAGATGAAGTTCGCGGGATTGCTTCCATGAGTAAAATGATTTCACAATATTTAATTTTAGAAGCGATTAAAAATGGAGAAGTGACTTGGGAAACACAAATCCCAGTAAGCGACCGCGTTCACCAATTGAGTGCGAACTATAGCTTATCCAACGTACCGCTTTTACCAAGTGAAAAATACACGATTAAAGAATTATTCGACGCGATTTCCATCTATTCAGCCAACGCCGCAACATTAGCAGTGGCCGAGTATATCGGAGGATCTGAAGCCAACTGGATTGAACGGATGAAAGCCAAACTCAATGAGTGGGGCATTAAAGACGCAACAATCATCAACGTAACAGGTCTACCGAATAAATACGGTGGCGCTGATAAGAATCCGTCATACGGTGATGAAGATGAAAATAGCATGTCAGCGCGTTCGGTGGCGATTATCGCGAAGAACTTGGTGAATGATTTCCCTGAGATTTTAAAAGTATCATCGATTTCCACACAAACATTCCGACCAAATAGTTCAGGAACAACAAAGATGGATAACTTTAACTACCTGCTTCCAGGGTTGCTTTTCGAATACGAAGGGGTAACAGGGTTGAAGACAGGAACGAGTGATGCCAGCGGGGCGTCGATTACAACGACTGCTACTCGCAACGGCTTCTCGGTGATTGTCGTATCGATGGGGTCTAAAGAACCGCTTAATCGTTTCAAAGTAACAAGACATCTATTAGATGAAGTGTTCAAGAAATATGAAGGCCTTCTTGTCGGCGCGCCTGGAAAATCCGTACAAAATTTGGCGCCTATCCAATTAGAAGGTGGAACGGAAGAAACGCTTGGCGTGGATTACGGGAAAACCTTTATTGCGGCTGTACCAAAAAGGAACAGCACTAAGCCAGAATCAAGATTTCATTTACGCCTTCTGATGATGTGAAGACAGAAGATGGCAAAGTGAAGGCTCCTGTGAAGGCAGGGCAGACGGTTGGAACATTGAATTTTGAGATGCCAGGAGAAAACCTTGGCTATGTCGATGGGAAAGACCACGGAACGGTGGAAGCCTTAGCCGCATTCGATGTGGAAACTTCGAACGTCGTGACAGAAAGCATGCGCGGAGCGAAAAGGTTTATCGACCAGATGGTTCAAAAAGTTCAAGACTTCTTTGGTGGTATCTGGAGCAAAATCCAAAGTGTCTTCTCACCAGAAAGTTCGAACTAGGAATTTTTGCTAAAAGGCTTGCACTTTTCACTAGAGACGTGTACAATTTTAGACAAATGATACAGTATGAATAGTACCTGTGATCCTTTTGTAGAGAGCTAGTGGTTGGTGAAAACTAGTAAAGAGAGACCAGCGAATCCACATACGGTGCGAGAGCGAAAACATTGATTAAGCTATCCGGAGAAAACCGTTATCCCATAAATGAGCGCAATGGAAACATTGAAACCGGGTGGTACCGCGAAGAAAAATTACTCTACTTCGTCCCTTAGACAATTGTCTGGGACGGAGTATTTTTATAGAGAAAACACAAAAATGGAGGGAAAACGATGTTAGATATCAAACGCATTCGTGAAAATTTTTGAAGAAGTGGCTACAGCGCTAGGAAACCGTGGAGTTGACCGCGCAACAGTAGAAGAGTTACGTGACTTAGATGAAGAACGTCGCGCTTTAATTACAAAGACAGAACAATTAAAACAATACCGTAATACGGTGACAGAGGAAATTTCTCTTCTAAAACGTAACAAGGAAGACGCAACAGAGAAAATCGCTGAAATGAAACAAGTCGGCGAAGACATCAAAGCAACGGACGCTCATTTAGCCGAAGTGGAAGAAAAAGTAGAATACATCGCATCTCGCTTACCAAACACAGCTGCAGAAGGCGTACCAGTAGGGGCAGATGAAACAGAAAATGTAGAAGTTCGCCGTGAAGGAACTCCTCGTGTATTCGACTTCGAACCAAAACCTCACTGGGAAGTGGCAGAAGCTTTAGATATCTTAGACTTCGAACGTGGAGCAAAAGTATCAGGAAGCCGTTTCTTATACTACAAAGGCCTCGGAGCTCGTCTAGAACGTGCGATTTACAACTACATGCTTGATTTACACGTTGAAAAACACGGCTACACTGAAATGATCACACCATACATGGTAAACGAACAATCAATGTACGGTACTGGTCAATTCCCTAAATTCAAAGAAGATGTGTTCCAATTAACAGACGAACGCAACTTAACATTAATCCCAACAGCAGAAGTTCCATTAACAAACTACTACGCAAACGAAATCTTAGACGAAGCGCAATTACCAATCTACTTCACAGCGCTTAGCCCATCATTCCGTTCTGAAGCTGGTAGTGCGGGCCGCGACACTCGTGGATTAATCCGTCTTCACCAATTTAACAAAGTAGAAATGGTGAAATTCGCAAAACCAGAAGATTCATTCGATGAATTAGAAAAAATGACTGATAACGCAGAAGATGTACTCCGCGGATTAGGCTTACCATTCCGTACAATCGTGTTATGTACTGGTGACATGGGATTCTCAGCAGCGAAGACTTATGATGTTGAAGTGTGGATTCCAGCGCAAGATACTTACCGCGAAATCAGTTCTTGCTCAAACTGTGTGGACTTCCAAGCGCGTCGTGCGAAAATTCGTTTCCGTCGTGAAGACAGCGGCAAGATTGAATTGGTGCACACATTAAATGGTTCAGGATTGGCAGTAGGACGTACTGTGGCAGCTATCCTTGAGAACTATCAGAATGAAGATGGTAGCGTGACAATCCCTGAAGTACTTGTACCATACATGGGCGGCGTTACAAAAATTGGTTAAAAGGAACTTTGTTCCAATAAAAAGATGAAATAGGGTGGAGCAGTCATAAGCTTCGGACTTTCCTAGACATCTTCATAGTAAAGGCTATAATGGCACCGGGTTGAGCCAAAAGTCTCAACTCCTGCCGAACTTTCAAAGAGGGCATTGCGGATAAACCGCAGTGCCCTCTAATCATTCGGCTGCAAATCCTTATAGCTTTTACTATAGAGTCTGGAAAGTCCTCCGCTTATGTTATGAAGTGCACCCTGTCAAGTGAGACAGGAAAATAATTAGTGTATGACGAGTTCATAAGAACTCGTCTTTATTTAATATACAGGGATTTTTAACCCCATTGATAAAGTAATTCTTTTTCTTATTATAGAACTGGATATACTCCTCAACTTTCTTGAAAAAGAGATTCATAGGTTTTAAAATGATACAAACGATATACTCTTCCTTTAACGTCCCCAGAATGCTTCAATTGGTCCATTATCGATACATCTTCCAGGACGGGACATACTATGTGTTATTTGTCCTTTCTCTATAAAGTGCTTAAAGAAATAGAAGTATATTGAATCCTCGATCGCTATGAATCATTGTTTTTGTGGGAATTATCTTCCTTTTTATTTGATTAGTATCTTTAACGATTTGATTATTGTTTTGCTTAGATATTTGATATGCAACTATTTTCTTTGTGCCATAATCTAAAACAGCACTTAAATAAGCTTTGTCTCCTTTCCATACTTCAATTCAGTGATATCCGTTAATAGTAGAGCCATTGGCTCATATTCTTTCTTAAATTCTCGATTTAAAATATTAGCTGCAGTGTATTCTTCAGTGTTCGGTTTATAACGATAACGTTTTTCGTATAACTGCCTTTAATCCCATTAGTTTCATAAGACGCTGAATACATTTATGATTCACTTTTTGCATTTCTATAATAGTTTAAATAGATTGTGATACGACGATATCCATATATACCTTGAACAGATTCATATACTTCGTGTATTAATTCCATTAAACGACGTAGTCGTTTTTCAGATTCGAAGGGACACGATTTAACCATTTATAATAGCCAGCTCTACTGACTTTTAACACTTTACATAATAGAGTAATATGAAATCCTCTTTTACTTAATTTTTAATCGTTTGATATTCCCGCTTCAAATCTCGTTTGGCAAACATCAACTCGCTTTCCACTTCTTGTAATAGTGCGGCATTTTCTGTTTCTAAATATTCGTTTCGCGCCTTTAATATTGCCATTTCTGCACGAATACGCTCAGTTTCTGTCTGTATATTTTCTGGTTTTCGTTTCCCTCGACTGTCTATTAATCCATCAGGACCATATTTTTGATATTTTTACCCATTGATACACCAAGTTGTAAGAAACGTTATATTTCTGTGCGGTTTGTTTATAGTTTTAATTGATTTTGAATACAGTCTTTGACGATAAAGATTCTTTCTTCGTGCGTTGTTTTTCTATATTTCATAGTGTACACCTCTGGCTTAGGATCGTAGGCCTCGTGGCCTCACCATTAATATACTTAATAATCCAATTTCGTACAGTTCTAGCAGAAGGAATTTTTGTATTTTTCTTGCGATTACTCTTAAATAGGTTTTCGATTCTAAAAACTCTTTAACCACCTTTTTCTTTAAATTCCTTTGTATAGAGTGTTAAAACCCGTCTCGATCTTCTAATGCAGAAGGTCCATATGCTTTATAGTTCAAAAATACATATTAAAATGCTCCAGGTGAAATCTTTAAAACCATATTCACTACGCAGCTCACGAAAAGGCACATCATCTAAATACAATTCTATGAATCGTTCTAATTCTTTTGCAGTATGTTTCTTAACCAATCTAAAAATACCCCTCTAAAGTAGTTTACTAGTGTCTACTTTAGAGGGAGCATATCAGTTATTCGAAGAGGCTTCATCTTTTTATTGGAACAAATCCTTTTAAATATCCCATATTGGGCAAGTATTTCAAGGTTTATCCGCTGAGGAAAGTTAGAATGGAGAAGAAAGTGCCCAGCACTCTCTGCATCCTGTCCCTTTCCCCGTCCTCCAGAAATACGCTTCACACAGACCAAGTCGCACTCACAATCCATTCAGAACCCACCCACAAGATTTAATGCACTGATTCTACGCAGTGTGCATGCGCCGAAATAAAAACACGAAAGCTCTTGAGGTGGGGAATGTGGAGGGAATCGTAGAGGATAGCTCAGTAGCTTCAGGGTCTATAGTAGCAGTAATGGGGATGACATTAAAGTGAGAAAAGAGGAGTTAGGAATTGATTCTTACTCCTCTTTGAGGTTTTAAAGGTGCAAGACCAAGGCTTGCACCGGTGTCCCATTACTGCTACTATGAAGAGCCCTGAGAAAAGCTCAACGAGCTATCCGATTTATTTAGAGGCCCCTACATTCAACGTGCGTAAGAAGCGGTCTGTTTTTATTTTATTTAGCGAAGCTCACATTTAACGTGCGTAAGAAGCGGTCCATTAAACTGTTGTTGTTTTTGTGCTCTTGTTGAATGGTTTTGGCGAGTGCGACTTGGTCGGTGATGATGCCGTTAACGGGGCTATCTACGTATTTCTCGAGGGCATCATCCGTATTGATGGTCCAGACAAACACCTCATGTCCTGTCTCTTGCGCATGCAGGACCGCCAGTTCTTGGTAAGAAAAATCTTCCACCACATAGAAATCCACCTTTGCGTCACCAAAACCGCCAAATTGAATTGGAATGACGAAACCTGTCGTGATTTCAGGCGCTTTTGCCTCGAGTTCTTCCATGACTTTTCAAATCAGAGACATGACTTTGTTGGAGTTGTCGATGGCGAGTTCTTTTGTATTTCGCGATGAAAAGATCTACGAAGTTGGCAGGCTCACCGCCATGAGGCTTGAGCTCGATAACAAGCGGCATGCCAATTTCTTTGGCTGCTGTGAAAAACTCTTCAAAAAGTAGGAATGTGACTCGTGAATCTGTCTTGTTCGATGGGAAGACCACGAACTTCATCAGAGTCATGTCTTGAACGCGTTTATTTAGACCTGCTAATCGTTTCAAGTTATAGTCGTGCATTACGACGAATTGATTGTCTTTTCGTGAGGAGAATATCCATCTCCACCCATGTTGGCGCCGGCTTCTTTGGCCGCTTTTAATCCTTCAATCGAGTTCTCAACGGCTTCACCAACATAGCCGCGGTGACCGATGATGATAGGGTCGTTGGCTGATTCCGTTCTATAGGTGGAGAGAGTTGTGAGAACCCGCTTCCTGTTACGAAGAGAAAGAGCAAAAGGCAGTCACGATTTTTACGCTTATGTTTAATTTCTTCATGGTGATGATACACTTCAAGCGACGCCAATTTATGCTCATGAATGATTTTTCGTCATAAAAAATAAACGTAGCGATCCTTTTGTATAAAGGATAATGAAGCCTTGTAGCAACTTATAATGGCTAGCACACTACTCAAGAGAAGTGTATTGGATCCGTATGGGTCTAAGAATTCAACGAGGGCGACACTTCCGATGGAGATAAAAATAACGAGAATCGCAAGGACACCTTCGACGACTGCCGAAATAAAGAGCAATCGCACAGTATTCTTCTTCGTCAACTTCCAGCTTGACAATATTTTGTAAAAAGGCTGAGTCGGTAAGAATCTGAAGTGGAATCGCAAGGGCGCTTCGTGCGTGAAAGTAGAGTAGGACAACAATCAGTCCGGTAAAAGATCATTCCGCTACTCGTCTTAGTGAGTTCATCCGTAATAAATTCGGGAATCGCGATTTTTCGAGATAAATGTCAATTTCCCAATATTAATAATCGGCAAGAGTGTTAAAAAATAGAGCCAGAACGTAATAAAGTGACCGTTTAGTAATTGCTTGAGTTCACTAAATGCATTTTGAATGCTACTGCGCCATGAAAAATGAATACCGCGAATCGTTCCGTAAATCATGAAGATGAGTATCGAGAACTCCATGAAAATGAGAAACGCGAATGAGAGTAAATATAAAATGAATAATGGAATGGACCAAGGGCTTAATAAAACGGTCTTAAAATTGGCGAAGTTTAAATTGGATTGCCCTGTCATAAAGAGCATTCCACGAAAAATAAGTGTTAAAAAGCCAAATCCAAACACGGAAATAAAAAATTGTAAAAAGATGGAATTGCGTAAATACATCCAGCTGTTCTGCGTTAAATTGCTTAATGTAAAGCGGATGGTTTTCCATACGGGGATTTTTTGATTCATAAAGCCTCCGATGTATAAAAGTTCGTTAGATTTACCTTAGCACGAACGAAAAAGAAGAGCAAGTTACTCCAAAACAGTATTGAAAAATACTGTAATAGAACTTATAATGGTGAAAGTAATCAAATAATAGAAAAGCTTTTCAGGAGGGAATCATGAAAAAAAGACTGTTAACATTATTCTGTTTAGTAGCAACTGTGGTACTTGCTGCTTGTGGCGTAAAAAGTAGACGCTGGTGAATCTATCAAAACAACTTTACCGGGTTAGATACAAAAGGGGAACTTTGTATATCAAGTAGATACTCAAGAGTTAGTAAAAGAGTTCTTAGTAGCAAACCCTAAAAGCAGATGCGAAAACAGAAGCAGAAGTTCGTAATGCTGCAACAAAAGTGAAAGCAACTCCAAGTAAAAACAGATGGCTTGTCAAATAACGACGAAATTACTTTTCACATTCTCTTCAGATAAAGATACTGAAAAATACTTTTAACCTTCCAAAAAGAAACAAAAAGTGAAAGTTAAGCGGATTAAAAGAGCGAAGAAATTAACGGCTGAAGAATTAGCGAAAAATCACTTCATTAGAAGTGGAAGGCTTTAACAAAAGGTGGCTGTGCAGAAGTTCATGTGACAGATTCTAAATTGTCATTCTTACGTTTCAAAGTTGAAAAACAATGGTAAATTAGAAAATGGAAAAAGATGCTAAAATCGTGTTAGACGGTAATTTGCTAACTTATTAGAAGACAGAGGTTATGTATTAGAAGGCGACGAAGCTTCACACTTCCTGTTAAAGGATTGAAGACAGTTGCTGAAAAACTTGATGACGCTAAGAACAAAGACGAAATTATTGCAAAACTAAAAGAAGAAGTGAATAAGAAATTTAGCGGAAATGATAAGATAACGTTTGATAAAACTTATTATCGTGGTCTAGCGAATAATGTTGATAATTCATATTCGTATGGGGATGAGATTGTTCGCGGTAATGGGGAACTTAGTAATGACGCTTCAAGTGGAATCTAGCTTTGGATTCAAAAACGTGTATGCGGTTGGGTTTACAAATCTTATAACGAATGAAGAGGGCAAGATGGAACTTAAAGACGCACGTGTCATTTCAACAACGTATGCGGACTTTTCTACAGCAACTCAAAAATTAGAATCAATCGGTTATACAGAGTTAAATACTGGATTAGAAATTGCTGGAGAGCATTCTCCAAGCAATTTTTACATGAGACCTCGTTGCCCAAAAATTCACTTATAAGTGAATTTTGGGCAAAGTTACGTCAGGAGCGTTTGCCTCTTCAAAAGACCGATATTATCACATTTCTAAGCAATATACCTCCAACACCTGCACAAACCCAATTTCTCCGTTTTTCACCAAAACCTCATCACAGCGCGCTTTCTCGCACTTCACTTTTTTGCAAAAAAATCTCATTTTCTTACAATCCCAAAGAACGTTGCGGTTTTATAACAACAGCAATGGGGGATAGCAACCAATGTGAATTACTGACTCTAGGGTGAAACCCGTAGAGTCAGTTTAAAGCTTGGTAGGAATTGAGACGATAGGCTCAATCCGTTGCCCCATTGCAGTAGTTATAAAATGAACCGCAACAGTTCAAAAGGGATTGTAAGAAAAACGCAAGTTTTGTTTTTTAAAGAAGCGTATGTAACAGAAAGATACTCTGCATTGCAGGGGCATCTTTCTATTGTTTATTCAACTCGTTGACAAGATCAATCATACTCAAAATCATGCGAGCAAATCACCGTTTTTCCCTTTGATTTCAGGAAGAGCAAAGTTACTCAAAAATAATCTTATAATCAGATTTTTTTCTAGAATATCTAGCGAAATTTCAAGCTGGTCATACGTATGATACTCGAAGCGGTTTGCCGCGTTGTGTTCTAAATACGATGCCAAGAATTTTGGATAGTATTCGTCGAAATCGTTTAAGATCAACACCTTGATTTTCTCTTGTTTAGCTTGCAACTGAGCAACAAGACCTTCCCAGTGCGTGTAGAACGTGTAAATCAAGTGCGAAATATTTCGTTGACGCTTCACGTTCTTGATTTCTTGTTGGTACTCCTCAAGAAGTGCTGCAACATCATTGTAGAACTCAGGTGAGAGCGATTTGAAGAAGTTCATCAATGGTTTCTTCTTATCGAATAAGATAAAGTCTGAGTGCACTTCGATACGTTCTAATTGAGACGTGTTGTGTAAGTGCCACAATAGTAAATCATAGTTTTCGCATTTCAAGTCGTAGCGTTTTTCAAGACTTTGGATGTTCGTCACTAATGTATCGAAGGATAGGCGGTCACGAACTTTTTCCTGACGAGCAGCTGAGAATTCTTCAACGGTTAGGGAAGAAGTGCGGTTGTAAGAAAATGGAGAATGATTGTTCCAGGATTTCTGGAGTGACCATGATTCCTGTTTCTTTTGACGAATTGCTCACGATTTCGTCTAGGCCGTCTAATTGATTGTAGTAATCATAGAATTTATCTTTGCTTTCGAAGTTTTGTACGAAAATGCCCTTGATAAGATCGGAAGAAGTTAACCGTAAAAATCATCTTGAAGACACGGTATCCTTCAAAAGCTTTGCAGGGAAGTTCGAAGACTTGAAGAGGTCTACTAGAATTTTTCTAGAGAAGCTTCGTCTACAAAGTCGAATGGCCATTCGAAGAAGCCAGTTTTTTTCAGCAAAGTATTGAACGAAGAAGAAGCGAATGTCTTGTTCGTTTCCAATGAATTGCAAGTTTTTCTTCGAGATTTGGAAATCGAATTTTTTTCTTTAAACTATTATTGATTTTTGAATGTAACGATTCAATGTTGAAGTCGTAATGAACAGTTTTTGTGTCATTTCTGTAACAGTGGTTTCTTCGTGTAAGAATAATTGTTCTAGAATTTTCGTAGCAAATAGAATGTGAATAATAATAAGGATAGACGACTTCGGTACTTAAATTCTCTGGTAATTCGATACGAACCCCATTCGTTGAGAAGAGGATGTCGAGTCCATCAATTTTATCGCGTAAAAATGCGAGGTCGATTTTGATGGCACGAGTAGAGACTTTAAAAAGTTTTTGCGAGTTCGTCGATATGAACCCAGCCGTTTGCTTGAACTAAATAGTCGACAATATCGATTTGTCGGTTTTGATTTTTGAAAGTAATGCTCTCATTTCTTTTCTCCCTTTTTCTTGTTAGTTGTGTCACACACTAAATTGCTAAAATACAATATATCACACTTTAGGTGTAAATAATACTTATTTCTAACTAGAAAAATGAAAATAGTTCTAAGAATCTTGAAAGTGAAAAACGATAAAAATGTAAACAAAATATTTTTTTCAAAAATTATAGATTTCTATTGCATGAATTGTCAGAATATTATATACTACTCTCAAGTTGAAAAATTCATCTATGAAAAGAGGGATCTTATGAAATTAAAGAAATTCACATTAGGCGCTGTGGTTGCAGCAATTTTAGCAGGTTGTGGAAACGCAGCAGATAGTAATACAGTCAAAATCGGAGGAAACTTCGAGTTAACAGGGAACGTAGCGACTTACGGTTCTTCTATGAACAACGGTGCTCAATTAGCCGTTGAACAAAAAGGGAAGTTATTAGATAAGGAATTAAAATACGTTTCATACGATAACAAATCAGACAAAACAGAAGTAGCTTCAGTAGCAGAAGAAAATTAGCTTCTGAAAAAGTGGTCGGCGTAGTCGGACCAGCAACAACAGGGGATGCTTCAGTATCAATCCCAGTAAACGAACAAGCAAAAATTCCAACAGTCTTCCCAGCAACAACAGGGGACGGCGTTACATTGAAAAACGCAGAAGATGCATCTTCAGTATATGAATACATCTACCGTGTATGTTTCTCTGACAGCTACCAAGGGGTTGTAGGAGCGAACTTCGTCAACAAAAAATTCGGAAAAGCTAAAGTAGCCATCTTACAAGATACAGGGAATGACTACTCTAAAGGGTTAGCAGATGCCTTTGAAAAAACTTACACTGACAGCAAAATCGGTGGAACAGTTGTCGCTCGTGAATACTACCAATCAAAAGACACAGACTTCCAAGCAGTCTTAACAACATTGAAATCTAAAGACTTCGATGTATTATATGTTCCTGGTTACTACGAAGAAGTTGGTCTAATCATCAAACAAGCACGTGAAATGGGTATCACTCAACCAATCGTTGGTGGTGACGGACTTTCAAGTGACAAGTTAGCAGCATTAGCAGGTAACAGCTCAAACCTTTCTAACGTTTACTACACTTCACACTTCTCAACATTAAGTGATGATGCAGACGTTCAAGCGTTCGTTAAAGCGTACAAAGAAAAATATGGTACAAACCCAGATACTTTCGCCGCTTTAAGTTATGATGCAACTCAATTGTTAATGAAAGCTATCGAAACTGCAGGCTCAACTGATCCTCAAGCAATCACAAAAAGCTTTAGCAGCAACAAAAGACTTCGATGGTGTAACTGGTACATTCTCAATGGGTCCTGACCACACACCAGTGAAATCAGCAGTAGTCATCGAGTTCCAAAACGGACAAGAAGTAAGTGCTCAAGAGTACTCAGCTGACTAATTAAGTTTTAACAGTATTTTTTTAAGAGAGGCACGAAGGGGACTTCCGCCTCTTTTCCGCTAGATAAGGATAGATTTGAAAGGAGAAAAATATGGAGTTGTTAATGCAACAATTGGTAAACGGGCTTGCAGTCGGAAGTATTTACGCGTTGATTGCGCTTGGATATACCATGGTTTATGGAACAATTAAGCTCATTAACTTCGCACACGGGGATGTGTACATGATGGGGGCGTTCATTGGATATTTTGCCGTAATGGTCTTGAAGATGAATGTATTCGTAGCGCTTTTTAGTAGCGATGGTTGCCTGTGCGGTCTTAGGGGTTGTGATTGAACGTGTGGCTACAAGCCGCTTCGTAATTCGACTCGTGTAGCAGCGTTGATTACGGCTATCGGGGTGTCATACCTACTAGAAAATGCAATGAGTTATTTCTTTGGAGCGGAATCTCGTCCGTTTCCTTCTGACTTTGGAACTGAAACCATCACCTTATTTGGAGACGTTTTCAGTGAACGGAAAGCAAATTTTGATTTTCGAGGGTTACCGTTGTCTTAATGGCGTTATTACAATTTATCGTACGTTATACAAAAAATGGGGAAAGCCATGCGTGCGGTTGCCGTGGATGAGCAAGCCGCTCAACTCATGGGGATTGACGTAGACGGAGTCATCTCATTTACATTCGCGCTCGGTTCAGCGCTTGCCGGGATTGCGGGTGTGCTTGTTGGGGTGTACTACAATACCATCTCAACAACAATGGGGATTACAGTCGGACTGAAAAGCCTTCGTTGCGGCCGTACTTGGTGGTATCGGTAGCATTCCTAGGGGCCATGGTCGGTGGGTACCTCATCGGTCTATTAGAAACAATGGTAAGCTTCTTCGGTTACTCACCATATCGTGACGGAGTCGTTTACTTCCTATTATTCATTATTTTAATCGTGTTACCAGCTGGATTGTTTGGTAAAAATGTCAGAGAGAAAGTGTAGGTGAAGAAGATGCAAGATTTCATAAAAAGAATATTCGTTGGACGCTGTTCGCATTAGGAATGTACGCTCTTCTTTTTCGTACTTGTACAAACAGGAGTGATTAACTTCTACTACGAAAGTACCTTCATTAATATCATGATCAATATCATCTACGCCGTTGGATTGAACCTTATTCTTGGGGTTGCCGGACAATTCTCACTAGGGACATGCCGGGTTTATCGCGATTGGTTCTTATAGCGGTGCGATTCTTGGGAAAATGATGAACGGTCTTCCTGGATTATTTGCTGGGATGGCAGTCGGAGTTGTCATCTCTGTTATCGTCGCGTTCCTTGTTGGATTACCAACGCTTCGTTTAAAAGGGGACTACCTAGCGATTGCGACTCTAGGGGTTGCGGAAATCATCCGTGTAGCCGTGACAAACATGAAAATCACAAACGGTGCTGCTGGGTATCAGCAGGGGTGCCTTTAACAAACACATGGACGATTACGTATATCGCCTTAGTATTAACAACCATCTTAATCTTGAACTATACATTCAGTAGTGCAGGTCGTGCCACTTATGCGGTCTTACAAGACGAAATCGCTGCGGAATCGATGGGGTTCAAGTGACGAAAATATAAAATCTTGGCCTTCGTACTGGGAGCAGCCACTGCAAGTATCGGCGGAACGCTTTCTGCTACAACGCTTGGAGCGGTAACACCAAGTGACTTCACGTTCATGAAATCAATCGAAGTGTTAATCATCGTGGTATTCGGTGGTATCGGAAGCTTCACAGGGTTCATTCGTGGCAGCCATATTACTTGGAATCATCAACCTTGTCCTACAACCATTTGGACAATTACGGATGATCATCTATGCGGTAGCGTTAATCTTAATCATGATTTTCCGTCCTGGTGGATTGCTTTGGTACTTGGGAATTCAAACTAGGAGACTTCAAGTTTTCTAAGAAGAAAGAAACAAAGGAGAGTGGGAAGTAATGTTATTAGAAGTTAATGGACTAACAAAAAAACTTTGGCGGTCTTTCTGCGGTCTCTAACGTTTCGATGAAAGTAAATAAAGGGCGAACTCATCGGACTCTATCGGGCCAAACGGGAGCTGGGAAAAACGACTTTCTTCAACTTGTTAACAGGAGTTTATGAGCCAACAGAAGGAACGGTTAGCTTAGAAGTAGACGGACAGTTGAAAAACTTAAACGGACTCGCACCTTACAAGCGTACAAGCCTAGGGATGGCACGTACCTTCCAAAATATTCGCTTGTTTAAAGATTTAACGGTACTCGAAAAATGTAATGATTGCCATGCACGCACACTCGAGCGATTCATTGTTCTCAACATTATTCCGTACGAAGAAATACTATGATACAGAAGCGAAAAATGCGCGAAGAAGCGGTTGAATTGCTAAAGATTTTCAACTTGGATACACTAAAAAGATGAAAAGGCGAAAAACTTAGCGTACGGACAACAACGTGAACTAGAAATCGTTCGTGCCTTAGCGACAAAACCAAAAATCTTATTCTTAGATGAGCCTGCAGCAGGGATGAATCCTCAAGAAACAGCTCAATTAATAGAATTGATTGCTAAAAATTCAAGCAGAGTTTGATTTAACAGTCGTATTAATCGAGCACGATATGTCGCTTGTCATGAAAATCTGCCAACGCATTTACGTGTTGGAATATGGAAGACTTCTTGCAGAAGGAACTCCAGAAGAAATTAAACAAAATCCTGCAGTTATTAAAGCGTACTTAGGAGGTGAGTAGATGTTAGAAGTTAAAAATTTATCAGTTCATTACGGAATGATTCAAGCTGTACGTAATGTGAATTTTAAAGTTAACGAAGGAGAAATCGTGTCTCTTATCGGGGCAAACGGTGCCGGAAAGTCAACCATCTTGAAGACTTTATCAGGACTCATCCATTCTTCAGAAGGCGAAATCGTCTACTTAGGTGAGAACATCGCTTCGACATCTGCGAAGAAAATCGTTGAGAAAGGGCTCGTGCAAGTGCCGGAAGGTCGTCACGTATTCCCAGGATTAACGGTAAAAGAAAAACCTTGAACTAGGGGCTTTTTCACGTAAGGATAAAGAAGAAATTCAAAAAGATATGGAAGCCGTCTTCGAACGTTTCCCAATCTTGAAAGAACGTAAAGACCAAGATGCACAAACGCTCTCAGGTGGGGAACAACAAATGTTAGCGATGGGCCGTGCATTAATGAGCCGTCCAAAACTATTATTGTTGGATGAACCTTCAATGGGGTTAGCGCCAATCTTCATCCGCGAGATTTTCAAAATCATTCAAGAAATCCAAAAGACAGGGACAACAGTTTTATTAATCGAGCAAAATGCGAAAATGGCATTGTCGATTTCAAATCGTGCGTATGTACTAGAAACTGGATCGAGTGGTTCTTAGCGGTACAGGACAAGAGTTGTTAGAAAGTGATGAAAATTCAGAAAGCATATCTAGGAGGGTAATCATGGAAGTTCAAAGATTATATGTCAACCAACGTTATTACAGTAACGCCTGAAACAACGGTTATGAAAGCTCTAGACTTAATGAAGGAGCACGACATTCACCGCTTGCCAGTTGTGGAAGATGGGAAATTAGTCGGACTGTTAACAGAAGAACTTGTTGCAGGGCATTCACCTTCAATGGCGACAAGCCTATCAATGCATGAGTTGAACTACTTATTAAACAAGACGGCTGCAAGCGAAATTATGCAAAAGCAAGTTTTAACAGTGAAGGCTCATACATTATTAGAAGAAGCGGCGTCTCTGATGCGTCAACAAAAAGTCGGCGTCCTGCCAGTCGTAGATGCGCGTGGACACGTGGAAGGGATTATTACCGACAAAGATATTTTCGATGCCTTTATCGAAATTTCTGGATACAACACTCCAGGTTCTCGTTTATTCATTGAAATTAATGAGGATAAACCAGGTCCTCTGGAAGAAATTTCAAATGTGTTGCGCGAAAACAACGTGAACGTTTCGACAATTTCTGTATATCATCGTGATGGGAAGGTGCAAGTGGTGCTTCATGTGGACTCTACTGAGCCCGATGAAGTGGCGGACTTTATCGCACAAAAAGGCTATCGTGTGATTTCAGCGATGAAGAAATAGGTTAAAGGGTTAAAGCGTTGCTTTAAAATCCTTGGACATCTTCATAGTTATAGAAATAACTGCACCAGCCTGAGCCTTGGTCTCAGGCCTTGCGAAAGTCAAAGAGCTCCAAAGCGATTCTCGCTATGGAGCTCTAATTCTTTTCGCATGCGACCGTTATTTCTATGACTATAGAGTCCAAGGATTTGCAACCTTCTTAGTTTTTCATCGCTAATCACGCTATTTATGGAAAAAACTTGCATCGGGCTTGGTCTTCGTTTTTAACCTATTTTGTGAACGGTGCCTATCACGTGATGTCGTTTTGCGGAGTCCGCACTTCATCCTTGGCAAGAAACGGAACTAGTATTAAAAATAAGAGAAACACTGCACCGGCCTGAGCCTAGGTCTCAGTCCTTGCGAAAGTCAAAAAGCTCCGAAGTGATTCTCGCTATGGAGCTCTAATTTTTTGTTTGCATATCGTTATTTTTATGACTATAGAGTCCAAGGATTTGATTAAAATCATGTAGATTAAATACAGTGGTGAGTGGTATTATATAGGTGAAAACAGAGTAGTGAGAACGTCCTTTTTGTATGTTGGTTATGTAGAATATTTTTTCGTTTTGATGGAGCCGTCTTTTAAACGGAAGGAGATCTTAAAAATGATTTTCAAATTAAAGAAAATATTTTTAGTCGTAGTCAGTGGATTGTTTGTAGTATCTTCAATTTTTCTCAACGGTTTTATGCAGCGCCGGAACTTTCGATAGAGGAATTGCATCAGGTGTTAGATGAGTCGATGGAGAAAAGTAATCAACAGGTCAAGGAGAAAGAACGCTCTTCCGAGAATGAGGTTCCTTTCGATACAAAACATACAATCTTTGTGTTTGGTGATAAGAAGCTAAAAGATGTTAAATCTGAAGAGGAATTAAAACAGTTAATCCAACAAGCTGATGATGGGACGATCACTACTAAAAATAGTGGATGGTTGAGTGCGCAAACTTTATTAAATGGGATGAATAAGGAGTTTTGGATTTCTGAAGTTGACGGTCGTTTACAAACGAAGTCGGGCAGCTATGCAGATAAACCACAGGATTTTGAATATCACAAAATTTCTGAACTGTTAGGAGAGGAATATAGCAGTGATATCAAAGGAATACTAGTTTTCAATGTGGATTATGATACTCCTTTTGGGGGTATTACTGTTGCAAAAGTATTTCGAATGGAGATGTAAAATTGGATTGTTATACGACGTAGAAAAAGCAAACCGTTCAAGCAAAGTAAGGGATGGCATTCTTTAAAGGAAAATACAGGAAATGATTCAGAAGTATCATGAAAATGACCAGAACGCTTTCGTCGGACAAATGTCAGGAGCAGCAGAGAATTTACTCTATCCAGCAATCGGATTGGGAGTCTGTGTAATCGGAGGGATTATTTTCTTTCCTAAAAAGACGAAGTGTATACCGTGATTTTAGCGATAGAAAAATAAGTTGAAAGGGTTAAAGCGTTGTTTTAAAATCCTTGACATCTGCATAGTTATAGAAACAACTGCACCGGACTGGTGAACATTATGAAAAAACTGCATAGAGTTAGACGCAGTAGACAAATGGATTGACCTTCGCCTTTTTAGGCTAGGGTCAATCCTATTTAGTCTTTAGTGAGACAGACGACGAAGAAACAAGTTTCTTCTGTCTTGCTCCCATTTCTATGACAATAGAGTCCAAGGATTTTTGCAACGCTAACTTAGGATGCCTTTTGCATTGAGAATCATGATTTTGTGGGTGCAGGAACCAGCTGAGTTCTCGGCGGGCGTTGAGTGGAGGCGGGGAACGGTGTATAATGGTGGGGAGATTCAAGGAGGTTTTGCGGATGAAATTTGATTTTACAACGGAATATGACAGACGTGGAATGGACGCGCTGGCTGTTGATGGGCTGGGTTGATTCCAGGAAAGTCGCCAGATAGACCGAAGAAAGGCTTCGATGTGATTCCGATGTGGATCGCGGACATGAGTTTTCCAACCGTGCCGACAGTGATTTCGGCGATGCAAAAACGATTGGAACATCCGATTTTCGGGTACTTTATGCCTTCTAAAGAGTACTACGAAAGCATTATTCAGTGGCATGCGCGCCACCATCAAGTGACAGGGGTTAACGCGTAAGCATATCGGTCATGAAAATGGAGTGCTGGAGGGAGTCGTATCGACTTTAACATCATATGCTGCGCCTGGAGATGCGGTGTTGGTGCATAGTCCAACCCTATGTCGGCTTTACGCAGTCGTTAAACGATAATGGATTGAAGGCCGTGCATAGCCCTGCTCGTGAAAGATGAACAGGGCGTTTACCGTATGGACTTTGAGGATATGGAGCGAAAAATCAAAGCGCATAAGATTCATGTGGCGATTTTCTGTTCTCCGCATAACCCAAGTGGCGTGTATGGGGAGAAGGAAGAAATCGAACGCGCGATGGAAATTTTACCGTAAGTATGATGTGATTGTCGTGTCGGATGAAATTTGGTCAGATATTATTTTTAAAAGGCCATAAGCATATCCCAACACAGTCGATTTCAGAAGATGCAAAGAATCGCACCGTGGCCACGTATGCGCCAAGTAAGACGTTTAACCTAGCAGGGCTCGTGGGAAGTTATCATGTAATTTACAATGATGCGTTAAGAGACCGTGTCGAGTCAAAAGGATGAAGCCGCATTATAACGCGATGAATGTGATGTCGATGCATGCGTTAATCGGAGCTTATCAAGAAGAAGGGATACGAGTGGCTGGAAGAGTTGCGTGAAGTGATTGAGAAGAACGCAGACTATGCGTGCGACTTTATTCACCGTGAATTTGACGGCGTGGAAGTGACCAAACCTGAAGGCACGTACATGCTCTTTATCGATTGTTCTGAGTTCTTGAAAAAACACAATCTGACGCTGGAACAGCTTGAAAAACGCGGCTGGGATGTCGGCGTGGCTTGGCAAGATGGCAAGATGTTCTTCGGCGAAGGCTGTATCCGTATCAACCTCGCATTGCCGTACGCGCGTCTTGTAGAAGCATTTGACCGTATGAAAAATATGTATTTCGTGGACACTGTGCCATCCCATTAGACTAGGAGGATTTCCATGACAAAGAAAGTAATTCAAACAGAACAGGCTCCAAAAGCGATCGGACCCTTACTCACAAGGGAGTAGCGTACACAGGAGAAACAATCGTCGTCTCTGGACAGTTGCCAATCGTTCCTGAAACAGGGAGTTCGCAGGAGTGATATCGCTAGCCAAACGCATCAATCATTGAAAAATATCCGTGCGATTTTAGAAAGTGCAGGGGTAGGGAATGGATGCGGTCGTATCGACAACCGTGCTACTAGCGGACATCAACGACTTCTCGAAACATGAATGAAGTGTATGGAGAGTATTTTGCTTCTCCTTATCCAGCGCGTATGGCGTTTCCAAGCAGCAGCCTTACCAAAAGAATGCTCTTGTGGAAATCCAAGCGATTGCTGTAAAAGGATAAATGAATTGAGCACTTGCGTCATCTGGCGCAGGTGTTTTTGTTGGGGATTTTTCTTCTACGGGTGCAAGCAGTTGTGATAAAAATAAGGGAAACAAGAAGAAAAAGAGGCGTTGTGAGTGCAGGCTGTAGAACAACCAAAAAATCAAAACTATGGGCGCTATTAAGCGGAATACTAGGAATTGTATGGGTGGACTCATCTTTTGTGGCACCGATCTTATATCTTGCCGAATATTTTTTTCGATTGTCATTTTTAGTATGGTTTTTCCATTTACCGCACCCTCAGAAGAAACACTTCAGATTCTGCACCAAACGCAGACGATGTTTATTTATCTCGTTGCGTTTATTTGGGTGATGTTTCATTGTCGCTAGAATTAGTCATCGCTATTATAAAAAGACGGGCGAAATTCCGTATTGGATTACAAAAATCTTTTTACTGGCAGCCAGTTTTAGGAGTTATTGCGACGCTGCCGGTTCTCGTTTCCTATATTCCAGGATTAACAGGGCATCAATGATGTGACACTTCAAATCGGTGGAATGGGATCCGTTCTCATTATCACGGGCGGAGTTTCTGGACTATTGGGATTGATTTCTGAGCTGGATATTTAATTTCGTTAAATCGATTTGACCGTTAGAGGAGTTGAGAAGATGAAAAGATAAAAAGATGGGCCAAAATCAGTGCGTTTGTGGGGATTCTAGGTGGGCCTTTAGCGCATCTTTTTCGCATTGGTGTTATTGGCGGCCGGGAATTGGCGCCAGTCGTGATGGAGCAATGGTGTCCCTTGCGTTATTAGTAACGACATTTGGAATTATTTTTCGTAGCGTTGAAAAAGTGCGCACTATTATAAAGAGGATGAACGTGTGAATCAGGTGGGTGCCAATTTATTTGTGGCCTCAAGCGGAGTAGGGTTCGTTGTCACCTTACTGATTGCTTTGGTAAATATTCAATCATAGCGGACTCGTTGATTGGGATAATGGACGCGTTATTCGACGGAAGTGAGGGCTTTGAACGCATGCTTGGTCTAATGTTTCTATCCGCGATTTTATCCGTAGTATGGGGCATTTATTATGCGATTTGTCTAAGGAAATTTAAGGATTAGGACTAAGGAGAGGTATGAGATGGAAGATTTAACATGGGCGGTACGATGTGCTAATGTCGGCATTAAGGAGGAGCGCTTTTGCTAGTGGCCACTGTAGTACTATTTGCTGCAGGGCTCGGAGCAGATGGGTTCTTATTTACGATAGCAGCCCTACTGATAGTGGCTACTTATGTGACAATCTTCGTCGTCGCTCTAAAAGTGCTATTTATTATAAAAGGAGATTCCAGAGTTAAGACGTGGGCCTCGAACTTGTTTTTTACTGGCAGGGATTTTAGGGTGTGCCCCAATTCTTATCGTGATCCTCAGTAAAGTTCTCTTTTTGCATCAAGCCGTACTTAAATTCTTTGATTTGGTTGAGGAAGAAGTGGATATTTTTTTCTGATTCTCTTTCGCCTATCATAGTCGTTGGGGTGCTGTCGATTATTAGCGGACTCGGTTACGCTTCTTTGCCTGAAGAACTTTAAAGAATAGTGTGGAACGAAGCTCATTTGATGGGTTTTTATTGAAAGGAATTCGAAAATTACAAATAGAGAGGAAATTCGAATATGGAAGACAAAAAGTTGGTGTTAAAGTGTGTTAAGGTCGGAATTCTTGGCGGGTTGTTTTTAGCGGTAGCCCCAACCGTGTTATTCATCTCATTGATGGGGTTGAGTAGCCCATTGTTAATGGTGACAGCCTTTTTAGTGTTATATACGGTTGTAATGATTTTAATTACTGCTTATGAAAGCAAAAAACACTTTAAAGGAGACCCTCGAGTACACAAGTGGGCGACTGATTTATTTTTACTGGTCGGTATTTTAGCATTTGTCCCAATCTTCATCCGATTGCTAGGGCACATTCCTTTTTTAAGCGATGTTTTACCTGGGTATGACGAATTTATTCAGTCTGAAATGAGCCTTTTGCGAATATATTTCTATGGATACGGAGTTTTGGAATCCTGTCGATTATTGAGGTATTGGGTACGCTGACTGTATTCAAAATTTTTAAAGAATAGTGCAAAACGAAGCTCATTTTGTGGGTTTTTACTAAGGAAATTTGAGAACTTAAGATTTAAAGGAGACAAGAATATGAAAAGTAAAAATGGGCTAAAATCAGTGCGTTTGTAGGGATTCTAGGCGAATATTTTTAACAGTATCTCCGCTGATTTTGTTTATCGCAAAGGAATGAGCAGTTGGCTAGAATTATCAGTATTCTAGTAATGTGTACGTGGGCGACTATTTTCTATGTAGCCATAAGAGCTAAAAATTTACTATAAGAAAGATAAACGAGTCGCGAAGTCGGTTTCTGATTGGTTTTTTCATGGCGGAATTCTAGGGTTGATTCCAATTTTATCTATTCCCCACTAATGTTTATTGTTGGAATTTTGTCAATTTCTGGAGGTGCTGGGCTACGCTAGCTGTATTCAAGATTTAGAAGATTAGTCCGGAAACGAAGCTTATTCTATGCTTTTCGATCAGGAATTTTGAGGACTAAAAACTTAAAGGAGAGAAAACATGCAAAAGTAAAATGGGCAATCTGGAGTGCGTATGTGGGCATTATTGGAGGGGCATTTTTAATGGTGTCTCCCTATGGTATTACTCGCTGCAGGAATCGGAGCAAACGGATCGGCGATGGGTTTCATAGCAATTCTAATGCTGTGTACGTATGTAGCGATTTTTCTGTGTGGCTTTGAAGAGTAAACTTTACTATAAAGGAGATGACAGAGTTTCTACATTCGTAGCTAATACGTTTGTCTTATCAGGGCTATCGGCTGTACTCCAATCTTCATTTTTATTGTAGGTCGTATTCCCTTCTTAAATGACTTATTATATTGGTTGTTTAGTGCTATTCCTGCTGTAGGGATACTCTCTCTCTTATTTCTATTGTTAGTATTTGTCGCCCTTCTATCGATTTTGAGCGGCATTGGGTATGCGGTCTGCTTGAAAAACTTTAAAGAGTAACGGTGCAATATAGGATATAGAAAATTCGGTAAACCGATTAAAAGGGGATTGTATTTGATGAAAGATAAAAAAATGGGCAATGATTAGTGCTTTTGGTAGGGTTTATTGGTGGTGGTTTTTCAGTCCTATCACCATTTCTGTTAACTTTTGCGGCAATTGCGAAAAGTGATTCGATACAGAATACCGTTCAATATGGTATGTGGATATTGAATCCTCTCGTATTCATTGTCGCTATAAAAAGTGCGCTCTACTATAAAGATGACGAACGAGTTCCTAACAAAGTCTCAAACTTATTTGTTTTAGCAGGGGCAGTGCTGCTTATTCCGGTAGTACTCACACTTCTAGCAACAGTTCCAGGTTTAGAGGCAATCAATGCAGTCGTTATAAATATCATCAGTAGTTTCAGTAGAGGCTTAGAATTGTATTTTGGCCCGTTGCTTATGGGTGGATGTTTGTCGGTTCTTTCAGGCGTTTCTTACTTCCTATGCGCGAAAAACTTTAAAGAGTGATAGATAACTTTAAGCTTAGAGAGTTTCTCTAGGCTTTTTTATTTTGCATGCTTTATAATGGTTTGGACAAAGAAAAATTGGAGGCAAGTATGAAAGTTATTGTTATTGGTGGAGGAACGAGCGGATTGATGGCATCAGTCAGTGCGGCGATGCATGGGGGCTGAAGTTGTATTGCTTGAGAAGAATCCAACACTTGGAAAGAAATTATTACACACGGGTGGAACGCGTTGTAATGTGACGAACCGTCGTACCCCAGAAGAAATCGTGAAGCACATTCCGGGGAATGGACGCTTCTTATATAGTGCCTTTTCGCAATTTGATAATCAGGATATTATTCAGTTCTTCGAGAGTCGCGGCGTGCGATTAAAGGAAGAGGATCACGGGCGTATGTTCCCAGTGACGGATTCGGCAAAAGACGATTCTAGAGACGTTTATTCAGGAGATTAAGAAATTGGGCGTGCAAGTGCGTGCGAATGTGAAAGTGAAGACGATTCGTTTGAGCGATGGAGCCGTGCGAGTAGTGGAGCTGGATAATGGCGAGCAACTCGAAACTGATGCGGTTATCTTGGCGACGGGTGGGGAAAATCTTATCCGAAGACGGGGTCGACAGGAGACGGGTATGGTATCGCGAAAGTAGCTGGCCATACGATTACACCGCTCTTTGCCACAGAAGTTCCGCTAACGAGTGGCGAGGAGTTCATCAAGAAGGGCGAGCTTGTGCGTTGTCGCTTCGCAATGTGGCGCTTAGTGTCTTAAACGGTAAAGGGAAGCCTGTTGTGACGCATCAGATGGATATGATTTTCACGCATTTTGGGGTGAGCGGTCCTGCTGTCTTACGTTGTTCAAGCTTCGTGCATCAAGTGCAGGAGAAAGAAGGCAAGAAGGACGTCGTGATGAGTCTGAATGCTTTGCCTGACATGAGCGACGCCGAACTCGATGCACAGTTTCGTTCGTTTGTGGAGGATGACCTCTAAAAATCCATTAAAAATCACTTAAAAGGGTTACTTCCTGAACGATATGTAGAATTTTTACTAGAGAAAAGTGGGGATTAGCGACCAAACAGCGGTCAATCGTCTGAGCGACGCCAACTGGGCACAGATTAAAGAAGCCCTTACGAATTTCCGCTTTACCGTCAATGGCTCATTGCCGATTGAGAAGGATTTGTGACAGGTGGAGGCGTTCATTTGAAAGAAGTGAACCTGAAAACTTTAGAGTCGAAATTAACCCTAAGGACTGTATTTCTGCGAGAGCTGTTAGACATCCACGGGTACACAGTGGGTACAATATCACCGCAGCTTTTGTAACGGGTTACGTTGCCGGTATGCATGCATCTTTGGGGTATTAAATTTCTAGAAAATTGGGATTAAACATCACAATTTCTTCATAAAAGCTTTGGTTATAGTAATTGTATTCCCAAATAAGAATTATTTACTCCCAAGTAAATAAAACTCTATCCTTTTTCCTCTCGTTTCTGACAGGAGGTTTTTGTTGTGTAAAATAAAAAGCAGTCCGAAGACCGCTTTATCAAAGTGAACATTGGTGGAGTGACCTTTCCACATCTCTTTCAGACCACAAGGGTGCGATAGCTGCCTGTTCTATCCTCAATGTTCTTTGTAAATATATTATACTTAAAACTTTTTAATTCGTCCACTATTCAAATAGTTTTGCAGTTTTATTATCGGTAATAACGTACATTGTTCTTACGTCTAGATATTTATCTAATTTAACAGCTAACAGAACATTTTCGTTTGTCACTTTAATGAACTGAATTGATTGACCATCTGGGTGTAAACCAACGTAGTTAGGCTCGTTAATAACCAGATGTATTTCATTAAAACTCTTTTCAAAAATCCAAAAAATTCTCTCTTATGTTTTTCATATGCTTTTTCCGCTTGAAGAAAGAAAAATTTCTTTTCCTTCCAAATCAGGATCGAGATTTAAAAGGTTTATAATTTTATCGTTTAATATTCCTACTACTTTTTCGCTCATTTATATTTTACCTGTGCTGCTGAATTAAAAATACCTGTTCAATATAAAAATATGAAAATTTTATTAAGAAAGGACTTTTTCTTAAAAAGTAACTGAACACACGTGAATTTATGCTACAATAGGCCTATTGACAGTGTGAGGAGTTTGTGATGGCAGAGAAGAAATTAATGGAGAAGGTTGTACGAAAAGTACTACACTCATTTCCAAAAGTGAATATGCCGGACCCGATTATGTCCCATATCCGATTCCGTATCCCGCCGCTTGCCAAGAGTCGTTTCGAGATTTTTCGTGCATGTGGCTGAGCGTGGCAATGGTCCGCTGGGGCACGTGGATTTATGTATCGATGGCTACGTCTATTCTTATGGAACTATGATGAGCGCGACTTGAAGCTCGGGGGCTGGATTGCTGAAGGTGTTCTGATTAAGAGCACCGCGCGAGGAGTATATGCTCTTTGTAAAAACCACTACCAAAAAGCGTTGCATATTTATACGATTGCTGTGACGGATGAGCAGATGGATAAGATTCATGCGTATTTGGCGAAGATATTAGAGCCGACGACGCTGTGGCAACCAACGAGCGAGGCGGTGTACTATAATCCGACCTTTGACCGCTTTGAGGAAATGTACGTGTACTTTATGGCGCAACAGATGGATACCGTGTTCTATAAATTCAATCGTTCAGAAGTTCATGACCTATAACGGTTGGACGAGAAACTGCGTCAGCTTTCAGCGGATCGTGGCAAAAAGTGTTGCGATGAAGAGCGTTGCGTGCCAAAAATATGGTCTTCCCTGCGCAATACCATAAACGTCTCCAAAAACTCCTAAAGAAAAACTCCCCGCTGATTACGAATTATGAAGTGTATTAGTCTATAAAAATTGGTGGATTTATATGAAATGTTCAGTGAAACTATACGAGCCATTATATACGTTGAAGGCTATCGATGAGGGATATCTGGATTGTTGATGGTGAAATTGTTGAGATGAATTTTAAAAATTACTCAATGCACCATTTAGCACTCGAATGACAGTGGTGCGATTGGAAAATAATGACTTATGGATTCATTCTCCTATTCATTTAACACCGCAGTTGCGAAGTGAAATTGATGAGCTAGGTCATGTGAAGCATATAGTTGCTCCAAATAAATTGCATTACGTATATATGGAAGAGTGGAGTCAAGCTCTATCCGGATGCGAAACTTTTGGGACAAAAAGGATTGGAGAAAATTTTTGACAACTCTCCATATATCCAAAGTTATACAATCTTAGATAAAACAATCGACATTAGTTGGCTAGATGAAATTGATTATCTTCCGTTTGAAGGAAGTGCCGTTATAGAAGAGTCAGTATTTTTCCACAAAAAGAGTAAAAACGTTAATTCTAACGGACTTAATTGAGAATATTGAAGTTGGAGAAGAGTGTTCATGTTTGCATCGTTTCTTGTTTAAAATCAGGGGATAATACATATCCAAAAGGGCATACTCCAAGAGATTTAAGAATGACATTCTTTTTAATAAGGAAACAGCTCAAAAGTGTTATCAACAAATAAAAGCGTGGAATCCTGTCAATGTTCTAGTTTGCACATGGAAAATGTTTTATTGAAAATGCTGAGGAAAAATTACCTACAGGCATTCTTTTGGTTAGAGAAAAATAAGCTACCTGTAGAAAAAAACAAGGTAGTTTTTAGTTTGAAAGCGAAAGAGACCAAGAGAATCTTAAGTTTTCATTATTGAAAGTCGGAGTTTAAATCTGTATACTATAATAAGAATTGAATAATTCTAATTAGAAAAATGGAGGTAATCATAATGATTAAAGAACTTATTAGTTTAGGAAAATTTGCTAAAAAATCAAGTGTATTTGCGGGAGGAGTTTTTATTTGGATCGTTAGGATTAAAAACTATTAGCGAGCAAAGACGCAAAAGCATGTATATGCTAAAAGCGGTCGCTACTTTTCTTTATAAATTAAAAGATGGTATTGACGCAACTGTTTCTACTGTAAAAACAACATGCAGATGATGTCTTAGAAGAAGCAAAAGACTTATATGCTGAAGAAAAAGTGCAGAATTAGTAGTAGAAACTAGTGAAAAAAATAATGAAGTTTATTATTAAACATCAATCAAACTCTAGAGTACGTTTAGAGCTCCCTTTACATGTCCGCATTCAGTTCAAATGTATTTAGAGGAACTAGCTTGCACAGTCTCAGGTATTGAAAAACTGCACTTTTATAATAGATTTAAAACATGTAGGAGTTTATTTTTACTCAAGGAAAAGTTCAACAAGTTCAAAGGTTTTATCTTTGATTCAAATGGAGAACGTAATTGAAAAACAAAAAGAAGTCCAGTGGCTAGTAGCTTCTTCACCATATGATATTATTTCAACGCATCTCTATAGAAGAATGCTTTCAAAAGTCCTTCTTCCAACACCTATTCGTATGGGATGGATACTTATGAAAATGGTGAAGTTTGGAAGGCTGCTTTCAATCAATTTGTGAGAAAAACTTTCTATGAGTTTACTCGATTTTTGTGGCGATATCAACTTCTATGGCGATGGGAGATCATAAAGACTGCAGATATGATTATGTTCCTATTAAATTTAGGGAGACGATTTAGATGACTGGTCTCAAAAGAAATCGATTGAAGAGCTCGAAAAAGAAACTTAACAAATAATATTTATGAAATATGGATTGAAAAAGAAGGCGAGCGCTTCAAGAAAATGAGTAATCATGTTGAAGTAGGAGATATTTCGTTGCAACAGAAGGTCAAGAAATTTACTTTGACGGAAGAGTTGTCAATGGAAGAGGCTAGCTTAAATGAAAAGTTCATTAACAGGTGAGTCTTTCCCTGTCGCTAAGAAGATTGGGGATATGGTCTACGCTAATACAGTTGTAGAGCATGGCGAACTACTAGTAGAAGTGACGAATAAGCAACAAAACTTACGCTTGCAGCAAATTGTTCAACTGATCAAATCTAGTGAATTTCATCAATCGAAACAGCAAAAAGCAATTAATGGAAAAAGCTGACGGATTAGTGAAATATAATTTCATCAGGGATGGCGTTGACGTATTTATTCACACGCTCAGTCTCTAAAGCACTAACTTTCCTATTAGTGGATTATTCATGTGCGTTAAAATTATCTTCACCAGCAACTTATTTAACAGCCATTAAAGCAGCTTCTAATCAGGGGATTGTCATTAAAGGGATCTAATTCTTTAGATGAATATGCACAAGTTGATACTTTTTGTTTTTGATAAAAACAGGAACATTGACAACTGGAGTTCCAAAAATTCAACGAATTATTGCGTATGAAGGATATGATGATGAGGAAGTTTTACGAATTGCAGCTTGTTTGGAGGAACATTTTTACCACCCTGATTGCGACGGCTGTTGTTAAGAAGGCAGAAGATGAGGGGATTGAACATGAGGAAATGCATGGGAAATTAACTCACGTAGCTTCAAAAGGAATCGTATCATCGATTGATGGAAAAGAGTCGTCATCGGAAGTTTGGAATTATTAGAAGATGAGAAGACGACTATTTCCAATGAGCAAAAAGCAGTGATTGAAGAATATAGCCAAAAATACAACTTACTTTTATTTAAGTTATGACGGAAAAATTAATTGCCATTTTCCTTATTGATACTCCGTTAAGAGGAGAAGCGATTGCATTATTGAAAGAGTTAAAAGAAAAAGGAAAAACAGATTGTACTTCTTACAGGGGATACACAAAAACGTACAGAAACAATTTGCTCGCTGATTCCATTTGACAGAGTTTATACACAAGTGAAGCCAGAACAAAAAGCATCAAGTAATTGAGCAGCTTCAAGAGGAAGGTCATCATGTTTTAATGATTGGAGACGGAATTAATGATTCTGCTGCACTCTCTCTTGCAAATGTAGGTATTGTTATGGCAGGTGCTTCCAGATATTGCTCGTCAAGCCAGTGATATCTTATTCTTAAATGAACAATTAACGGGATTAGAGGTTTTGGAAAATATAACTGAACAACTGAATCGCCAAGATGCCAATTTAAAACATACAGTAGGTATTAATTCGTTCTTAATGGGATTAGGTTTGATTGATATTGTTTCTCCTAGTCTATTAGCGGTATTGCATACGTGACCACAACGTTTATTATCGGTAAGAGTTTGACGTATATTCAATAATCAAAAAGCAAGGTGAATTCACCTTTGCTTTTGTCGAACTGATCCTACGAAATTATAAGTAGTATAGAGAAGCTACCTTGTGAGACACGCAGCTTTTGTCATGAGATTACTCGTGAGTTGAACTCGCTCACGGACTCGACTGTCCACTTCCTGATATGTCCGCACGACTTTCAAAGTCCCTTTGCGGAATATCAGTCCGTGATCCAGTCCTGAGCGTTCGCCCTCGTAATCCTGCCTATCTATACCTCCACCAGCAACACCCAAAAGTACTCTTTCAGCTTAAGCCGGAGTTGGTAAAATAGCAGTGGCTTTGTCACCGACGTAGCGCAAGTGCCATGCTTCGGGTTGGTAACCCGTGATGGCTTCCTTGCCTGGGTTGGAATCGGACGATGAAGCCGTACTGTGGGCATGTGTATGAAGCCAGTGGATGGCGTCGCTGTATACTCTGGGACCATCGAGTAGGTTTCCGTGAGAGTCGAGGATATCGAAGGCGAGCCCCTGTTTGGTGTTCGCTATATCCTGGACGGGCAGAGTACGTGTCTGCGGCCGCTTTGTCCTTCACGGGCTACATAGTCGTTATAGAGTTCGGTTTGATATTCATAGAACGATATCCGCTGTACGAGTCGCTAATCGGGATAGCCGAGTTCTTGCATGCGTTGAATTAACGCGCGCACTTGTTGACCAGCCGTTGGATCTTCGCCGGGCGCGTAAGTCGACGGTAGCGCGTGTTTTTATTGACGATGATGTCATATCCAAGGGAAAGGTCAGCGATGCCACTCTGCAGCCTGCGCTTGCGTAGTAGCTTCAGTCGCAGAAGTCGCTCAGAAGAAGCCTCTGTACTTTGAACCGTTGTTTCCGTTGCTGTGGTTGTACTTGTTGTCGTGCTCGTTGTTTCTACAGTAGTCGCCTTTGAACTCGTGGTTGTTTCAGCGGGAGTGTTCTCTGCTCGAACAGCCAAGGAGAATGAAGCTTAGTGCAACTGCTGGTATGAGTTGTTTTTCACATGAATCATCCTTTTTTTGTCACTATAAGTGTAGCATAATTCCGAAGCTTTGGGCGGATTTTTGTGAAAAAATTAAACTCTCATTAAAAAACGAACAATGAAAGATGAAACTTCATGAATTAACAGGATTTTCTATAGAAAAGCTTGCTTTTTCTTTTTAAAAAGTGGTATATTATTCGTTAATAAATTCAATCACTGGAGGTTTGTGCTATGTCAAAATGGGAAACAAAATTTCAAAAAGAAGGATACACATTCGATGATGTTTTACTAATTCCAGCGGAGAGTCATGTCTTGCCAAATGACGTGGATTTACGCGTGCAATTAGCCAAAAACATTCGTCTCAATATTCCTTTAATGAGTGCAAGTATGGATACCGTCACAGATTCAACAATGGCGATTGCGATTGCGCGTCAAGGTGGATTAGGCGTGATTCATAAAAACATGTCTATCGCAGAGCAAGCAGAAGAAGTTCATAAAGTAAAACGTTCAGAAAGTGGCGTTATCATCAATCCATTTTTCTTAACTCCATCCCATAAAGTACAAGACGCCGAAGACCTCATGGCAAAATACCGTATTAGCGGTGTCCCAACTCGTAGACGACTTAGAAACACGTCACCTCGTTGGGATTTTGACAAACCGTGACTTACGATTCATTTTCAGATTATTCCATTTTAATTGACGAAGTAATGACAAAAGAGAACTCGTAACAGCTCCAGTAGGAACATCCTCAAAAGATGCCGAAGCCATTCTTCAAAAACATAAAAATCGAAAAACTACCTTTTAGTAGACGATAAAGGTTGCCTCGCTGGTTTAATTACGATTAAAGACATCGAGAAAGTGATTGAATTCCCGAACTCTGCTAAAAGACGAACACGGACGTTTACTCGTGGCCGCAGCAGTGGGATTACTTCAGATACGTTTGAACGCGCAAAAGCATTACTCGACGCAGGTGCGGACGCCATCGTCATCGATACTGCACACGGACATAGTGCCGGCGTGATTCGCAAAATCAAAGAAATCCGCGAAACGTTCCCTGACGCAACATTGATTGCCGGAAACGTAGCGACAGGAGAAGGCACACGTGCCTTTATTCGAAGTAGGCGTGGACGTTGTAAAAGTCGGAATCGGACCTGTCTCTATCTGTACAACTCGTGTCGTTGCTGTGTAGGGGTTCCGCAAATCACAGCGATTTACGATGCCGCAACAGTTGCGAAAAGAATTTGGCAAAGCGATCATCGCAGACGGTGGGATTAAGTACTCAGGAGATATCGCTAAAAGCTATCGCAGCGGGTGGGACATGCGTGATGTTAGGAAGCATGCTTGCCGGAACGGATGAATTCCAGGTGAATTCGAAATCTTTCCAGGACGTCGCTTCAAGACATATCGCGGAATGGGCAGTCTCGCAGCGATGGAAAATGGTCAGGCGACCGTTACTTCAAGCGAAAAACGAAGCGAAACAAACGCGTGCCCGAGGGAATCGAAGGGCGTGTAGCCTACAAAAGGTTCTGCGGCGGATATTATTTTTCCAAATGGTTGTGGATTGCGTTTCTGGTATGGGGTATGTTGGGGCGCATAATTTAGAAGAGCTTCGCGAGAATACGCAGTTTGTGCGTATGAGTGGTGCGGGGCTAAGAAAGCCATCCGCATGATGTGCGGATTACTGAAAGAGGCTCAAACTATTCAATTTACCAAATAGCAAAGCTATGAAAGGTTTGGATATCTTCATAATAGCGATAATTCGCACCGGACTGAGCTAAGGTCTCAGTTCCTCTCGACTCAAACTGCCTCTAGGGAATAAAATCCGAGGCAGTAATTCGTTCAGTACACTCGCTATTATGCGATTATAGAATCAAAACCGGTTAATAGCTTAATGAATAGTTCAGCTAGAAAGCGAAAAACATCATGTGTGCCTTTCACCACTCACGACAAACTGGGGTTCTCTTTGAGAGGAGGAAGATAGGACAGGGGGTGTGCTTTTCATGGCTAACAACTTCATTCGTGCAGGGGGAGAAAGACACAAAAGTTTCAAAGCTTTAATAATGAAGAATTCGGAAAATTTGGAAAAGTGGTACTTATGGAATCTGTGCTTAGAAATGCGATAAGGGTGCGGTTTGAGGAGGGTGGCGTTAAGTTTGGTATGGAAAAGGTTATGAAAAAAGGAAAATTAGTTGTTTTGGATTGCTCATCGGTTATAATGTACATGTTTCTGAAAATTTATGAAAGCTTTGAAAGGAAGCGACAAGGATAGCGCCAGGCCTGTTGGAAAACAGGTGACGAGGAATGAGTTTATCGAAACACTCGGCGGATGACTCAAGGCAGTGCAGTCTACAGTTTCATACAAACCATTTTCGCAAGGGAATGACAAAATTGAAACGGCACCAGAAACATAATCAAAATTACAATAAGAAGAGTCGCCAAATAGGACCTCTAACAAAAGGAGTTAAAATTATGTGCGATCGTAGGATGTGGACACGACAGAATTCAAACTGTAGTGTTAAACGGATTAGAAAAGCTTGAGTATCGTGGATATGACTCAGCAGGATTATTTATTATGGACGAAGATGGATCAACACAATTAGTAAAACGTGTTGGACGTATTCAAAATCTTCGTGATGCAGTGGATGAAGAAATTCCAGCATTTGCAGGGATTGGGCATACTCGTTGGGCAACACACGGACCAGCGACAGAAAACAACGCTCACCCTCACCAATCACAATCAGGTCGTTTCACATTAGTGCACAACGGCGTTATTGAAAACTATGACGAATTGAAAAAAGAATTCTTAAGCGACGTTGATTTCAAATCTCAAACAGATACAGAAGTTGCGTAAACTTAGTAGAATACTTTGAAAATAAAGAAAACTTATCAGGGAAAGAAGCGTTCCGTCGCGCGTTAAAAGAAATCCGCGGATCATTCGCATTCGGTTTATTAGACAGCGAAAAACCAGGCGTTCTTTACGCAGCAAAACATAAGAGCCCATTATTAGTAGGGGTTGGCGAAGGCTTCAACGTGATCTGTTCAGATGCAATGGCAACAATCGCTGAAACAGACCGTTACATCGAAATCAAAGACGAAGAGTTAATCACTTTAACAGACACATCTGTAGAAATCGAAACAATCGACGGTGAACCAGTAGAACGTGCACCATTCGTTGCAGAATTAGATGCAGACGATTTAGAAAAAGGGGCTTACCCTCACTACATGTTGAAAGAAATGGATGAACAACCAGTTGTATTACGTAAAATCATCCAAAACTATCAAGACGAAAATGGTCAATTACAAGTCGATAAAGAAATCCAAGACAGCATTTTAGCAAGCGACCGCATTTACGTGATTGCCTGCGGAACAAGCTACCACGCAGGATGGGTAGGTAAAGCGTTATTAGAACAACTTGCTGGAATTCCAGTAGAAGTTCACTTAGCAAGCGAATTTGCATACCACCAACCATTATTATCACAAAAACCATTCTTCATTTTCTTATCACAAAGTGGAGAAACAGCGGACAGCCGTCAAGCATTGGTAAAAGTAAACGAGCAAAACTTCCCATCATTAACAATCACAAACGTGAAAGGGTCAACTCTTTCTCGTGAAGCAAGCTATACTTTACTATTACACGCAGGTCCTGAAATTGCCGTAGCTTCAACAAAAGCGTACACTGCACAAATCGCAGTAATGGCCGTTTTAGCAGACGCATTACGCGCTTCTAAAGGATTAGAAGCTCCATTCGACATGAAGCACGACTTAGGTGTCGTTGCTTCAATCGAGCGTATTATCAGACAAACAAGCCGTTCAAGACTTAGTGAACGAGCATTAAACTCATGCTAACTTTTCGGTCGTCACTTGAGCTACTATGTAGCAATGGAAGCAGCATTGAAATTAAAAGAAATCTCATACGTGCAAACTGAAAGCTTTGCCGCAGGGGAATTAAAACACGGAACAATCGCCCTTATCGAAGAAGGCACTCCAGTTATCGCATTATTAAGCGAACCAGTAGTAGCAAGCCACACTCGCGGAAATATCGAGGTGAAAGCTCGTGGCGCTGTCGTAACAACAATCGCGATGGAAGGTGTTGAGCAGAAGGCGACGATATCATCGTTCCAGCGGTGCCAATCTTAGCACCAATCGTATCTGTTGTGGTAACGCAATTATCGCGTACTACACTTCTCTTGGTAAAGGGTTAGACGTGGATAAACCGCGTAACCTTGCCAAGTCAGTAACATGGAATAGAAAAATGGTGGACGGCTGTC
>BNJU01000562.1_pt1 | contig 51414 bp, 48 predicted proteins | sample 8539281 | NCBI WGS metagenome assembly BNJU01 (sample SAMD00202456, study PRJDB9452) | human saliva metagenome | isolation source: human saliva | place: Japan | reverse complement strand
TTTAGGCTTAGATGAGGACTTAGCTGGAGCAGGATATAATGTACATCAGAGTGAGATAGCCATTGGCTCTGGTGGCTTACAAGGTAAAGGCTTCTTGAATGGTACACAAACTAAATTGAAGTTTGTACCAGAGCAGGATACCGACTTTATCTTCTGTACAGTAGGTGAGGAGGAGGGCTTCCTCGGTTCAGCCTCTGTTCTTGTGCTGTTCCTCTTCCTAATACTCCGATTAATGTACCTTGCTGATCGACAACCTTTTAAGTTTGGTCGAGTCTATGGCTATTGTGTTGCTGGAATATTCCTATTCCACCTTTTTATTAACGTAGGAATGGTATTAGGTTTGACGCCAGTTATTGGTATTCCGTTACCTTTCTTTAGTTACGGAGGTTCTTCTCTTTGGGGCTTTACGTTGCTCCTATTTATTTTCCTCCGCATAGATGCAGGACGTAATCTTATCCGTCAGTAGGCGATAGGACTACGCTTGGATATTGATTGCATAGTATTTGGCAATATGTTTTGTGCTTCGCACCATTGGTGTTAAGCCTCCGCACCACACGTGCTAAGCATCAACACGCCTTGTGTTAAGCATTATCACCCTTTTAGAATATGGGAAGTTGAACAACTTATTATCATGAGATGAAGGAGAGTAGGATACTAATACTCGCTAAATATGATATTATAGCTCAGGCTGGTGCTACTTAGGCTTATCCCTGCATAAGTAAAGGCTGCTTCATGACTCTAATGTATTGAGGATGAAGCAGCCTTTATAGTTTGTCTCTAATGTTTACTTCTTGAGGAGTCTGATACCCACATCGCTGATACCAGGAAGTGACTCACGGCTCATGATATGACGTATCGTGACGTGCATTGAGTCATTGCGGTTGAGACGGAAAGCGGTAATCGCCTGACGTATTTCAGTATTTGAGATACCTTCTGTCCTACCAATATTCCCTTATCATTGATAATCTCACAATTAATAGTATCATTATATGTCTTTTCTCGCTTCTTCCGTTGTCTGTAGTAGATTATCTTTCGTTCAATAATCATACTTATGTTGCGGTAAGGATAAGTCTGTGCAGCACGTAGGCAGAGGTCTAATTGGTAGTTACCTTCCCATTGGCGAGGGATATCAAAAGAAAGTGTATCATTGCGTGACCACCCCTGTAGTGACACACTTCTATATTTGTCATAGGTGCGTGGGTCACTGCATGAAGCAGCACCCATGGTAATTACCATGAGTGCTATGATATATAATAAGGTGGAAACCTTATGTTTCATTCTTGTTTTCTTTCCGTTTGCTGAGGCTGTCTGCCTTCATTTCTATTGTTCTGTGGAGTACCTTCGTTCTGCTGTTGTGCAGGACGAGGACCATTATAAGGACGACGATTACCATTCTGTGGGCGGCGGCTATCGTTCTGTGGACGTCTGTTGTCATTTGGCTGACGGTAGTTGTCCTGTCCATCACGCTGGTTACGACGGTTGTCGCGTTGTGGTCTACCACCTTGCTGTCCGTTGTTGTTGCGTGGCTGGTTGTTCTTTTTGCGTTTCTTAGCCTTATCAAATCGACTGAGGTCAGCACCAGCGAGGAGGTCAACAGGCTTCTTAGCTGGTTTTGCCTTACCATCTTCAAGGAGCGAAAGAGGCTTCTCACCACGTCGGTTGAGTTCGATAATCTCCTTTGCACGCTCCGCACTGATGGTCTCGAGGTTTGCTGCAAGGTTCTTATCGGTAGAGTAGGTGCATTGACCATTGAGGATATCCGTCTTGAAGAGATGGTATTCGCCATCCATAGTCTCCAAGATAACCTCCTTGCTTGGCAGTTTTCTGCCAGCCTCCATATAGTCGTCAACCTCATAGTTCAGGCAACATTTTAGCTTAGCACACATACCCGCCAGTTTGGTTGGGTTGAGTGAGATGTCCTGAATGCGGGCAGCTGTGGTCGAAACACTGGAGAAATTCTTCATCCAAGTAGCACAGCAAAGCTCACGACCACATGGACCTGTACCGCCAATGCGTCCTGCTTCCTGTCGTGCACCAATCTGTTTCATTTCGATTCGTACGTGGAAGGCAGCAGCAAGGTCCTTGATAAGCTGACGGAAGTCGACACGTTCGTCGGCAATGTAGTAAAAGATAGCTTTGTTTCCATCGCCCTGATACTCTACGTCGCCAATCTTCATCTTCAGTCCTAAGCCCTTCGCAATCTGTCGGCTCTCAATCATTGTAGCGTGTTCACGTGCTTTTGCCTCGTGATACTTTTGCATATCAACTTCTTTGCAAGTCGATAGACACGCTTGATGTCGTCTGGTGACTTTACACTTGACGACTTCTTAATTTGCAGTTTAACGAGGCGTCCAGTCAGTGTAACGACTCCGATATCATGTCCGGGGTTAGCTTCTACTGCCACAATGTCACCTTTCTTCAAGTCAAGGTCATTGACATTGTGATAGTAACCCTTACGAGTATTCTTGAATTGAACCTCAACAAGGTCAGTTGTCTGGTTGTTTCCAGGCACGTCAGCCAGCCAGTCAAACGTGTTTAACTGGTGGTTTTGTCTGCCACAACCTTTGTGGCATAAGCCTCGGTCGCAACCATGCCAGACCTTGAATTTCATATCTTTGTAATCCATTGATTGTTTCTTTTTGTTTATATATATGTTGGAAGCCTCCAAGTTCCTCTTTGCTTGTAGAGTTTGGTAGGCTGTGATAAGCAATGATTAATTATATAGTACAGGTTTCAAGCATATAACTTGTCAACTTGTTCACTCGTCTACTTGTTCACCTGTCCACTCGTCTACTTCTTCAATAACAGCACAATGAGTTTCAATGCCATGTCATAGAAGACAATCTTAGCGTTTGCATTCTGTCCGATATCACGATTAGCACGCTGGAAGAGTTCGTTGATTTCAATGACGTTTGCCTCGTTAATGAATCGTGCGAAGTTCTTAGCGAAGTTCTCTTCCTCCAAAGTCATGTAGTTGAGTTCGGGCGTTTGGAAGTTAAACATGAAGTTCTCACGCACTTGCTGTTGGAAGTAAGTAAGCATACGACGCTCTTTCTCACGTCCATATCCTGCTACAACCTCGCTCCAACGTTTGAGGTCTTTTACGTTACGAAGGTAACATAGGCGCATAAGCATTTGGAACATGTTGTGGAACTCACGGTTTTCATTACCCGTATCCATTGCTTCCAATGCTTTCAGCCAACTACCATTTGCGATACGAGCAATGCGGTGTGCCGCATCAGTATCAATCCCCCTTTTGTTGATGAGTGCTTGTTCAATCGCCTCATCGTTGATGCGTTTCACATCAATACGCTGTGTACGGCTGATGATAGTTTCGAGAAGTTTCTCTGGTTCTTCGCATACCATGAGGAAGATAGTGCCCTGTGGTGGCTCCTCTAATAGCTTCAATAGCTTATTGGCTGAGGTGAGATTCATTCGTTCTGGCAGCCAGATGATAGACACCTTATAGCCTCCCTGACTTGATTTCAACGCCAAAACGCGTGACAGTTCGTCGCTCTCAGCACCCGTGATGATAGCCTGCTGTGTGGTAGCCCCCATCTGATTCATCCATTGATTCATGGTGAAGTAAGTCCCTTGCATGATGAGTCCGTGCCATTCTTTCGCAAAGTCTGCACTTACGGGTTGGTGTTCACCACTCATGCTCGGTAGTTTGATGGTAGGATAAGAGAAGTGAAGGTCAGGATGTTCCCAGTTTCGAAGCATGGCACGAGCATTTGATACGGTTGATGACGTAGCTTCCTCGGCCTCGTCACCAGCAAGCAAATAGCTGGCAAAAGCCATTGCAAGTGCCATCTTACCCGCCCCTTGTGGTCCGCAGAAAAGCAAGGCATGGGGCAGACGGTCTTCTTTAACCATCTGAATAAGCCGTTCCTTAACTGCTTCTTGTCCTATAACTTCTGAAAAGTTCATCTTCTCTTGTATTCTTTTTTATTTGCTGTTCTGTTGTAGAAGACCAGTTTCTACCAACCGTTTCATTACCTCGTGCACACTGCTCACTGCCGAAACGGTATAGAAATGTACGTTGTTGAAACCGTGTGCATAAAGGTCTTTCACCTGTCTAACAGCCCACTCAATACCTAACAGGCGTGCCTCCTCGTCCGACTTACACAGTAAAGCTAATCCAGCAAGCTCTTCTGGGATATCACAATGGAATGTCTTTGGAACGACATTCAGCTGGGATAGCTTTGCAAAAGGCTTAATTCCTGGTATGATAGGAATGGTAACGCCCATCTTACGAGCTTGATCAACGAAGTTATAGAACTTCTCATTGTCGTAGAAAAGCTGTGTAACGGCAAATGTTGCACCAAGATCCTGCTTCATCTTGAGGTAACGTAGGTCCTGTTCAAGGTTAGGTGCTTCCTCATGTTTCTCTGGATAACATGCCACACCATACACGAATGGCCTACCTGGATGCTTCATGGTAGAACCATCAATGAATATACCTTCGTTGAAACTATTCACTTGTTCAATCAGTTCTGTCGTATGACTATGACCGCCTTCTGTCGGTGTAAAGAATCGGTCTTCGCGCGCTTTATCGCCACGCAGAAGCATCAAGTTTTCTATACCAAGAAACTGTAAATCGAGCAATTCGTACTCAATATCTTCTTTCGTTGCACCCGAGCATATCACATGAGGGATGACAGGAATGCCATACCTTTGCTGGATAGCAGCTGCAATGGCTACCGTTCCAGGTCGACGACGTATGCGCTGGCGTTCCAATAGTCCGTCTTCGCGCTCGTGATATACGAACTCACTGTGGTGAGTGGTTATGTTTATGAAGCTCGGATTAAACTCCTTGAGCTGATCAATATTGCGGAAAAGAGACGCTGTTCCATTACCCTTCAAAGGGGGAAGAACCTCAAACGAGAAATGTTTCTCGTCGGTCTCATCATTCAGTAATTGCTTTATATCTGTTATGTTGTTGCCCATTTGGCTACAAAGTTAGTAAATAAATGTGAGAAAAAGGATAGGTTTGGATAAGTAAAAGCGGTTAAAGAGTAAAAAAAGTAAAAGCGTATTTATGGTTCTTCCGAAATATGGAGTGATAAACTAAAAGTCTTATATAATAGGCACACGGAGTCACGGAGGGGACGGAGGTAAACGCAATATTACGGAGGTGCCGACGGCACAAAGAGCGACGGAGATGTAGCCTACAGATTCTTGAAAAAATATTTTTGGAATAAACGTTTTTGTATATAAATTACTAATAGAATTGCCAAACAAGCTCCGTCGCTCTACGCACCGACGTTTGCCTCCGTGACTTCCATTGCTTTTCCTTATAATCCTCCGTCCTCTCCTTTTCTCCGTGTGACATATCGTCAGAAACCTAACCTTAAATGGCAAAACTTATCACTCCAAAATCCTGAAGACCCATATATCTATCTGTCTTCTACAAACAACGTATTCTCTTATTAGTTGAAGTTTGTAAACTATTTTCATACTCTTCAAAATCAATACATGCTTTTTTGGCTTCTAAAAGACGCCCAATTGACTTGCAAAAGACGCCCTTTAAGCCCCTTACTAACGCCCTTTTGAAGTCCAATTAAGCACCTTTTACTTTACTACTTTATAACTAATTGATTTGCTGTTAGTTGCAAATCTACTTCTTGTATGTGCTTTTGTCGTTATTTATAGATGTTTTTCTTTAAATTATGTAATGATTTTTCAAACCCTTACCTGCGGTTTCTCGGAGTCTTAAAATGAAAAGGTTTTTAATAAAAGGAGATGATAATAGGGTAGATAGTTGACTGTCTTTGCCATGTTTTTGCTTAATGAGTAACTTCTGTTCTTTTGTTAAAGCAATACGAAAAGCGTCCAAACATTTGGACGGAAGAACGATTTATTCTTCTAAAAGTAGCAATGTGGGTAAGGGAAAAACTTGCTTTAGGTGTATTAATAAGTAGATGCATCTTCCCTAAAAGGGAAACATTGCTCGTAAAGTTGGTAATTTTTCGACTTACTACTAATATATGAAAAGAGTTTTTATGGCAATTATTGCCTTGGCAATGGCTGTGAATATGATGGCCGGTGACTTTGTGAAAGTAAAGAACGGACGCTTTGTTCGTGGTGGTAAACCCTACTATTACGTGGGAGCAAACTTCTGGTATGGACCTATACTTGGCTCTGAAGGACCGGGAGGAGACCGTGCGCGACTTCGTCGTGAACTTGACGAGATGCAGCGTTTGGGTATAGATAACCTCCGTATTTTGGTTGGTGCAGATGGTTTGCCCGGTGTTGAGGATAAGATTGAGCCTGTCTTACAGTCTCGTCCGGGTGTCTATAACGATTCTATTCTTGCAGGATTAGACTATCTTTTAACTGAGATGAGCAAGCGAAAGATGGTTGCTGTACTTTATCTTACCAACTCTTGGGAATGGAGTGGGGGCTATGGTGCTTATTTGGAGTGGGCTGATGAGGGACCTGCTTTGATACCACGTAGAGACGGCTATGGCGCTTATACAAAGTTTGCCAGCAAGTTTGCGGCTAATCAGAAGGCGCATTTAATGCTCTATGAGCATATTCGCTTCATCCTTAGTCGTACCAATAGATACTCTGGTATCAAGTATGTTGATGACCCTACAATCATGTCTTGGCAGATTTGTAACGAGCCTCGTGCGCTTCTCAAAGGAAGCTTTTACCAGAGTTTGAGAAGTGGCTTTCAGAAGCAACAGCACTCGTTCGCAGTCTTGATCAGAACCATCTGATAAGCCTTGGAAGTGAAGGTGTCTTTGGTTGTGAGCGTGATTATGGCTGCTTTGAGCGTATCTGTGCAGATAAGAATGTGGACTATTGCAATATTCACATTTGGCCATACAACTGGCAATGGGCAAGAAAGACACATCTAAAAGAGGACCTTAAGGCAAGTTTTAAGCAGACACAAGAATATATCGACAACCATCTTGCCATTTGCAAGCGTCTTAATAAGCCACTTGTTCTTGAAGAGTTTGGTTATCCTCGTGATGGTTTCTCATTCTCATTGAAGAGTACAACAAAGGCGCGCGATGCTTATTACAAGTATGTTATGGAAGCTGTTGCAGAGAACGCAGCGAACGGTGGACTCCTTGTTGGTTGTAATTTCTGGGGTTGGGGTGGTTATGGAAAACCTCGTCATGAGCGTTGGCAGGCAGGAGACGACTTCACCTGCGACCCAGCACATGAGCCACAAGGATTCTATAGTGTGTTTGCATCAGACAAATCAACACAAAAGATAATCCAGAAACAGACAAAGCGAATGTCTGAAATTAAGTAAAATGATATGCTAAAGCTGTTGTTTGAACTTTGTAAAGTTAAGGTTTAATAAGTCTAAACCTATCTTCTACATAAGCCAAACAACAGCTTTATAGTTGATATAAACCGCGATGCAGAAACTGATGGATAATTTCTTGTTATCTATTAGTAGGAATAGAACAGGAGTAAAGGTGAAAGTCAGTTGTGTAATCATCCGATATGACAATCTTCTCTCTGTCTTTTAGAGGAGAATGAAACAATGCCTTTCTATCAGTTTTCTTGGTAATCTACTGATTAAAGTGTAACTTTGCAGTACGAATGAGACCATCGATTGGTTTCCTTATTATAAAGTTTGATACATCAAAATAGCAATAAAAAATGGAAATGTTTAAGTTTAATCCTCTTTTGAAGTCTATCCTTTGGGGTGGAGAAAAGATAGTACCTTTCAAGCATTTGACTTCTGATCAGAAGCAGGTGGGCGAAAGCTGGGAAATTTCAGGTGTTAAGGACAACGAGAGTGTTGTCTCTAATGGCGAATATAAAGGCTGGACACTGAACAAACTTGTTGAGACTTTGAAGGATAAATTAGTGGGTAAGGAGAACTATGAACGCTTTGGTAATGAGTTCCCTCTGCTTGTTAAGTTCATTGATGCACGCGAGCAGCTTTCTATTCAGGTTCATCCAACGGACGAGCAGGCACAAGCACAGGGTTTGGGTCGTGGTAAGACAGAGATGTGGTATGTGATGGAAAGTGATGCAGATGCTTCTCTTCGTAGTGGTTTGAAGCAGCAGATTACACCAGAACAATACAAGGAAATGGTTGAAAATGATACCATTACTGAGGCTTTGTCGGAATATTCTGTGAAGGAAGGCGACGTATTCTTTTTGCCAGCAGGTCGTATTCACTCTATTGGTGCAGGCTGTTTCTTGGCAGAGATACAAGAGACAAGCGACGTAACCTACCGTATTTATGACTTCAAGCGTCAGGATGCAGCGGGCAATTATCGTCAGTTGCATACCAAGGAAGCTGCTGAGTGCATTGATTATACTGTCTATCCAAACTATCGCACACAATATGAGGCACGTCAGAATGAGCCTGTAGAACTCGTTAGCTGTCCTTACTTCACCACATCTGTTTATGATCTTACAGAGCCAATGACGCTCGATTATAGTGATCTGGATTCTTTTGTCATCTTTGTTGGACTTAAGGGTGAGGGTGAGATTACTGATGCTGAGGGCAATACTATCTCATTCCGTGCAGGTGAGAGTGTACTCCTTCCAGCTACAGCAACTACTGTTAAGGTTTCCGGAACAGTTAAGTTCTTAGAGTCTTACGTATAAATAAGCGCAAAAAATACTGCGTTAGCTGTGTTATCATGTAGTTGATAAAATGCTAATAGTGGTGTAGATAACATAAAAATAGCTCCCCTTTTCGTGTGAAGAGGAGAGCTATTTTTATTTTATAGATTTGCTCTTAGTTAGGTATTAGCGTCTTACGAGCTCCATTATAACGACCTGAATGCCTCTCATTTCCTATCTTCGGTCAGTGTATTAAGGTCACGCACACATGGTGCTAAGGCTTAACACATATGGTGTTCATGGTAAGCACCATTGGTGCGGGTGGTAGATAGCATTAAAAAGAAGCCCCCTCCCATGTGAAAAGGAGGCTCGTTATAGTTCTATAGCTATTATCTTTCTTTATTCTTTATCTTCTTTCTTTTCCTCAGCAATAGCCGGTATGTTTTCTACCTGAACCCCATCACCCTCTTTGGTGACATATCTTTGCCAGTAAGCAATGATAAGGGTCGTGAGTGGTAAGGCTATGATAAGTCCGATAAAGCCCAAGAGAGCACCCCAAACAGAGAGAGAGAGGAGTAGGATAGCAGGGTTGAGGCCCATTGCTTTACCCATGACCTTTGGTGTTATTACCATATCCATTAGCAGCTGTACAACCGCAAAAACAATTAGTGCAGAGGCAAAGATAATCCAGAAATTCTGTCCTGTATCAGCAGCTTTGAGTAATGCAAGGAAAGCTGTTGGGATAAGTGCAAAGGTGTGAAGATAAGGGACGAGGTTAAGAATACCAATAAGGATTCCCATACCGATAGCCATTGGGAAATCAATAATGGTAAAGCCAATGCAGAAGAGTATACCCATACAGAGTGAAACTAATCCCTGTCCACGAATATAATTATTTAATTCTCGCTCTGCATCTTCTGCCAATCCAGCCCAGAAAGGACGTACGTTCTTTGGGAATATCTTAATCCAATTGTTAGTCAACACCTCATAATCAAGCAGGATAAAGAAGGTATAGAGTAGGGTGATACATGATGCAATGATAGAAATCACGATACTTGCCGTCTGACCTATTACAGAGAATAACTTCGGCATAGCGGTCTTAATCGTGTTTGTGAAATCTGAACTTTTTAAGAATCTTTCGATTTCTGTCTGATTCTCCCTAATCCATTTCTGTATCATTGTCGCTATGTCATTGGTATGTGTCGTCTCATGTAGATAGCGATTGACAATCGTCATAAACTTATCAACCTGATTGATCATTGGTGGAACGATGAACATGAAGATGGCAGTAAAGAGTGCTGCAACCAATATAAAGGTGATGATTATGCTCAAAGCTCTGCCTGGAACGTGGAGTTTATATTGTACAAACTTCACGATAGGATAGAGGAGGTAGGCTATTAGCCATGCTATAAAGAATGGTAAAAGAACCTCAGATAGTGCATTGATGATAAATCCAACTGCTAAAACGGCAAGTGCTATCAATGCCCAGCGTATGAACTTATCAAAAGTAATTGTTTGTCTCATATGTCTTTAAACGTTTTTGTTTGCTTCATCCTGTGTTGCCTTCTTGTAGCAGTCACGGCATAGAGGCTCATATTCCTGCTGCTCTCCGAGCATGACACGACGGTCGTCAGCAATGAGACGGTGACTAACGTATGCCAACGCACCACACTTCACACAGATTGCGTGTACCTTTGTTACCTCGTCTGCAATGGCACAAAGCGCAGGGATAGGACCGAAAGGCACGCCTTTGAAGTCCATGTCGAGTCCTGCAACAATGACACGTACACCATTGTTTGCCAACTTATTGCAGATATCAGTGAGTCCCTCGTCTAAGAATTGTGCCTCGTCAATGCCCACGACATCAATGTCTGAGGCAAGAAGAAGAATGTTGCCAGATGAGTCAATCGGTGTAGAATGGATCACGTTCTTGTCATGACTGACAACATCCTCGTCTGAATAGCGTGTGTCAATAGAAGGTTTGAAAATCTCAACCCTCTGTTTTTGCAAACTTTGCACGTTTCATACGACGGATGAGTTCTTCAGTTTTACCAGAGAACATACTTCCACAAATCACTTCAATGCGTCCTTGACGACGTCTTTCATAGTTATGGTTGTCTATCTTTGTCATAATCATTGCAAAGATATATAATTTAAAAAAAGAATAGATAAACGTTAAGCGTTAAAAAGTTATTGAGGAAGTGTGTTCTTTGTCTTCTTAGCGGAAAATAAAAAGAGAACTGAAAGATAATTTGTAGAATGAAGTTGTATTTTTTTCGTAGATAGTAGTATTTATTCTTTAAAAATTATAACATCATTGTTACTTTGTCTTTTTCCTTGCAAACGGACATGATTGTTATGTAAAAAAAGCTAATTTATTTTGTCCTTCTGTTCATTTACTTTACATTTTGCAACCAACAATGGAACATTATATCTCGTACCGACACCAGTTGGAAACATGGAGGATATGACCCTCCGTGCTATCAGAATCCTAAAGGAGGCTGATTTAGTTTTATGTGAGGATACTCGTACATCGGGTATCTTGTTGAAACATTTTTGAGATTAAGAATCGTCTTATGTCTCATCATAAATTCAATGAACATGCAAGTTCTGCTGGTATAGTCAATAGATTAAAAGGCTGGTGAGACGGTTTGCACTGATCTCAGATGCGGGAACTCCAGGGCATTAGTGACCCAGGATTCTTCCTCGCTCGTGAGGCTGCAGCCAATGGAATAACTGTTCAGACGCTTCCGGGAGCTACCGCTTTTCGTACCAGCATTGGTGTCAAGTGGCTTGCCTTGTGACCGCTTTTTGCTTTCGAAGGATTTCCTCCCTCAGAAGAAGGACGTAAGACTCATTTAGAGAGTTTGGCTGAAGAAACGCGTACAATGATATTCTATGAGTCACCTTATAGAGTTGTGAAAAACCTTAGAACAGTTTGCTAGAGGTGTTTGGAGCTGAGCGACAAGTAAGTTGTTGTCGTGAGATTTCAAAACTGCATGAAGAGAGCGTTCGAGGTACATTGGATGAAGTAATAGCCCACTTCAAAGAGACAGAACCACGTGGTGAGTTCGTCATTGTAGTGGCAGGAAAAAGAAAAAGTAAAGTCTTCTGATAGGAAGAAACAAACGGATAAAAAAAGTATAATGTATGAATAAACTATTAGTTTTCGCAGTATGTGGAGTACTTGCACTGGCATCCTGCAACCGAGACAAGAAGTCGGCTTTGAACCCATCCGAAATACAGAGTGATTCATTGCGCAATATTATCGACGCACGTGATCACGAGATTAACGATATGATGGGAACGCTGAATGATATTCAGCAGGGTTTTGCTGCTATCAACGAAGCAGAGAATCGTGTGACAATAGCTAAGAATGGTGAGGGCTGCTAACAAGACAGAACAGATGAAGGAGAATATCCAATTCATCGCTCAGCGTATGCAGGAAAACCGTGAACTCATCAAGAAGTTGCAGCAGCAGTTACGCGAGACAGGCTTTAAGGGTGATGCAATGAAGGAAACTCTTAGCCGTCTGACAAATCAATTGAGCGCAAAGGAGACTGAGTTGAAGCAGTTGCGTGCTGAGTTGGAGTCAAAGAATATCCATATTAAGGAACTTGATGAGACTATCACTGGTTTGAATACGGATGTTACTAATCTCAAGACTGATAAGGAGAACCTTACAGCAGAAGGAAAACCTCACCAAGGAGAAAGAGAATCTCCAGACAGAGAGCAACCAGAAGACTGAGACTATCAATACACAGGACAAGCAGTTGAATACTGGTTGGTATGTATTCGGTACTAAGAGCGAGTTGAAGGCACAGCGCATCCTCGATGGTGGTAAGGTTCTTCAGGGTTCTTTCAACAAGGGTTACTTCACAAAGATTGATATCCGTGTTAACAAGGAAATCAAGCTTTACAGCAAGAGTGCTCGTCTGTTGACTGCTCATCCAAGCAGCAGCTACACGCTGACAACTGATACAAACGGACAGATATGTACTCCGTATCACTGACCCACAGACCTTCTGGAGCACAAGCAAATACTTGGTTATCCAGGTTAGATAATCATAAAAATACAAAATAAGAAAGAGGAGATGTGTTATAACAGCACATCTCCTTTTTTTATTTCTCCAAACTTACTCCTGTCTCATAATTGGATATATTCAGAAGAGGGTGACTATTTCTTCAAAAAGGTTGATGGTTTCTTCAAAAAAAGGTAGACCTTTTTGGGCCCAAAAAAGTCTACCTTTTTTTGTAATCGTGTTATCTGTTATGTCAGCTTCAACAAAAGCCCAAAGAAACCACTATTGAAGTGGTGTCTTCGTCTTTAGATTTACTAATTTCGTGGTAAACAATAGGCTGAGTGTGATGAAGCCTGCGCCTATTGCCAGTCCAATATACTGAACGTTGTGAAGCAAGGTAAGGATGAATTCTGATTCAGTTCCATTGATATATCTATCGAAAGATGGTAGGCAATGTGAAAGCTTGCAAGCGTCACAATACAGCCCTAAAAACAATACCAACGGCAAGCAGCTTTAAGCGACATCAGTTTGTTCTTTCGGCTCTCTGCACGTTGATATACCTTGACTTCTTCGATGAGTTCCATCTGTCGTTGCAGTCTTTGCATAAAAGGCATTGTCATCCGATAGTTGTGGATGATAGTCCGAGAGTAAGTCTTTCAAGAATTTATCTTCGTTCATCTTTCCAAAAATATGTTTAAGTTCTTGCCGTCCACGTGAGAGTTGTTTCTTAATTGCATCCTCACTGTTTCTCGGTTATCTCTGCAATCTCTTTTTATCTGATAACCCTGCATATAATAGAGCAGGATACTTGTGCGCATTGTCTCCGAGAGCGTTGCCAACGCAGTGTGTAGTTCTTGATAGCGGAAGGCATCATCACTCTTACTGTGTTCCTTGGAGCGTGATAGCCTTTCTCAAGGGGTAGTTCCTGCTTTGTGCTTTCTGTTTGCGACGTGAGTCGATGAAGACACGATAAGCAATTTTTCATTAGCCAAAGCCGAGAACAGTCCCACGTTCGTCATATTGACTACTGCAGAAGGTAGGCTTTGATGAGAGCCTCTTGAGCAATATCGTCAGCTTCAGCACTATTGCCGCAGCATAAAGCCGTCAGGAACCGGCGTAGATGCGCCTGTTCCCGACCGACCTGTTCGACGAATTGTTCTCTTGTCATAATAACCTAATCGTTGTCTTTCAAGTTTTTCCAAAAGTCTTTTTGGCATTGTTGTAGGCGATTAACAACCCGCATCCTACTGCCAATGGGACAACACCAAATACGGCGCCTATAGGGATATATCCTTTGTCAAAACTTTGCAAAATGCTCAAAACTATAATAACCAATATGGTTGCCGCCCCTCCGATAAGACAGATTGTCCCCCAAAGTAGTTCCTGGTGCATTTTTGTCATCAGTTGCTCTTTGTATGATTTCTTTAGAAGGGTTCAGCTTGTCGAGAAACTCCTGCACGTCAATGTCAGGATTCTTTTTCAATAATAGCCGTAACAATCTCGCTTCTTTTTGTCTGTTTCGTGTTGTTTGTTACAGTAAGAGAGCCAAGCCATTATGATAGGAAGAACTACTGCAATTGCTATTGGAACGAGACTTTTTAATGATTGATTCTAATATTACATAATTCATAATCATTTGTTTTTAATATATTTATACATTTGGTTTTCTTTTCTGAACCGATTCACTTGTATAACGTTGTTGATTTGTAAAAGGTGACATCAAAGGCATAAATTTATTTGTTTTATGGTATTAATTGTATTCTTGATAACGGCTCTTTTTTTATGCTTACAACAGCTTTTGAGCGAATTATTTACATGAAAATAAATATTTTTTTATTCATGATAAAAGAATTATTTTCACGACAATAAATATTTATTTTTCATGTAAATAATTCGTTAGCGTGTAGCTATAAGAAGTTAAAAGGGCATTTATCAGCAGTTTATCTCTTACCTCTAATATTCGTAAAGAGCACTGGTAAAACCCTTTCTCTTTCCTTTCTATATCTTTATTAGTATCAGGAACAGAGGTAATGTCTTAACTCCTTTCACTCCCTTTCACTCCTTAACTCCTCAAAACCTACCTTCTTTCTTGGAAGAATCGTTGCATCAAGGCACGACATTCTTCTTCCATAACGCCATAGGTGACGTTAGCTTTAGGGTGGAAAGCCTTGGGTGCATATTCATGATAGCCCCGTTTGTCATCGGGACAACCGTAGACAATGCGTCGGAGTTGTGCCCAACCGATGGCACCAGCACACATGATGCAAGGTTCAACCGTCACATATAGCGTGCAATCTTGCAGATATTTACCTCCCAACTCATTGGCTGCCATGGTTATTGCTTGCATTTCTGCATGTGCAGTAACATCATTGAGCGTCTCTGTCAGGTTATGGGCACGAGCGATGATACGGTCGCGACACACCACAACAGCACCAACAGGGATTTCACCTTCTTTATAAGCGGCTTCGGCTTCAGCCAATGCACGCTGCATATAGTATATGTCTTTCTTGCTTTGTTCTTCTGTACTCATACTGCAAAAATACGGGTTTTATTTTGATTTTACGAAAGATTATTCTAACTTTGTGCGTGAATATTAATGTACACAATTCTTGACGGGAGTGATAAAGTTTTAGGATTTTAGAAGAAGTAGGCAATACCTTTGTTTCATCCGTAAATCGATTTGATACGTATAAAGAATTATCTTATCTCCTTCTAATAGTCTGAACTTCTAAAACTTCTGCAAGTCGAGGAAAGAAAGACGCATGGCATACCATAACGAATTAGGCAAATGGGGAGAGGATGTGGCGGTAAGCTATCTCCAACAGTTGGGTTATGTCATTCTTCATCGTGATTGGGATTATCATCATCGAGACTTAGATATTGTTGCTATAGATAATGGTACGCTGGTTATCGTTGAGGTAAAGACCCGAAAGAATGAGCAGTTTGCTGATGCCGATGAGGGCTGTCACAGTGCAGAAAGTGCGTTCGCTCTCGATAGCTGCCAATGCATACGTCAAGCGATATAACATCAATTTGGATATCCGCTTTGATATAATCACTGTCGTAGGGCAGCCAACAGGAACCAATGAAGTGCGCCACGTGAAGGATGCCTTTCTTCCATTCATATAAAGAATAGATTGTAAATGAAGATAATAGATGCCGTATTAGGCTTTTTCAAGCCAACAGTAGTAGAGAAAGAAAGAGAGTGAAAGTCGTAAGATTAGATTCTGTCGATAGTACAAATGCCTATCTGCGCACTTACACACCTGCTGAAGATGAGCCAATGACAGTCGTTGTTGCCGATTATCAGACTGCAGGAAAAAGGGCAGGGGACGAACACTTGGGAGAGTGAAGCTGGTAAGAACCTGTTGTTCTCGGTACTTGTTCACCCGACGATGCTGCCTGTTCGTAGTCAGTTCCTACTCTCTGAAGCTGGTGCTTTGGCTCTAAAAGAAGCTTTAGCAGACTATGTGAAAGAGGATATCCGCCTGAAATGGCCCAATGACATCTATTGGAAAGATAAGAAACTGAGCGGAACACTGATTGAAACAAAAGCTCGCTGCAGGGACGTATAAAGACTGATGTCTTCGGTGTGGGACTGAATGTAAATCAGGAAACGTTCCATAGTGATGCTCCTAATCCCGTTTCTCTCTGCCAGATTTTTAGGGCATGAGGTTGATAAAGAAGAACTGCTGAATAAGATTATCAGAAGTTCTCAGAACTCTATCGGCTGTTAGAGATGGGCGGATATAATGATATCAGTGCAATGTATCACGAAGCCTTGTATCGGCGTGGAGGCTTTCATAAGTTCCGTGATGCTGAAGGTGAGTTTGAAGGCGCTATCGTTGAAGTAGAAGACGATGGGCACCTCATCCTCCGTGACAGCAAGGGTATGATACGTGAATATCAATTTAAAGAAGTAGAATTTATTATATAATAAGGTGTTTGGGAAAGTAAAGAAGTTCCTTCAACTCCTTCAACTCCAAAAATAATGGCAAGATTTAAAAGAATTCTCTTGAAACTTTCGGGTGAGAGTTTGATGGGAAAACAGGGCTTCGGTATCGACCCTGAGCGTCTTAGTGATTATGCTAAGCAGATTAAGGAAGTACATGAAATGGGTGTACAGATTGGTATCGTAATCGGTGGCGGTAACATCTTCCGTGGTTTGAGCGGTAGCCAGAAAGGCTTTGATCGTGTGAAAGGCGACCAGATGGGTATGTGTGCTACTGTTATCAACTCTCTTGCACTCAGCTCTGCACTTGAGGCAATCGGTGTGAAAGCTAAGGTTTTGACCGCTATCCGTATGGAACCAATTGGTGAGTTCTATAGCAAGTGGAAGGCTATTGAGGCTATGGAAGCAGGTTATGTTTGTATTTTCTCAGCTGGTACTGGTAGTCCTTACTTTACTACTGACACTGGTTCAAGCTTGCGTGGTATTGAGATCGAGGCAGACGTAATGCTTAAGGGTACACGTGTAGATGGTATCTATACTGCCGATCCAGAGAAAGACCCAACAGCAACAAAGTTCTCTGATATTACATACGATGAGATTTACACAAAGGGTCTTAAGGTAATGGACCTCACGGCAACGACTATGTGTAAGGAGAATGACCTACCTATTTATGTCTTCAATATGGACGTTGTCGGTAATCTGAAAGAAGGTTATGGACGGTGAAGATATAGGTACGTTGGTGCATAACTAATGCTGATTATTCTTAAATGAATAGCTGTTGCAGCAGGTATGTGACTACCTGTCTGCAACAATATACGTAAAATAAAAAAATCGACGAGAGAACTCATCTTAATCCTGAAAAACCTTTTTGAACATAGATTGATAAAAAGTTATTGGATATAAATATTAAATATATACATTATGTAATGTTATAAAAATAATTTTTCTTATCTTTTGCAGTTCAAATTCTAATAGTATAAAACGATGAAAAGAAGAAATACACTATTTATCCTCTTTACGCTGTTGTTTAGCCTCACAGCTATGGCACAGCAGAACCCTGTTCACTTTTCTGTACAGCAGAAGCAGGTTTCACCAACAGAGGTAGAGGTTATCTTCACAGCGAAGATTGACCAGGGATGGCATGTATATTCAACGAATCTTCCTGCTGATGGTCCTACATCTGCATCTTTACATGTAGACAAAGCAGAGGGCGTAACACCGGTTGGTAAGCTCACAACACGTGGTAAAGAGTTGAATGTCTATGATAAGACTTTCGAGATGAAACTACGTTATTTCGAGAATAGCGTTGGTTTCGTTCAGCGTTACAAGATAACAGCCAAGACCTACAGTATAAAAGGTTACTTGGAATATGGTGCTTGTAATGATGAGATGTGTTTGCCACCAACACAGGTAGAATTTAACTTTAAAGGCAATGGACCTGCTTCAGCGCCTGCAGCACACCAACAGCTGCTAACGCAGAAACGGAAAAAAACAACGACAGCTGCTACTGATGCAGCAGCTGATGGTTTATCTGCACTTACCGCAATGACTGCAGATACTGCTAAGAAAGCTGATGTATTGCCAGCCGATACTGCAGGATCTGTAAAGCAAGAGAATGCACAAGTCAATGCAGATGTTAACTTGTGGCAACCTGTTATCAAAGAGTTGTCAGCCTTCAATAGCACCAAGGACAGCACTAATAGCTCTCTTTGGAGTATTTTCTTTATGGGTATTTTAGGGTGGTTTCATCGCTTTGCTTACCCCTTGTGTATGGCCTATCATTCCAATGACGGTAAGTTTCTTCCTCAAAAGAGCGAAGGATGACCGCAAGAAGGGTATACGTGATGCAGTGACATACGGCTTGTCAATCATTGTTATTTACATGGGTTTGGCAACGCTTGTTACTTGGGCTTTCGGTCCACAGAAGTTGAATGAGTTGGCAACAAATGCACTAGTTCAATGTGTTCTTCTTCCTTTTGTTAGTGAGTCTTTGCTTTCAGTTTCTTTGGATGGTTTGAACTTCGATTGCGCTTCTTCATGGGGTAATGCGGTTGATAATAAAGGCTTCTGCGACAACAGGTTTGCTTTCTATCTTCCTTATGGCATTCACCTTGTCATTGGTAAGTTTCTCTTGTACAGCTCCTGTCGTAGGTCTTCTTCTTGTTCAGGCAGCAACAAGTGGTGACTGGGTAGCTCCTGCAGTGGGTATGTTTGGTTTTTGCTTTGGCTCTTGCCTTGCCATTTCACCTTCTTTGCTCTCTTCCCAACTTTACTTAAGAAAGCACCAAAGTCTGGTTCATGGATGAACATGATTAAGGTTGTATTGGGTTTCATCGAATTGGCATTCTCACTGAAGTTCTTGTCAGTAGCCGACCTCGCATACGGCTGGCATATTCTTGATCGTGAGACATTCCTCTCTATTTGGATTGTCCTCTTCGGTCTTTTGGGTCTTTATCTCATTGGTAAGCTTAAGTTCCCACATGATGATCCTGATCAGAAGGCTATGCCTGTACCTGCTATCATGCTTGGTCTTTGTTCATTGGCATTCTCTGTTTATATGCTTCCAGGACTCTGGGGTGCTCCTTCTAAGGCAGTTAGTGCGTTTGCACCACCTATTAATACACAGGATTTCAACCTTGCTCCACAGACGGTACATGCTGCTTATACAGATTATGATGAGGGTATGCGCGCAGCTGCAGCAGCAGGAAAGCCTGTCTTGGTTGACTTTACAGGCTTCGGATGTGTGAACTGTCGTAAGATGGAGGCATCTGTATGGACTGATTCACGTGTGGCAGAAAAGTTGAATAAGGACTACGTTCTCATCTCACTTTATGTAGATGATAAGACTCCATTGAAGCAGCCTGTAGAGGTGAAACTCCCAGATGGAACTTCACGTACACTGCGTACTATCGGTGATAAGTGGAGCTATTTGGAGCAGACTAAGTTTGGTTATCTTGCTCAGCCATTCTATGTACCATTGGACAATGCGGGTAAACCATTGAATGGTAGCTTTAGCTTTAAGGAAGATGTACCTGCTTATCTTGAGTTCCTTGATAAGGGATTGGAGAATTATCATGCACAGCATCAGTAAGATTTTACGTGATAACATAGCTTTTTGCTATCTATATAGATAGTAGAAAGACGACAGTTATAACTTCAAAAAGGGGTTGTATCAAAGAAACCGTTAGTGGTTTTGTTTTGATACAACCCCTTGTTTTTATGTTGGATATACGAACTACAGGTTAAAAAGTGGGGCTCGTGTAATCTTGTAAGTAATCGCAGAATAAGTTAACCATCAATGTCTTTATGCTTCGTAACAATCATAATGAACTCTTAATGTCATTTTTTTTCGATATATTGATGGTCAGCACACTTTGTGTTGATGGTTAGCACTATAGGTGCGGAGCCTTAGCACCAATGGTGCGGAGCATAAGACAGACTTCAAAAGACGATCGATATTCGAGCAACTTGATGTAAGTAGTTTGCAGTTTTAGCCTGTAAAAGCAAAATGTTTTTGATACTACGGAATGTAGACGCTGATAGAATAGTAAACTTTTGTCAGTCAGAAGCGAGCGTTTGTATGTATAAGGACGGTTTTAAAAAATTATTGAAAAGCAATCAGAACATAAAAGTAAAAAAGTATAAGGGATTCTTATACGAATTAGACATATCGTTTATCTTTTACTATCATTTCGTAAAGAAAATGCCATTAAAAATGTATATTTGGCTATCAAAAAAATAATAATAATGAAAGGAATTCTTTATTTTTTTAATAATAAAATAGCTTGGTTTTTTTATTTTTCGTACTTTTGCAGAATAATATATAATAGGTATTGTCCACCTGTGAAGGACTATCTCGATAGTATTAATAGAAATGAAGATTTCTTTTCTTCTCTCTAAACAATTATTAACATAAGAGTTTTCGAGTAAAAAAAGATTGTAATTTCAAGTAACAAAATTCATAATTTTAGAGAACGATGCAGAAGATTAAATTCCTCCAACGCATAATATGTGTTCTTTTTTTGAACCTTTTATGTTTTGGTCCATTAAGTCTCCCCATGTCAGCGCAGGACCTGAATGGTGCAAAAGTAACTCTTACTTTGCATGATGCAACGGTAGAGGATTTCGCCAATGAGGTCGCAAAGCAGACAGGATTAAATGTAAAGTTTGCGGATGAAGGTGTGAAGGCACTCAAGGGTGTTACTCTTGACGTGCGTGATCAGTCAGTATCAAGTTTGTTGCTGAACTTGGCAAACCAGTTCCCACTCTCTTATACCGTTGAGGGCAATACCCTGACGCTTGCAAAGAAGGAAACTGTACAGCGTAAGGGCGGCGTTCGTGGTCAGGTTACTGATAGTAGCGGTGAGCCAATCATCGGTGCTGTCATCCGTGTGGATGGCGTAAATGGTGGCTATGTCACCGATATCAATGGTGAATATGAGATTAAGACCGACCTTAAAGAGGTACACATGAATGTGTCATATATCGGTTATAAGACTGTTACTAAGACTGTAAAGAATGGTGCTACAGCCAATATTACTTTGCGTGAAGACTCAAAGGAAATGCAGGAAGTCGTTGTAACGGGTTATCAGACTAAGAATAAGAATTCGTTTACAGGTTCTCAGGTGGCTGTAAGTCGTGACCAATTGATGAATGTGGGTACGAAGAATGTGTTGCAGAGTATTGCAAGTTTCGTTCCTGGTATGGTCATCGCAGATGATAATCTCAAAGGTTCTGACCCTAATAAGGTGGCAGAACTCAATATCCGTGGTCGTGCAACCTTCGAAGGACAAGCCAATACACCAGTCTATGTGGTAGATGGTGCGCAGGTTTCTGCTGAGTATGTTGCCGATATGGATATGAATGATATCGAGACAGTTACCGTATTGAAGGATGCTTCAGCGTCTGCTCTTTATGGTGCGAAAGCTTCTGCAGGTGTTATTGTTATTACAACAAAGACCTTGAAGGGTGGTAAGTTGAAATTGAACTATAGTGGAACAGTACGTTTGTCAACACCTGATTTGTCCGACTATAATTTGTTGAATGCACGTCAGAAGTTGGAGTATGAGCGTCTTGCTGGTTTGTTTACAGATACAAGTCCTTCAACTCAATATACGCTTGACAAGGATTATGCACGTATATATAATGATATTCAGAGAGGTGTTGAGACTGACTGGCTGTCTAAGCCACTGCGTAATGCTATCTCACAGTCACACAGTTTGAGTGTAGATGGTGGTGATGACCGTGCAAAGTATAATCTCGGTATTCGTTATGGTAATGATGCTGGTGTTATGAAGGGTTCTGATCGTACTCGTCTTTCAACTAACTTCCGTCTCTCTTACAATATTGCAGGTAAGTTCTTTGTATCAAACAGTTCGACACTGTCATCTGTGACAAGTAACGTGTCACCTTATGGTGATTTCTCAGACTGGGTTAAGATGAATCCTTATGAGAATCCATATAACTCTGATGGACAGTTGCGCTCTTCACTCTATCATGACTTGGCGAACCCATTGTATGATGCTTCGTTGGGTAGTTATAGTAAGACAAATAACTTTGACTTCCTCAATACGACCAGTATTCAGTTGTGGTTCGGTGAGAAGATTCGTTTGGATGGAGACTTTACAATCGACCGTAGCAAGCAGGATAGACGTACTTTTACATCTCCTTTTGCCTATAGCGAGATTCGTAATAAGTCTGCTGATCAGCGTGGTTCATTGTCTGATAACTGGGTAAATACCACAACATTGCAAGGAAAAGCAATGTTATCATATAATAACTACTTCTTTAAGAAGCTCTTCCTTACTGCAATGGGAGGTGGAAGTATTGAGTCTACGTCATCAGATGCCGCTACTTATACTTCAATAGGCTTCTATTCTGATAAGCTCGGACATCCATCTTTCGCTACAGCATACGCTGCAACGCGTCCAAGTGGCTCTGATACACAGACAAGAGGTGTCGGTTTCTTCGTTAATGCCAATACAATTTGGGATAACAAGTACTTCCTTGACCTTATCTATCGTTATGAGGGTTCATCTCGTTTCGGTAAGAATCAGCGCTTTGCTCCATTCTGGAGTGTCGGTGGTGGATGGAATATTCACAACGAAAAGTTCATGAAGGGCTCACCAGTTTCGCTCTTGAAGCTTCGTGCCAGTGTTGGTTACTTGGGTAATATCAACTTTAACCCATATCAGGCATTGACTACCTATAGCTATAATAGCTCTTACTTCTATGGCAAGGGAACTGGTGCTACGCCGATTACTATTGGTAACCCAGACTTGAAATGGGAGCGTACATTGAGCACCAACATCGGTGTTGACTTCACTGCTTTCCGTGGTCGTGTCGACCTTTCAGCTGATTATTATATCAAGAACACAGACAACCTGCTTTTGGATATTACTAAGGCACCATCAGTGGGTGTGACAACTTCACGTGAGAACATTGGTGAGGTACAGAACTCAGGTTTTTGAACTTCGTCTGCGTACCTTCCCAATTCAGAATAAAAGATTGGCAGTGGTCACTCGGTCTTACATATGCTTATAACAAGAATAAGATTAAGAAGATCAGTAATTCTCTGCGTGAACAGAATGAGAAGAACAAGTCAGATACGATGGTGTTGCACCGCTTCCTATCTATGAAGAGGGTCAGTCTTTGACAGCCTTGAAGGTTGTTCCTTCTGCAGGTATCGACCCAGTAACAGGTCAGGAAATCTTTATTAAGCGTGATGGTACATATACTTTCGTTTATGACTCAAATGATAAGGTAATCTTCGGAGATACCAATCCTTTAGGTACGGGTTCTATCACTTCATACCTTACTTATAAGCGATTTGCATTGAGTTGTTCGTTCTTGTACTCTTTCGGAGGTTCTGTCTATAATGAGACTTTTGGCAACAAAGGTAGAGGAGCTAACCCTAAGTACAATGCTGATGAGCGTGTATTGAATGACAGATGGAAGACTCCTGGAACTGTTGCAAAGTATAAGCGTATCGACGATACAACTACTCCATATCAGACATCACGCTTCGTAGAGAAGAACAACTTCTTGCGTATGAGCAGTTTGTCACTCTCTTATGAGGTTCCAACAAACTTTATTCAGAAGTACGGATTGAAGCGTATGTTCTTGGAGCTTCTTACTAATGACCTCTTCTACCTATCAACAGCGAAGAGAGAGCGTGGTTTGAACTATCCATATGACAGAAGCTTTGAATTCTCATTACGATTCTCACTCTAAAACTAAATTAGGATAAAATGAAGAAGATAACGAAATATATAGGACTATCCATGGTGTTTGCTTTGCTTACATCATGTAGCGACTTCTTGGATGTGCAGTCTAAAGGACAGCTTACCGATGACGAGATGTTCACTGACCTTACTGGTTATGAGGATGCTATGTTTGGTATCTACGGTAAGTTAGCTTCATCCAATCTCTATGGTAGTAACCTTTCATGGGGTATGGTGGATGAGTTAGGTCAGCAGTTTGGTTATGACAACACACAAGATGTTAGTTATTATCTGAACCGCTACCAATATACTAACCAGCAAGCACGCAACATCGTGGATGCTGTTTGGAGCAATATGTATAACAATATCTCTAATGTCAACAATGTGTTGAGGCACATTAATGATATTAGTGCAGGTGCACAAGAGCGCAAGATGATTCATGGTGAGGCGTTGGGTCTGCGTGGCTTTATGCACTTCGACCTCGCTCGCCTCTACTGTACAGACTATACGCGCAGTGATGCAAACACGCTTGGTCTGCCTTATGCAACAGAGTTCAATTTGAAGAACCGCACACGTTACACCTTGCAGGCAACGTTCAACCTTATTCTTAAGGACTTGAATCAGGCTGACTCATTGTTGACAGACGACAATGATGTAACTTACGATAATACTTTCGTACGTGATTATAGTAAGGGTCGTGTGATACTTTTCAATAAGTACGCCGTGAAGGCTACCAAAGCTCGTGTATACTACGCTATGGGTAAGTACACAGAAGCAGCAAAGTATGCTCGTGAAGTCATCAATGCTACACAGAACTTTAAGCTGAATACAAGTACTTCACTTGACTCTGTGATGCGTTTCCCTGCAAGTAAGGAGATGATTTTCGGTGTTTATGCTGCCGATCGTTCAACAGCAATCCGTACAGCTTTCCTGCGCTCTACAGGTTACGGCTCTTTCGTTGAGGGTCGTCGTGATACACGTAGTCTCTATGAGACCGACCTCTTTACAGCACTTAGCTCTGACCTCCGTTTCACCTCTTTCTTTAGAGAGAATACGTCAGGTTCAGCATCTTCTTTCAGCTTTATCCGTCTAATTCAAAATGATGCTGAGGCTACAAGAGGTGTGTTGAAAGGCTTTGTGTTAATTAGTCTGCCAGAGATGTATTATATTTTGAGCGAAAGTCTTTATGATACAAATCAGACAGAGGCAATCAGTCTGCTCAATCAGGTAAGAAAGAGTAGGGGATTGGGTGATGTTGACGCGACTAAGGTAGCTACGCGTACACTCTTCGAGCAGGAGATGATGCGTGAGCGTATGCGTGAGTTCCCTGGTATGGGACAGACCTTCTATGCGTTGAAGCACTATAACCGTAGTTTCACTGACTTCAGAAATATCGATACGTATCAGCCTTCAGATGCCATTTTCAATCTCCCTTGGCCAGATAGAGAGAATGAGTACGGTGATCAGGGCAGTACATAACGAATAGTTCATATCAAAGAGTTAGCATGGTTTAGCACTGCTAAACGATACGAGTAAGACTACTTGTAAAAAACGTTTAGCATAGCTAAATCACTGACTTGAGTGTATAAAAGAAGAGATATAAACATAAAAACAAATATTGTAATCCGATAATACTTAAGTAGTATAAGCTCTTTGATGGGCTAACTAATATGCAGCACCATTGGTGTTAGCCCTCCGCACCATCCGTGCTGAGCCTTCGCACCACATGTGCGGGAACTTAAGACATTGGCAAAAACATGGAAAAAGCGAAGTCGTCACAGTCCTATATAATAAGGGAGAAAAAAAGACAAAGCTACATGGTAATTGCCTATCGGACAACACTAAAAAACAAATGATTATGTATAAATCAATCACAAACTTCTTCGCTATCGGTGTCATCGCATTGTCGTTGGCAGCGTGTTCAAACGATGAGTACAAAGGTGAATACTCAAAGGATGGTACTTTCGAAGGAGCAAACCAGGTTTATTTCGACCTCACTAATGCTTCTGACACATTATATAACTATTCGTTCGGAACACAGCCTACGAGTGTGACAACAGACACGGTTACTGTAAAAAGTTAAGCTTGCTGGAGTGAGAAAGTCACAGGCTCAACATTATAAAGTAGTTGTTGACCAAAGTAGTTCTGCAAAAGCAGGAGTACACTTTGAGGCAATCAATAGTGATCAAGTAATTCCTGCCGATAGTCTTGCATCCAGTTTTCGTGTAGTTCTTTTGCGTCAGAATCTTAGTGATGTTAAGAATGACAATATTCGTCTTGTTCTGCGTTTGGAAGCATCTGACGACCTCGGTGTTCGTTTCCCTAATGCACTAAAGAGAACGATTACTTTTGATAATGTGCTTGAAAAGCCATACTGGTGGGACAATCCTACGTTGCAGGCTATGGGTCTTCCAGCTTATACACCAGCTAAGTATCGTTATCTTCTGTCCTTGTATAACTCAGATGCAAGTGAGATTGAGAAGGCAATACGTAATACAAGAAGTTGGACACAGCTTTATAGAAATATTCAGAAGTTGAAAGCTTACTTTGCTGCCAATCCTGAATAAGCACGTTCATAGGTATAACGATTAAAAATAATTGACGAATTATGGTAAAGAAATATTTATTTATCTTAGCTGCAACAGCCCTTGCCTTCACTTCTTGTATCAAGGATGATTCAACAGAAGGGGGTGATGGTGTGTCTGTAATCAGTCTGCAGACACCTCTGAATAGCAGTTATACACTTAATCAGGGTGATACTTTGAAAAATCAACCCAGCGGTGTTGCAAAAGCAATGGAAAGCAGAAACTCACCTACGAATGGGAGATAAATCATAAGTTGGTTTCAAGTGATTCTGCACTTGTCTATCCTGTTCAGAATTCAGGAAGCTATACTGGACGTCTTCGTTTGAGCAATGGTCAGAATATTCAGATCTATGAATTCAATGTGAATGTTGAGTATGCTTATACAAAGGGTGTTTATCTCTTGGCAGAAAATAATAGTAAGTCAATCCTTTCATATGTACCTACAGAGGATGTAAACAAGAGTTTCCACCTTGATGTGTTGGCTCCTAACAACCCTAACATTAACTTTGGTACACCTTGCTCAATGGCATGGAACAAGACTATCGGTGGTCAGGCAAACAATGTTCTGATTATTGCAGCAGGTAATCCATCAACACTTTACCAGCTTGATGGTTATGAAATGTTGTCACTTTTCCAGACTCCTGTCGGTGAGAAGGTGATACAGGTAGCGGCTAACTCTGATCCAGGTGCACCAAAGGTTATGGCTGTTACTAAGAATAACTTGTATTCATTGGGTCTGAACACAACCAACTTGATTTCACAGACTTCACGCTTCACAAGTGCTGTAGGTGGTTCTGTTACATTTGCAAATAGCATGACTCCATGGTGGAGAGATGACCTCTTCTATGCACATGGTGATGCTTACTTTGACAATGCACATGGTTCTCTGTTAGCAATGGCTATTGAGAATACATCTATTCCTGCTGAAATTTTGAAGGGAACCTTCACCGGTGATACGTTGGTTGGTATGGGTAGTGTTAACAAGCAGCGTAACCTTGCACTGATTACTAATCAAACAAGCACGGGAACATTCTACTTTACATACATCTTCCCAGGCTATTACTCTTCAACAGCAGATAAGAGAATTGCAGCTAATGTGCTTTACCGTGTTGCAATGCCTTCTACTTCTGGTATCGCTAATGGCTCTGTCGTACGCTCGGCTCGTAGCAAGAACATTGTTTATTACACTAATGGCAATGCTGTCTATGCACATAACGTACTTGCTAATAGTAACTTCCCAACTGCAGCACTGTTCACTGTAGGTAGCAGTTCTGAGAAGATTGTAGACATGGTGTTCTCAGATGATGATAACCTCATCTATGTTGCAACCAATGATACATCGGCATCTATGCCAGGTAGTCTATACTGTTATGACACGCAGACAAATGCTCTACGTTGGTCAAAGCAGCACATTACGGGACGTATTGTGAAGGCATTATTCAGAAATAAATAACATACAAATGATAAGAATGAATTTCTCATTTAAGAACTCTTTACTTGGAGGGGCATTGTTGCTCCTCCTTGTATTGCAAAGTACTGTTGCAAAAGCTGATGATGACAAGTCTAAGTCTAAACCAAAGAAGGAGACAAAGTATGACCGTCTCTTCAAAGATAAAAAGACTGAGACGGCACGTAGTAAGTTTATTACTGTTCATAAGCTTGATAACAAGATTTACTTTGAGTTGCCACGTACTTTGTTGAAGAAGCAGATGATGCTTGGTGGAGTAGTAAACTCAACAACTGATGCATCTACAGTTACTGTTGGTTCAACAAGTTCTAATCCTGTTTTGTTCTATTTTGACATACAGGATAGTTCTGTTGTGATGAAGACTCCTAACAATGTTCTTTTCAAGGAGAATGCTAACTCAGCAGACCTTGATAATGCATTGTCGCTGAATTATCGTGATGGTATTTGGCAGGGCTTTAACATTATGGCTTATAACAACGATAGCTCTGCAGTTGTCTTTGACGTAACTTCTTTGTTAGGTAAACCAACTAACCTCATATCGGTTATGCCAACAAAGAATGGTAACTATAGTATCAAGGCTACTCCTAAGCCTGAACTCTCGTTCATTCGTGGTATAAAGAGTTTTGATACAAATGTTATCGTTAATAATGACTTCACTTATGGTGTGTCTACTTCTCTGATGTCTATGCCTATCGGAGGTGAACGTCCTACAACTGTTGGTGTTAGTTATAGTGTAGCACTTGTGCCAGAGTCTGCAATGCGTCCACGTATTATGGACTCACGTATCGGTGTTAACTACTCAGTTCGTTTGGGAATTCCAAAGGAAGGTGAAGGTACAAAGCGTATCTTCTACTCTCATCGTTGGAATCTTGTACCAAAGGATAAGAAGGCTTATGCTAAGGGTAAGTTGACTCAGCCTGCTAATCCAATCCGTTTCTATTTGGATAATACCTTCCCAGAGGCATGGAAACAGCCAATTCGTGAGGGTGTTCTTGAGTGGAATAAGGCTTTTTGAAAAGATAGGCTTTAAGAATGCTATTGAGGTTGTTGACTTCCCTCAGAAGCAAGGAGATTTCGACCCAGACAACATTCAGTATTCTTGTATTCGCTACATACCAAGTGGTTCTTCATCTGCTCCAAAGAGTGATATATATGTCAATCCTAATACAGGAGAGATTATGGCAGCCTCTATGTTCATCTATTCTGATGTCGAGAAGTTGTTACATAAGTGGCGTTTAATTGAGACAGGTGCTGTTGATCCATCAGTACGTAGCAACCGTTTGTCTGCTGCAAAGTTTGCTGAAGGTTTGAAGATGTTGGTTACAAAGGAAACTGGTAGTATGTTAGGCCTCTTGGATAACCTTGGTGCTTCAGCTACTTATTCTACTGATTCATTGCGTAATGCACGTTTCACGACTACCATGGGACTTGCTCCTTCTGTTATGGATGACGTTCATTACAATTATGTTGCACAGCCAACAGATAATGGTTTACGTCTTGCTCCAAAAGGACTTGGCATGTATGACTACTTTACAATTGATTGGAACTATCGTTACTTCGATACCGATAATGTTTCTATCAATGATGAGAAGAATACACTTGAGGCGTTTGTTGACAAGAAGGTGACAAACCCACGTCTTCGTTATTATGCTGAGCGCAATGCTAAATGGGACCCACGTCTTGCTGCAGGAGCACTTGGTAACGATATGATTGCAAGTGCAAACCTTGCAAATAAGAACTATACAATCGTTGAAAACAACCCTCTCTAAGTGGATTAAGAACGATGAGGATACTCGTATCAAAGATCAGTTATACCTGCAGATATCACAGAATCGTTACGCTTTGTTCAAGCAGGTGTTGAGTAATGTTGGTGGAATGTACCTCAACAATATGAAGATTTCAGCAGGAGTACCACAGTATCAGGTTGTTTCTAAGGATCTTCAGCGTCGTTCACTCTTGTGGTGTTTGCAGGAGGCAATGAGCTTCAAGAAGTATGCTAACCGTAACTTCGAGCGTAAGGGCTACTTGTCAGTAAGCTATTATGACCAGAGTTTAGAGTTCATGGGCTATGATTTGATGGCAGCACGTATGCGTGTGGCTATCACTTCTTACTTGAATCCAAACAGTTACACACAGAAAGAGTACTTTGATGATATCTATAACACTCTCTTCAAGAGTGTTGCTGAGATGCGCGCACCATCTCAGGGCGAGCGTGTTTTGCAGCGTGCATTCATGAGTCAGGCACAGAGTGTTGTCTCTAAGGCTACTGGAAATGGTGGTTCTGGTGGTGGTTCTGGTTCCAGCATGGCTTTGAAGGGTGATGATCTTGGTGCTACTCCGGGCTTTGGTGACCCATCTCAGAATCTTGCTCCAACAGTTGATATCACACTCGCAGACAACTCAGAGCTTTACTTCTACAACTGTCTTTTGAAGTTGAGAACAGCTTTGGAGAAATGTTTGAAGGCAAACTTGCCACTTGAAGCGCGTACACACTATGAGATGATGCTCTTCAAAATCAATAAGACAATGGAGGTGAAGAAATGAGAAAGACTTCATTTTTATCAATGAAATCGGTTCATGCAACCCTATTAGCAGTGGGATTCTTGAGCCTTTCACTGTCAGCACAGGCTTTCCCTTTCTTTAAAAAGAAGAAAAAGAAGGCTGCAACCACTACTTCTGTGGTGAAGAAAGATGCCTATGAGCGTATTCTAACCGAAGAGAAGACAGACTCTGCAAAGGGACCATTCGTTTCGTTCTATAGAACAGGTGAAAAACTCTTCATGGAGTTGCCACCTTCTTCTATCGGTCGTGACATGCTGATTGGTGCTACAATTTCATCTGTATCAAGCCCGCAGTTTGCTGAGGTAGGTACTCGTGCTGGTTCTGTTTCACACGTGCGTTTTGTAGAGAAGGATAGCTCTATCGTAATGCAGGCTATCAACTCTGAATTACTCGACGCCCTACCAGCAGGCAATGCGAAACAGGCACAGGCTACGAACTATCGTAACCTTGACTTCTATAGCTTCCCTATCAAGGCAAGAAACAAGAAGACTGGTGGTATTCTCTTTTGATGTATCTTCTTTCTTTTTGAGAGAGAGTAAGTATTTCCCAGTGATTGCAAAGGTTGCTGGTCCATATCGTGTGGATGCTGACTTAAAGCCAGAATGGATTAAGGTCACTTCTTTGAAGTCGTTTGCAAACAACGCTTGTATCTCGATGGAGCGCAACTACGTTACCAATATGACTGGTAATAGTGGTGGTGTGGCTATTAGCAATCATCCTGTTTCTATCGGTGTACAGTTTACTTTGGCTCTTTTGCCAGAGGATAAGATGACTCCACGTCTGAGTGATACTCGTCTTGGCTACTTCCTTACACCGAAGTCTATCGTCAATGACAGTCTTATCGACCATGCAAGCTTTATCAATCGTTGGCGTGTAGAACCAAAAGACCCTGCTGCTTACTTTGCAGGTCAGCTCAGTGAGCCAGTAAAACCTATTGTGTTCTATATCGATAATGCGTTCCCTGAAAAGTGGAAGCCAGCGATGCGGAATGCTGTTCTTAGATGGAATAAGGCTTTCGAGCGTATCGGTTTCAAGAATGTGATGCAGGCAGTGGACTTCCCAACCAATGATCCAAACTTCGATCCAGATAACTTCCAGTATTCTTGCATTCGTTATCTGCCTACTGCTACAGAGAATGCAATGGGTCCATCATGGGTTGATCCTCGTACAGGTGAGATTATCACAGCGACCGTATTGGTGTATAATGATGTTGTGAATGTCATCAATAGCTGGCGATTTATTCAGACATCACAGCTTGATCCTGCTGCACGAACATTGGATATGCCTGATAGCATTTTGTTACCAACATTGGAGTATATTGTAACTCACGAGGTAGACATACACTCGGACTGATGCACAACATGGCTGCATCGGCTGCAATCCCAACTGATTCGCTTCGTTCAGCAAGCTTCACACAGAAGTATGGTACGACAGCATCTATCATGGACTATGCTCGTTTCAATTATGTTGCACAGCCAACAGATAAGGGCGTGTCACTGACTCCTCCTGAGTTGGGTGTCTATGATAAATATGCTATTGAGTGGGGATACCGTGTTTTCCCTAACTCAAAGAGTTTCAGAGATGACGTAAAGCCATTGATGGCACTTGTTGAGTCTCATGATAACGACCCAATGTATCGTTACGTACTTCAGCAGTCACGTTATCGTTATGACCCAACCGCCATTGAGGAGGATCTCGGTGACGATGCTGTGAAGTCAAGTACATACGGTCTTAAGAACCTTGAGTATATCCTCAGTCATTTTGATGAGTGGATTCCAGACGGTACTGATGGTACTCGTAAGGCTAAGCTCTATCGTCAAATGGTTTCTCAAGCTTACGGTTATGCTCGTAATGTCTATGCTGTCATTGGTGGTATCAAGCTGAATCAGACCACAGAGTCTTCTGGTATTCCTCGTTATGAGGTGATGCCTAAGGAGAAACAGCGTGCTGCTGCAATGTGGTTGTTACAGGAAGCACGCAAGTTTGGTAAGCGTGGTGTTGAGAGTATTGAGAATCGTCTACCTCAGATCAACTCTCATCCTTACAAACATTGGCAGGTGGTATTCAGGAAATGGCTCTTTCAGCAACTGCGCGTTTAGCATTGAGCTATTATGCTGACTCTACTTCTTATTCTCCATTGGAGTATTGCGAAGATACGTATAACAATGTTTGGGCTAAGACAATTGCTGGTGATGAGAATCTTGACGATGATGATATAGCCATGCAGCAACTCTATGTTGAACGTCTGAAGGCTAACATTGTTGAGGTTAGACAGGTTGGTAAGGTGCGCAGCTTGCGTGATGATAAGCAGGATGTGGCTTTCCTTGGCTTTGGTGTTGGTTATGGTGAGCCAGAGACGATGTGGACAGAGACCATCGATCGCACAGCTGAATATGTGTTCCACTATGCACAGAGCTGCAGAAGCTACTTGAGGAGCGCATCAAGACAACGAAGGATACAACTATCAAATCTCAGTATGAGTTGATGTATGCACGTGTCCAGCGTTATATGAATGATTAATCTTCCGTGTTAACATACATTTCAGAGGGTATATCTTAGACGTTTGTGTCTTGGATATACCCTCTTTCTTTGTACGTAATATTGCTGCGCACATGACGTGTTAAGGCTTCGCACATATTGTGCTAAGGCTTCGCACCAATGGTGCGGAGTACTAAACAACATTTAATGTCTTACCAAAGCAGAGCCAATTGGGTGTAAGTAGGGAGTTGTTTAGGCAGAAGTAAACTTGGCCTATTGGGTCATAGGCTAAGTTTATTGGTGCTTTTCTGCCGTCTATAATCTGTTCTTTTCAGCCTGTCCAGCACCTGTACCCTTGTATTTGCTTCGTGAAGTGTTGAACTTATAGGTAACAGTTAGAACAAACTGACGGCTGTCGTATGTACCAATATATTGAGTCTCCATAGACTCTGTGTAGCTAATTCCTCCTTCTTTTTGGGTATGGAACAAGTCTGTTCCACCAATACGAAGTGCGAGTCTGTCTTTTAGGAAAGACTTGGTAAGGTTGATGTCAAGCGAACCTCTATTGCTTGCTAATGAGGCAATTTCGCCATCGCCTTTTGTAACGAGGTAGGACTCCATTGATAGCAACCAACCTTTTCCAAAGTCAAAGGTGTTGTTAAAGCTGAATTGCCAGATTGGTTTGTTCAGCTTATAGGTCTTTGTACTTGTATGTAATGTGAGCCATTGCTTCTTCATTAATGCCGTGAACTCAGGTGTCCAGATACCGATTGTTGGCGAAAGCTAACTGAGTAGATATTGTCTTGATGCTTGGAAGATTCGTGTAGGTAAGACGTGAGATAGCTGAGTTATGACTGTCTTGTTCGCTCCAGAAGACAATGGCGTGACGACGGTCATTGTAAGAGATGCCAAACTGGATGAACTTCCACATAGCTCCTAAGCTTATGTCGTGGATATATTCGTGCTGAAGCAGTGGGTTACCCGACTGCATCAAGAAACGATTGCCGTATGTAACGTTATTGCTTAACTGACGGTAAGAAGGACGACATGTCCTCGCTGCATAGCTTAATTGCATCTGTAGGTCTCCTATTTGAGTAGCTGCAGAGATGCTTGGGAATAAGTTGCTGAACGAACGACTCTGATTAGCAATGTGCTGTCCGTTTTCATAATAGTTGAAGTGTACCGCCTCCCAGCGCAGACCAGCTGTCAACTGGCAGATAGATAGCTGGTGTTTGTATTCCATAAAAGGAGCGATATTCGACTCTTTTAGCTGTGCGGATGAGCTTGGGACATAGTTTTCAGGATTGCTATACGTGTCATTGCGGTTCGTATAGGTATATTCTGCACCCACTGACAGATTACCTCCTAAAACAGGATAGCCCAAGGTTAGCTTAGAAGCAAAGAGCCTGTTGCGCTCTTGATTGTCGGAAGTCACGGTGCGACTGACCTTGTTGCGACTTTTTTCTCGAGAGGTAGTATGGTTATTTTGCTTGTTATAAAGATAATCAGCATTGAAGTCTATGTCCATCTTTCCTATCTTTCCAACATAGTAGAGATTAATGAATTGGGAAGGACGATGGGACTGCTTGCATGTTGCAAAGGTGTTAATATGGTCGTAGAAAGTCCCGTTTGCCGTTACATCACTACTAATAAAAACAGATAGGGGGAAGTCATGAGGGAAGTTAATCATGTATTTGATACCGACAGAATTGCTGTCATTCAACTGATAGTCTGCTCCTATAATATTCTTGAAAATAGAATTCTTATCGGGGACTTTTTGCGTGAAATCCTGCTGCCAGAGGGTGTCAGCGTGAACAATAGTAGTTGTTGTGCTGTGTTCGAGGCTGTTGTCAAGTGAATAGCCATGCCCACCAAAGAGTTCTAAACGCTTATGGCGATACTTCCAGTTGACCCGTTCCGAGAGGTCTACATTCTCCGATTGGTAGTAGGCAGAGCGTACATCGAAACCAAAGCCGTCGCCTACAGCCTTCTTTGTGCGTATCTTTACGACTGCTCTTACTGCTGCATTATATCGGCTTCCGGGGTTGCTTATCACCTCAACGCTCTTGATATCGCTTGACTTTAGGCGTTCAAGCTCTGTCGCATCACGCATCTGACGACCGTTGATATAGATGATAGGTGTACCTCTACCAAATACTTCGTAGCCATCTTTCTTCTTTGTCAGTCCCGGAACATGTGCAAGAACATCCTCACAAGTGCCGAGTTTGCTTAGTATGGTGTTTTCTATGTTCGTTTGTAAACCCTCTGTTGTCATCTTATGCAAGGGAGCATTGCCTTTGACGACCACCTCTTTCATCATTTTTGCATCTTCTTTCAGTACGATAGTAAGGTTGTCTTGGTTGGAAAGAACCGTAGTGAAGGGCTCATAACCTACAAAGGAGGCTTTAAGGATATTACCTAATGTAACCTCCTTGAAGTTAAAACTACCATCATCAGCGGTTGTTGTGCCAACAATGAAGGTAGAATCCTTGGCTGAAAGAATAATGACATTTGCGTAGGGGATAGGCTTCTTGTTTTCATCAAGCACCTTTCCAGATACGGATTGTGCATTAGCTCGAAGTCCAGTGCAGAACAGAAGGAGGATAAGTAATAGTTTTTCCATAACTCATGAAGTTAAGTGAAACGAAAGGTTCAAACTCAGTTGCGCTTTAAAAAAGCGATAGGTTTCTGATACAAAGGTATAAAATTATATGATTACTAATAAAAAAAAAGGAAAAAAACTTTCAGTTTAATGTGTCTTTTCTTAGTTGTGAGGTGGTTTAGAGATAAGACTTTATGTAGAAAAAAGCCATACCAGAATCCAATCAAAGGATTACTGATATGGCTTTATATTTATAAGTGTTTTAGCTTAGAGCAGAGCGTCGAACTTCTCTTTGAGAACGTCCTTTGAAGCTGCGCCAACAAACTTGTCTACCAACTGACCACCCTTAAAGAAGAGGATGGTTGGGATGTTACGTACACCGAAATCAATGGCTACGTCATCATTCTCCTCAACATCACACTTACCTACAACAATCTTACCATCGTACTCTTCAGCAAGTTCAGAGATGATAGGACCAATCATCTTGCAAGGACCACACCATGTTGCCCACAAATCAACTACCAATGGTAATTCACCATTCTTGTAAGTCTCTAAATTCTCGTTAGTAATTACTACTTCCATTTTTATTCTGTTTATAAGTTTATTAATATTGTCTTTTCTATCTATTTACTCATCATCAAAGATTGTGCCACTTTTGATTTAGTTTATATGGAACTCCATCTTCTCATTCGACGAGATAAAGTCTATCAGCGTACGGTCGACATTAACGCCACCATTCTTACTCCTTAGCATAAGAACTGTGTTGTCAGGCGTTCGCAACTGTATGTAAAGTTGTGTGTTACCGATATGTTCCTCGATGACTGTTGCTAATTCCGAAACGAAGGCATCGTCTAATGCTGTTGCGTCCATAGAGATGGTAAAGCGTTCCAAACGATTTTGTTTCACGTCATAGAGTTGCTCAATCTTCTGCACTTTTAGCTCTAACATGTCAGGATTATTGCGGTAACGAGGCTGGCACTTAGCTGTTATATAGACGGTGTAGTTCATCTTCAGGAGGTTGTTCCACCGTGCCCAGTCGTCACCAAACAATGCTAATTCGCCCGTTCCCTCAAAGTCTTCTATCGTGACAAAGCCGAAAGGCTTACCAGTCTTTTGTGAGAAGCGTTCGTTAACGGATGTGACAATACCACCAAATGTCACTTCGTCAGCTTTGCCAATTCTGTCATATTCGCATTGCGACCAATCTTAGAGCAGCGAGTGTTACACATATTATTCAGTACAACACTGTATTCATCGAGTGGGTGGGCTGACAGATAGATACCAACAAGTTCGCGCTCCTTGTTCAATTTCTCAATAGTAGGCCACTTCTCTGCCTTTGGCGCAATAGGATGGACTACATCAATAGCATCCATACCTCCGAAGAGGGAGTTCTGTTGTTGTGCCTTTTCAGCTTGGAAAAGCTGACCATAACGGACGATGGTATCTAAGAACAAATCACCCTTTGCAGTGACTGCAAAGTATTGTTCTCGCTGTAAACCGAAGCTGTCGAAGCCACCACTATAAGCCAAACTTTCAAATGCTTTGCGGTTCACATTACTGAGGTCGACACGCTCAGCAAAGTCATATATATCCTTATAAGGGCCATTCTCCATGCGTTCACGTACAATACTATCAGCCGCACTTGCGCCCATTCCCTTGATAGCAGAGAGTCCGAAGCGAATCTCACCATGCTTGTTCACACCAAAGCCTATCTGACTCTCGTTGACATCAGGACCAAGGGTTGCAATCTTCAGTGCCTTACATTCCTCCATCAACTTAGTGATTTCGGTAATCTGACTGAAGCGACGTGTCATCAACGCAGCCATATATTCGGCTGGATAATGCGCCTTCATGTAAGCTGTCTGATAAGCTACCCATGAGTAGCAAGTGGCATGTGACTTATTGAAAGCATAGCTGGCAAACTTCTCCCAGTCGCTCCATATCTTCTCAAGAACCTGTGGATCGTGTCCGTTCTCTTGTCCTTGCTTGATGAACTTAGGCTTCATCTTGTCAACGATAGCCTTCATCTTCTTACCCATTGCCTTACGAAGGGCATCACTCTCACCACGTGTAAAGTTCGCCAACTGGCGACTCAAGAGCATTACTTGCTCCTGATAGACTGTGATACCGTATGTGTCTTTGAGGTACTTCTCCATACATGGGATGTCGTACTTTACCAAAGAAGGATCGTGTTTACGCTTGATAAAGTCAGGAATATAGTCCATTGGACCCGGACGATAGAGCGCATTCATGGCGATGAGGTCTTCAAACACGGTCGGATGAAGCTCACGGAGGTACTTCTGCATACCTGCCGACTCAAACTGGAAAGTACCAACGGTCTGTCCACGTTGATAGAGTTGGTAGGTTAATTCGTCATCAATAGGAATCTTCTCAAGGTCAATCACGTCGCCAGTTGTCTGCTTAACAACCTTGCAAGCTTCCTTTAATTCGGAAAGTGTTTCAGTCCAAGGAAGTCCATTTTGATAAGACCAGTAGATTCAATCACATGACCATCATACTGAGTTACAGGTACTTTCTTCTCTGGGAAGTCTGGGTCTGTAGCCGTGGAGATAGGCACCCATTCATCAATAGGGTTACGACATATAATGAATCCGCAGGCATGGATACCCGTTCCACGTACTGTCCCCTCCAGCATCTTGGCGTATTTAATCGTATTACGCTCCCTTATGTCTTCACTAACCTCTGCATTCTGCAACTCTGGGGTACACTTGATAGCATTCGTTAAGTTCATCTTCATGCCATCAGGTAAGCGTTCTGGAATCGCCTTACAAAGGGCATTAGAGACATCTAACGGTAGTTTCTCTACGCGAGCAACATCCTTAATGGAGTTCTTCGTTGCCATTGTAGAGTAGGTAATAATATGTGCACAGTTCTCGTGTCCGTACTTATCCATTACCCACTGCAGCACACGTCCGCGGCCATCATCATCGAAGTCGGTATCAATATCAGGGAGGTTGACACGGTCAGGGTTGAGGAATCGCTCAAAAAGTAGGTCATACTTCAATGGATCAATCTGCGTAATTCCTAAGCAATAAGCCACTACAGAACCAGCAGCTGATCCACGACCTGGACCCACCATTACGTCTAATTCCTGCCGTGCAGCATTGATAAAGTCTTGTACTATGAGGAAGTAACCAGGGAAACCCATCGTCTTCATGACGTGTAACTCAAAGCGAATATGATTCTTAACCTCGTCAGAAAGAGGGTCGCCATATAGTTTTTTGGCACCATCGTAGGCTAACTTCGCAAGATAATCGGCTTCAAACTTAATGCGATACATCTTCTCATAGCCTCCTAAACGGTCGATAACCTTCTGTCCTTCTTCAGGGGGGAAGAGGGTTCTCGCCATTCTCATCGGTGGTAAACTCCTTGTATAAGTCTTCCTCAGTGAACTTCTTTTTCCATTCTTCTTCCGTTCCGAAGTCTTCTGGGATGGGGAAGAAAGGCATGATAGGACCATGATTAATATCGTAAGACTCTACCTTATTTAGGATTTCCAGCGTATTTGTCATTGCTTCTGGGATGTCTGAGAATATCTCATTCATCTCTGCACGCGTTTTAAACCACTCTTGTTTAGAGTAACGCATACGCTTAGGATCATCTAAATCTTCATTTGTTGAAAGACATAGTAAGTGGTCATGTGCCTCGGCGGTCTCCTTGTCTTCGAAGTGACAGTCATTGGTACATACAATCTTTATACCATATTCTTGTGCAAACTTCATGAGTACTTTATTGGCTTTCTGCTGTAAAGGATAAGCCTCACGGTTTGCCACTAAACTTGGGTCTTTTACTTCATGGCGTTGTAACTCAAGGTAGAAATCATCTCCAAAGACACGATGATACCATTCGCAAGCTTCTCTTGCCCCCTCGATATCATCATGTATAATCTTGTTAGGGACTTCACCTGCAATACAAGCTGTACACACAATCAGTCCCTCATGATACTTCTCAAGCTGCTCACGGTCCGTTCGGGGACGATAGTAATAACCATCTACCCACGCATTAGATACAAGTTTAATAAGGTTCTTGTATCCTGTATAGTTCTTTGCCAATACGATAAGATGGTAGCCTGAATTGTCATGCATACTCTTATCCTTATCATGCATTGTGCGACGTGCTACATACATCTCACATCCGAAGATAGGCTTGAAAGGCTCTTCACCCTTCTCTTTCCTACCTTTATTGACCTTAGCACAATAGTCAGCAAACTCTTTTATGCCGAACATTACACCATGATCAGTAATTGCCATACCCTTCATTCCGTCTGCAATAGCCTTATCAACAAGGCGTGTAACCTTAGACTGACCATCAAGAATAGAATAATTGGTGTGGACGTGTAAATGTACGTAATCTTCCATTGAACTTATGCGTTTTTGAGCTGTAAAGTTACTATGAAAAGCCGACATAACAAAAGATTGAGAGTGAAAATTTGTGGAAATGACAAAAAAGAAGTACCTTTGCAACAAAACAAATACGTCGTTTATCGACCATGGGAAAAATAAAAAAGAAACTCAAAAAGATTAGAATCCATCACGAAGGGACAAATACACTGCTCTACGGAGGTATAGGTCTTGTCCTTATAGCTTTGGTTCTCTGGTTTGCAGTTCCAACGAAGATACCATTTTGGATTTTTACAGTCGTGTTCGGTACTGTCTATGGTATAGTACTTAATTTCTATCAGTGTCCTATCCGCTATTTTGGTAGTGAGGATACGGAGGGTATTGTCGTAGCTCCTGCTGACGGACATATCGTTGTAATAGAAGAAGTAGACGAAAACGAATATTTTCATGAACGCCGATTGATGATTTCAATCTTTATGAGTCTATGGAACGTTCATGCCAATTGGTTCCCTGTAGATGGAGTAGTAAAGTCTGTACAGCATTTTGATGGTAACTTCCACAAGGCTTGGTTACCTAAGGCAAGTGAGGAGAACGAACATGCAGATACTATCATCACAACTCCTGATGGTACAGACATCCTCTGTCGTCAGATAGCAGGTGCTATGGCACGCCGTATCGTGACATACGCTAAACCTGGTGAAGATTGTTATATTGATGAGCATCTTGGTTTTATTAAGTTAGGTAGTCGTGTTGATATCTTCCTTCTGTCGGCTCTGAGGTATGTGTTAAGATGGGACAGTCGACAACGGGTGACCAAACAGTGATTGCTAAGTTGAAGCCAAATAACAAGTAAAGATGAAGAAACATATTCCTAATAGTATTACTTGTTGCAACCTTATCTCTGGTTGCATCGCTATTGGTTTTGCTTTTGCAGGCAAGATAGAGGTTGCTTTGCTATTTATTATTATAGGTGCTGTGTTTGATTTCTTTGATGGAATGGTGGCACGCTTACTGAATGTTAGTTCTCCTATTGGTAAAGAGTTAGACTCTTTGGCAGACGTTATTACTTTCGGTGCAGCACCATCAGCTATCATCTTTTCACAGTTATACGTAATGTCTTATCCTGTTTTTCTTGAGCCATTACGCGACTATCTGCCTTATACAGCCTTTATCATGGCAGCTTTCTCGGCATTGCGTCTTGCAAAGTTCAATCTTGATGAACGTCAGGCATTAGGTTTTATAGGATTGCCAACACCAGCGAATGCACTTTTTTGGGGTTCACTTCTTGTAGGTGTAGGGGAGAAGTTAGAGACTCGTCCTTGGGTTTTATACTTCCTCCTTGCAGGTATTCTGATTAGTTCTTGGCTGCTCGTTTCAGAGATTCCAATGTTTGCTTTAAAGTTCAAGCACTGGTCATTCAAGGGTAATGAGGTGAAGTATCTCTTCTTGATTACTTGTTGTCCATTGGTAGTCATCTTTGGTATCTCGTCATTTGCTATTATCATTGCATGGTATGTGATACTATCAGCTATCGTAAAACAATCCCCAACAGAACAGTAAGGGGTATAAGTTCAAAGCTATGTCAATTATTGCTTTTATTCTGAAGTTTGCATTCTTCTTCTTTATAGCGTTTTTTGTGATTATCTTATGGGTGGCTTTTGCATTCTATAAGCAGATGACACGCGCACGTCGTCAGTTTAATCCTAACAACTATCAGTATCAAGAACCAAGCTCTACAGAGAATACTATTATCGATAATCGCCCAATAGAGGAACGCCGTAAGCAGGTAATTCCAGACAGCGAAGGTGAGTATGTTGACTTCACCGAGTCTGATGATACTCAATCATAATAAGATGTAATAGAATCATTATATACAAAAAAATATAGGACAAGTCAATGTGATTTGTCCTATTTTTTTATCTGTACATTTTTCAATTGATGCTTAATTGCATTCGAATTAAGTCTTAATTGGCTTCTAAAAGGTGCCCTTTTGAGGTCTTACTAACGCCCTTTTAAGAGGCTTATAAAGCACCTTTTTCTTTTTTTGCTGTTTTGTAACATTTTGAATACAAGACAGTTACAAGTGTGTTCAAAAAAATGCGTTTTTATCCCTATAAATTGCCCAATGAACGGCAATTTATGTAAAGATATTTCGCATTCGCATAAACTACTTTTTGATGCTCCTTTCTTGTTAACAACTCAACTTACGAGTACCATCTGGTTGTTCTTCAATCGTAACCTTGATGACATTTTCAGGGAGGATTTCCTCGATGAGTTCTGGCCATTCTAACAAGCAGAGGTTACCACTATAGAAGTAGTCCTCATATCCCATGTCATATACTTCTTCCAACTTCTTGATACGATAGAAGTCAAAGTGATAGATTGGGTCACCGTTGCCATCCGTATATTCGTTGATAATAGCGAAAGTAGGGGAGGTAATAACATCTTCTACGCCCAAGACTTCGCAAAGAGCCTTGATAAAAGTGGTCTTTCCTGCACCCATCTTCCCATAGAAAGCGAATACCTTTCCTTCACCCATCCCCTTGACAAATTCCTTTGCAGCCTCATGGATAGTATCGAGGCTTTTGATTGTAATTTCCATATTGTTTTCTTTTTATTCTGTTTATGCGGTAGTTGGTTATAAGTAGCTTGGCAATCAATAGTTTTTTATAAGTCTTTGATAGCTTTATAGACTTCTATTTCTGACCATTTCTGCCACAACCATCCTATTCTTTAGATATTCATTTCCTTATACGACAAATCCTCTGGCTCATCTTGTAGATAACTTTTGAGGAAATCTCCCCTCCTTTCGGAGGGGTTGGGGGAGGCTTCCTCTTACCTCTTCCTCGGACTAAGTGTTGCCAATGGCACAATCATCTCTTCCATTGAGATACCTCCGTGCTGGAATGTATCTTTATAGTAAGAGACGTAATAGTTATAATTATTCGGATAAGCAAAAAACGAGTCGCCTGTTGCAAAGACATAGCTTGTGCTGAGGTTTGGTGCAGGGAGCTGTGCAAGATGAGGATTCTTGATAGCGAATACCTGACGTGCATCGTAGTTGAGGCTCTTTCCTAATTTATAACGCAGATTGGTATTCGTATTGCGGTCACCGATAATCTTGATTGGATTCGTCGTACGGATAGAACCGTGATCGGTTGTAATGATGACCTTATAGTCAGACTGCGCCAACTCTTTGAATACATCTGCCAATACGCTATGTTGGAACCAACTGAGCGTAATAGAGCGATATGCGCTCTCGTTACTTGCTAATTCACGTATCATTCTCATTTCTGTGCGAGCGTGAGAAAGCATGTCGACGAAGTTTACTACAAGTACATTGAGGTCGTTCTGCGCAAGGTTCTTATATTGCTGCATGAACTTGTCGGCACCGGTAGAGTCGTTAATCTTATGATAAGAGAACTTATCATGTCGGCGATAGCGGTCTATCTGTGTCTGTATGAGTGGTTCCTCGTTGAGGTTTTTACCTTCTTCCTCGTCTTCATCTACCCATAGTTGTGGGAACATTGTTGCTATCTGCTTTGGCATAAGACCGCTGAAAATAGCATTACGAGCATACTGTGTGGCAGTTGGAAGAATACTCATGTAGAGGTCTTCTTCAATGTCAAACATGTCGCCAATCTCTTTTGAGAGAATGCGCCATTGGTCGAGTCGGAAGTTATCAATGACGATGAGAAACACCTTCTCACCTTTGTCAATGAGTGGGAACACCTTACTTTTGAAGATATCAGTACTAAGCAACGGACGATTATCATCGTTGTTCGTCTGCTGTTTCTTCTGTCCAGCCAATTTAGAGAAGCTATTGCTGACTTTGTTGTCTTGTGGTGCTACCCAATCAAGATAGTTCTTCGCAATGTATTTAGCAAAAACCATTGTTGGCTTCTTCCTTTTGCATCTTCAACATCTCGGTCATATTGCTATCAGCACTGCTTAGTTCCAGTTCCCAATGTACAAGCTTTCGATAGACGTCCTTCCAGTCATTGAATGTTCGGCAGTCGGCTATCTGCATAGCAATTTGTTGGTAGTTCTGCTGATAACCGCTTTGAGTTACTTCCGTAACAATCTCTTTTTGGTGGATATTCTTCTTCAGTGTAAGGAGAATCTGATTAGGGTTGACAGGCTTAATAAGGTAATCGGCAATCTTTGCACCGATTGCTTGGTTCATAATATCTTCCTCCTCGCTCTTCGTTACCATGACGATAGGGGTGGCAGGTTGAATCTCCTTAATACGTTGTAACGTCTCTAAACCTGATAATCCAGGCATCTGCTCGTCCAAGAGAACGAGATCGAATGTCTGTGTTTGGCATTGGTCAATGGCATCAGTACCATTGCTGACCGTCACCACTTCGTATCCTTTCTTCTCAAGGAAGATGATATGAGCCTTTAACAACTCAATCTCATCATCTACCCAAAGTAACAATCCATTGCTCATAGCTGTTATCTCCTTTCCTTAGAACCCCTCCAAATCGTAGTATTCATCTTCGATATCGTTCTGGATGGGCTGGTTCTTTTTATTATTCTTATTGTTTGTCTTGTTCTGTTGTGGCACTTCATCACCGAAGTAGATTATCGGACCGTCATCCGAAACCTTCTTCTTCTGCACAGGAGTGGTCTGCGACTTCTGTGTAGAAGACTGTTGCGTCTTTGGTGCTGTAGGCTTAGTAGCCTTGTCCATTGTCACCGGTTTTGTTATCTTTGCTGGTGCTACTGGAGTCGTAGGCTTAGCTGGTATAACAGGCTTAGTTGTCTTGTTTGGAGTTGTTGGCACTGTTGGCTTAGCCGGTGTCACAGGGGTAGTTGGCTTTGCAGGTTCCTCCTCTGGTATGAAGTAGGTGCCGTTGTCGTCCAGTACAGGCTTTTTCTCCTCCGTTATAGGCTTCTTTTCTTCTATTATAGGCTTCTTTCAGTTGCAGGTTTCTTATCTTCTACAACTGGCTTCTTGTCCTCTACAGGAATCTCAAAGGTATTGTTATCTTGTTCGATTACCTTCTGTTCCGTCTTCTTAGGCTTTGATTCCTCCATTGGGATAGTCATCGTGTTGTCAACAGGTACGTCCTGTGTGTCAGGATAGAGGTCAGGATCATTTGCATGTTTCTGTTCTATCTCCTGCTGTATATCGCGTTCACGTGGTGTTGCAACCTCAGCTGGCTCACTCAGTAAGTATCTTTGTGTCACGACTAAAGGTGCAAAATGCTTTGCATAGAACGCCTCGTAGTCCTTGTAACTATATATTGTTCCTATCAGTTTAAGGTTCTTTTCGCTGATAATAATTCCCTTTGTACTCTTGCCCATTTGCTGTGCTACAGCCTGTGATGCGAATAATTGACGTGCATATTGATAAGCCTCATCAAAGCTACGGAAGCCTGATACCTGCATCTGATGTAAGCCATTGAGGTCTTCTATCTCAATTTCAAAGTTACGAACGAGGAAGTTTGTGAAGTTGAATCGTGCTAATTCGAATAGTAACTTGTTCTCTTTCAGGGAGTCAGGGTGGTACACTAACAGGAACTTAAAGTCTATATCACGCTCTGAAGAAAGCTTAGCTTGTTGTATGCTATCGCTATCTTTCATTACGTTTGCACGATAGCTCCAAATGTCGTCAAGGTCAAACTTACCTCCACGCAGCTTCTTTCCTGCTTGCACACCATTAATAATCATACCCGCCATCTCGCTTATACGACTGTTAGGATACTTCTGTACAACCTCTTTCATGTCGTTGACACAACCCGTAGGATCGCCATTGTTCAGTTTTCCTAAGCCTCCTATGAAGAGGAACTTATCCCTATTGGCACCCATTGGGAAGCGTGAATTCGAGATGCGAGTGTTAGCTGCGACCTCACCATATCGACCTTGTTTGAAGGCTTCGTAGGTTGCTGCATAAAGAGAATCTTCTATCTGTACACCGAAACGAAGGTTCTGTTTGTAGTACGGATCAGTAAGGAGAGCAGTCCACTTACTCTTTGGGAACTTCTGACTTAGGCGTGTAACATAGTTCTCAGCCACCTGTGGTTCATTCTTACGCATGTAGAGTAGGTAGAGATGATAGTACACATCATCCATCTGTTCATAGTCAGGATAGTTGTCACTCACACGCCTTAAGGCCTTTTCTGCTAACCGAAGGTTGTCGAGTCTGTCCTTAAAGATAACACCAGAATGGTGCAAACCATCTTCTAATATCTTATTACTTGCCTCCAACTGTTCCGCAGTGAACGGTATCTGTGACAGATAATACTCACGTTTATGAGGGTCATTCTTAAGCGAGTCAGCTGCTTGTTTGATAGAATCTTGTCGTGCTTCAGCGTGCATGATAGAATCCCTTTGCTGCTCTGTAAGTTCAATAGGCATGTTGGTATTGCCTATTTTGCCCACAACACTTTGATTAATGCGCTGCCAGTTATCAACATTCTCTCGTTTACCCCATAGTTGTTGGAAGGTAGTCTTACCTTGTTGAACCGCTGTTGGGTTATAGAAATACCACGTATTTCCTTGCTGTTGTCTATTATTTAAAGGCTTAGGCGTCCCAAGGTTATTGTTTCCAAAGTTGCCATCCATACCTTGCTGCTGTCCATTATTCATTGCAGTCTGCAGCTGTCGTTCTTCTTTTTCTTTCTTTTTAAGGGCAGTAATGACACGATCAATGGCAGCATTACGCTCTTGTTCAGAGCATTTTGCAAGATATTGAAGCGAGTCTTGGAGCTGTACGGCATCTGTATAAGGAGCTAACTCGTCCAATATCTTTGAACGTTCAGACAACTGCTCATAGTCTTTGCGGTCCTTATCAAGGAGTCCGATAGCTTCTCCATAGCATCGTTTTGCATCTCCAAAGCGCTCCTTTGCCCAATAGAGATCACCGAGGTGGAGCAGTAAAACGCCTTTCTCGATACCACTTCTTGTAGCCTTCTTGTTACCCAACTCGTATGCATTTATAGCTGCCAGTGTGTCTCGTGCAGCAAGGTGTATATTGCCCATAGCGTAATACACCTGGTCAAGATACTCCTTGTTATTGTCCGAAGCAGCCATTTGCTTGAGCTTACTAATCATCTTCTTCGTCTGCCCCTTAGCGGTAACTTCAGTCTGAGCAATACGTGCATTGAACTCTAATTCATAGGGAGGGTTGGTACGAATTACACGTTGGAACGCTTTGTAGGCTTCCTCATTTCTGCCGAGTGAAGCCAATACCTGTCCAAGTAGATACAACTCACGAGCCTTCTGCTTCTTACGCATTTCATGCTTGATAACCTTTTGGAGATAAGGAACAGCCTTCTCAAACTCACCTGAATGCAGGTAATAATCAGCATAGGTATAGTCCCACTCTTTCACAGCTCGCCAGTCCAAAGAGTCGCGCTGCATATTCCGAATGACATCCTCAGCATCATAGAGCCAGTCTTGTTCTATGTAACATTTAGCTAACCAAGCCCTTGCTTTCCCATAGATTGCAGGTTGTCCTTTGTAGATGCGGCTCATATAAGCAAAGGTAGCAGCCGCTTCTTCAAAAGGCACCTTTATGGAATTGTGAACGTCCCCATGAGCATCCATGCCTTTCCATAAGAAGGGTTATATTCACGGCGTGATAGCCATTCTATGTCCTTTTTCTGTCTTTCGTCTGCTCTTTGTCCATTCTGGTCTTTTTCTTGATACTATGCTTTTGCAATCGCCTTCTCAGCCTTTTTCTATAGCCCTATCGAAAGTTACCCTTTTCCTAAGTCACGACTATTCTTATTGCCGACAGTATAGAGTGGGATGAGTTCTGTGAAGTTATCCTTATTTCCCTTCTCCTTCTCTAATGAACCATCAATATAAGCTTGTGCACCGTTATAGTAGACGTTATAACGTGTATTGAAGGCATGCCACCAACGCGTTTGCGCGGTGTTATTCTTTGTTGAGCAACTAATAATTGTTAGTACACTGATTGCCAACAGAGAGGGGATAATATGTCTTAATACTCTTTTTCTTCACATTTTTATTTTATTGTTCTGTTCTAAAGCATGTATCTTCAGACAGCAATAGATACAGATATAACAAGCTTAACCTTCTATCATTGTTATCAATTCATCTTTAATTTGATTGGGTAGGTTGATTTCCCGAAGGATAAGGCTTCTGTTCCAACCTTTTCACCTCATGGGGTTGCATTGTATAGAGAATAGTAGCAAACTCTTCAACCTCCTCGTCTGTATATTGGTCAGACGGCCTACCACGAAAAACGATCAAGTTCTTCATCGTCATAGTATTCTACGCCTTTTCACAGCTGCTTCCATCATACATACCTGTTCGCATTTGTCATCTGTTCCATCACAAGAAGAACAATCCCCAGATGTCGGCATGACAATATCTGGCTCACCTTCTTTCTTCTTGGTGAGCTTTGTTGCGATAGCAGCTATAATCGCTAAGATTAAAAGAGAACCTATGCCAATGAAAAAAATATTCATTCTTTTACTTCAGTTTTTATTGTTTGAGCGGCTCTGTGAGTAGGTTAATCCACTTCTTGTATATGGAAGCCCGCTTTGCGTAAATCGTCCCAATAGTGAGGGATAAGACTTAGAAACTACCTCTGGGTTATTGATACGTATCTCACCCAATTTGATAGCTAATGGGGCAAACGACATTGCCATGCGATGGTCTTCGTAGGTTTCTATGATGGGTTCTGCCATTGGTTCGCAACGTTCACCATTCCATGAAAGCTCTGTTCCATTCTCATCATAGAGGATATAACCCTAACTTCTCCATCTCTCTCTTCATAGCGTCAATGCGGTCAGTCTCTTTAATTTTTCAGCGTACCCTAAGCCTGTGAAATGGAAGGGATTCCTAATATCGGACACACAGCGATGAGCGTTTGGGCCAAGTCTGGCTGATTGGTAAAGTCATACTCCATTCTGTTCAGCATTCGAGAATGGCGTGTCAATATCGCTTCTGGTAAGCCGTTAGAATCTTTATCCTTAAAAACTTGTCTTTATTCCTAATAGTGAGAAGATGTAACGCACAGCCGAGTCGCCTTGTCGTGAACCATCTTTCAGTCCTTGCAAAAGCTACCTTTGAGCGTGTGTCATCTGTCAGCGCAAGTATCTCATACCAATAGCTTGCTGCACTCCAATCACTTTCTATTGTGTAGGCACGTTGCTGATAGGCTTGTGACTTTACGCTAATTGTATCAAAGTCTGACCATTCTGCCGATACACCGAACTCATGCATAAGATGCAATGTGAGGTCTATGTAAGGTCGTGAAATAATGTTACCCGTCAGCTTTAGTTCTAATCCTTTTGTCAGAATAGGCGCAATCATCAGCAGTGCAGAAATATATTGTGAACTGACGTTGCCTGGTATCTGCAATGAACCTCCTTCAAGTTGTCTGCCACGGATGTGGAGTGGGGGATAACCTTCTTCGCCAACATATTCAATCTCTGCCCCTAAATAACGTAGTGCATCTACGAGAATACCAATCGGACGATGTTTCATTCGTTCCGTTCCTGTGATTGTATATTCTCCATCCGTTGCACTTAGATAAGCTGTCATAAAGCGCATTGCTGTTCCTGCAGCTTTGATATCGATCACATCTGACTGCTTACTTAGTCCACGGATGATAACCTCTGTATCGTCACAATCCGATAGGGTTTTCTGGCATCATTCCTCCCTTTGTGAGTGCTTGGATAATCAAATGCACGATTACTGATACTTTTTGATGCGGGAAGCGTGATAGAAGTATCAATATGTTCGGGGCAAGTTATGATGTATTGCATGTGTATTTAGTGCAGATTTATTATAGGGACAAAAAGTACGAAATAAACTTGGTATAAGAGAAAAAGAAGTCCAAAAAGTTTGCTAATATGGTGGAAAAGTAACTAATTTTGCATTGCTTTAAAAAAGAGCGGGATGTAGTTCAGTAGGTTTAGAATGCTGGTCTGGGGGACCAGTGGTCGCCAGTTCGAGTCTGGTCATCCCGACTGTGAAATATGATTACAAAAGAGGCTGTTATGGCCTCTTTTTTGTTTATAAAAATCATACAGATGACCTACTTTATGTCATATGTCCCTTTAGCCCATGTTGAGAGTGGGCAATAATAAATCCTTTCTTCCCTTTCTTGTAAGCGTGAGGATGCTTAGCACATGTTGTGCGGAGCCTCAGCACCAATGGTGCGCATGGTGAACATGCATGATGCGGGGACTTAGCACTAATCGTAAGGAGGGTTTATAAATCTTCAAAAAGTTCTGTTGCGTTCGTATAGGACAGGTTGTCAGCGTGTTACGCTATAATGTAAAGGGAGGGAAAGTAGGGGCTACCTTCACTGTCCTCACCTCTTACCTTAGAAAGAAAAGTGTTTATTCGAATTTTATAGATTTGATAAGTTCGGTGATATAACCGACAGATATACCATTGTCGAAGGCAGATATGATACAAGCCTTCTCTTTTTTCTTATCAATAAGGATACAGTAACGCCAGAAAACAGTTTCTCCTTTTTTCTCAATCTTCCTGATGCGGTATGTACATGTATTGCCGTTAATGTTCTCTTGACCCTCTGCAATTAGTTGAGGAGAAATGTCATCGAAATTTTTGAGTATTTCCTTTTCCCAACTCCTATAAACTTTTTCTGTATATTCATCAGATAAATAGAATGCAGTTAGGCCCGCACTACCAACGTATTTATTGTGTAATTCGAACAAAGGGTCGATAGGTAACTTTTCTTTAAACTGTTGCCTTTCACAGGTGAAACCTTTGGGGATTGTAAAGATAAACACTCCGTTGGTACGTTGGTTGGGCTGTAGCTTCCTACTAAGCATCTCTTTTCTCTGCTTAGCCTTGGTTGTAAAGTTCATTACTAAATCTGGTGTTCCTAAGAGGAATAGCACGACTGATGTGGTGAACAGGCCTATTATGACTGCTCGGTTCATTTGTGGCGCATTACGACAGGCTGAGGGAGTAGCCTCTTTCACCTTGGTTGAGACAAACAAATAGCCCATCCAGATGATTCCGAGGCAGAGACCACCGAGGTAAAGCAGGCAGTCAGCTGTCAAGTGTCCTTCTGTAAGGGAAGTGATGAGTATCAGTATGTTAGCAAAGATCATCAGTCCTGCATAGGCCTTAGCGTAGAACGTGGCATTAGCCTTGCGTCTTATAAAAGCATAGATGGTATAGAGTCCTGTGTAGCATAGTGTGAAAATGGTAAATATATTTGCGATTGCAATATTGCTTAACAGGTCTTCTCCTAATATATTATAGGCTTTCAAGCCGAGAAATAAGCTATAGGCAACACCAATGATGGCCGTAAGGAGATATATGGCAAGAAACCCTTTAATCTGCGTGTTTGCCTCTAACTGTTGTTGTGTATAGGCAGGTGTCGCTTTGTTCTTGTCACTCTTATTATCTTGTGTCCCTATCTGCTGAGGATTTTCAAACGTCTTTTCCATATCTTTTATGTTTTTAGTTATATTTGTTTCCATACTGTTTCGAGTAATAGTGGTGGTTATATTTGCCTGCTATTGCAGTTCGTTTTCATACTCTATGAGGAAAGAGTAGGGCAAAGATAATAAGATTTTTCAATATCTCGCAATGTTTATAATAGTTTGTTGAATTATATGTTATGTCAAAGGAAAAATGTTTTTTT